>Ga0302278_10004972_pt1 | contig 13418 bp, 11 predicted proteins | sample III_Bog_N3_2_FD_194543 | JGI IMG/M metagenome (GOLD analysis project Ga0302278, IMG submission 194543) | Peat permafrost microbial communities from Stordalen Mire near Abisko, Sweden - III_Bog_N3_2 | ecosystem: Environmental > Terrestrial > Soil > Wetlands > Peat | place: Sweden: Abisko... | reverse complement strand
AAGTTGATCAATGGGATTTGCTTGCGGCATTGCTCCGGTACACTGCCGGTTGCCACCAGCGCCAGCGTTACTTCGCGTTCAGCCAGCGTGGGGCCGGCATCGAGAATCACTTCGGTTACTTCGACAATATTGTCGGGCAAGGTGGCGTGACGTACGGGGTTCCCGGCGACAAACTCAATCAACGTCGCATGGTGAAAATAGTTCCAGCCTTCGAACGCGATTTGCCGTTGCACGAGCTTTGGGTGTTGCCTCAGCCACTCGCGCAGACCTTCAGCATCGCCTGTGTCGATGAGGTCGACAGCGTGGCGAAACACAGGGTCTTCAATGCGCTCGTGGTGGGGCAGGTCAACGCGGTCGGTGAGGGTTGGCTTTTCAATGTGCCGCTTCAGGCGCGCCCAGCTTGGATATCCGCTCTCTCGCGCGATGGTGAGCTGTGCGTCGCTGAGGGTGAATTTTGCGTTGTGGATTTCAGCGTCCGTCGAATGAAGGAAGCTAGGATGAAACTCGCGAATGCGCTGCGCCATATCCGCTGTGCGCGAGGCGCGAGCGCGCAGCAGGTCTTTGGCTTGATGTTTCAGGTGGTCGAGATTCGGGTTGGGTGGGAGTCGCTTTACCGGCATGATGAACTTCCTTTCGTTTGCCCGGCGTCCGCATGTGTGGGCAGAAAGTAAGTTCGTTGAAACGAATTGTGGACTTGCAGGTGGACTTCTGTCCTTTCCGCGGACCGGATGCGCCCTCTTGCGCAGTGGTAGATTATCACGGGCCAAAATTGAAAGTCCATTCCAATTTCAATTTGTCCAAGCGCCGCAAACTACAATAGAACCCGAGATGAATTGGAAAGATCTAGCAGAAGAAGTAACCGCCGAAGACGCGGGCGGCGATTCCACGGAGCCGATAACCGGCATCGAATACGACTCGCGCCGTGTGCGCCCCGGCACGGTGTTTGTCGCCATGAAGGGCGGCTCGACCGACGGCAATCGCTACGTTGAAAAAGCAATCGCGTCGGGCGCGCTGGGCATTATCACTGACTCCGCGCAAAAGTTCGATCATTTGCTGGTCTTCGAACCCGGCCTCCCGGCGCTGGAAGTCGAACACGGCCGCCGCGCGCTGGCCCAGGCTTCGGCCGCCTTCTTCGGCCATCCAGAGCGCAAGCTAGCGGCCACCGGCATTACAGGGACCAACGGCAAGACCACCACGGCATTCCTCGCAGAAGCTCTGCTGAATGCGGTTGGGCGCACCACTGTGCTGGTGGGGACGATTGAATATCATCTCGCCGGCGAGGTTCGAGCGAGTGTGCACACCACGCCGGAATCGCGCGATCTGTTTGAACTGATGGCCGAGGGCGCGGCTCGCGGAGCCACCGAGCTGGTGACTGAAGTGTCAAGCCACGCGCTCGACCAGGGCCGTGTGATGGGCGTGAACTTCGACGTGGCGATCTTCACCAACCTCACGCGCGACCATCTGGATTATCACTCGACGATGGAAAAGTACTTTGCGGCCAAGCGCCTGCTGTTCGATGGCACAGTGTATCCGGCTCCTCGCGTAGCGGTGATCAATGCGCACGATCCTCACTCGGAAGAGTTGGCCGCATCGGCGCGCAAGGCGGGCGCGGAGGTTCGGACTTATGGGATAGGCGCGGGCGAGTGGCGCGCGGCAAGTTATCGGCTCACTCCCGGTGGCGCAATTCTGGATCTCGAAACGCCGGCCGGCTCGGCAAAAGTGACTTCGCGGCTGGCCGGCGAGGTAAACATCCTGAATCTGGTGGCAGCCTGCACGGCCGCTCACGCTCGCGGTGTTTCGTTCGACGCGCTCATTGACGCCGTGCCGCTGCTGAAGCCAGTGCCGGGGCGATTCCAGAGTGTGGATGCGGGGCAGCCCTTCACTGTGATTGTGGATTACGCGCACACCGACGACGCCTTGCAGAATCTCACTTCGCTGGCTCGGCAGATGACGGAGCAGGCCGGCCGCCGAGTGATTACCGTCTTCGGCTGCGGGGGCGACCGCGACCGGACCAAGCGGCCGAAGATGGGGCAGGCCGCGGGCGCGGGAAGCGACTTTGTGGTGGCCACCAGCGACAATCCGCGCACAGAGGATCCGCTGGCGATTCTGGCCGAGATTGAGCCGGGATTGAAGGCCAGCGGCGTGAAATATACCGTGGAGCTGGATCGCGCCACGGCCATTCGATTGGCGCTGAAGGCCGCCGCGCCGGGCGACGTGGTTCTGATTGCCGGCAAGGGCCACGAGAGGGAACAGATTCTGGCAGATCGCACGATTCCCTTCGATGATTCCGCGACGGCACTATCGGCGCTAGCCGAATTGGGCTATGGTGGAGAGCAATGAAACTTACATTGGCAGAGGCGGCAATTGGCGCGGGCGCGGTGCTTGAGGCTCCCGCAAGCGTTGAGGCTTCGGGCCTGCTGCACGTGGACGGGTTTTCAATTGACTCGCGTACCGTGGCCCCTGGAGAGCTGTTCTTTGCAGTTCGCGGCGACCGGCTGGACGGGCACGATTTTGTAACTGCGGCTCTTGAGCGCGGGGCGGTGGCCGCGGTGGTCAAGCGGACGCTCGTGGCATCTTTGCCCGACGCTGCGCTGAGTGCGCCGCTGCTGATTACCGAAGACCCGCTGTATGCGCTGCAAGCCCTGGCCGCGCATGTGCGCCGCCAGTGGGGACGGCGGGTGGTGGCCATTACCGGCTCGGCCGGCAAAACCACAACCAAAGAAGCGGTGGCCGCCGCGCTGGGAGCAAAGTTCAACGTGCTCAAATCGCAAGGCAATCTCAACAACGGATTCGGCCTTCCGCTGCAACTGCTGCGTCTGGAACCGGAGCATGAAATTGCGGTTGTGGAAATGGGGATGAACCATGCGGGCGAGATCGCGGCGCTGGCGCGCATCGCCGCTCCCGACTGGGGCGTGGTGACCAACGTGGGAACGGCGCACATTGAGAACTTCTCCGAGGGCCAGGCCGGCATTGCCCGCGCCAAGTTCGAGCTGGTGGCCGCGCTTCCGGCCGCGGGCGTTGCTTTTCTCAACTGCGACGACGCTTACGTTTCGCAGTTTGGCCGCGAATTTCCCGGCTGCGTAGTCTACTTTGGCGCGGGGCCGTGCGCCGATCCGCAATGGCTTGAGAGCACGGAGGATTTGGACGGGCTGCATGTGCATTATCGCGCCGGGGATCGCGAAGGCTGGTTGTTGCTGCATCTGCTGGGAGCGCACAACGCGTCCAATGCGCTGGCCGGGCTGGCGGTTGCGCTGGAAGCGGGAGTGGAATTGGAAGCGGCCGTCGCCGCGCTCGCGTCGCTGACTGCCGGCGACAAGCGCGGACAGGTTTTGGAGATTGGCGGCGCAACCATTTTGAATGACAGCTATAACTCGAATCCCGAGGCGCTGCGCTCCATGATTCGTACGCTGGCCGGGCGTCCTGCGCGTCGCCGCATCCTGGTAGCCGGGGAGATGCTGGAGATGGGTGGGCACGGTCCCGCGCTCCACGCCGCCTGCGGACGCGCCGCCGCCGAGGCGGGAATCGATCTCGTTGCCGCCGTAGGGGGCAACGCGGAACACCTGGCCGCCGCAGCCTGCAAGGGCGGAGTGGCCGCATTGTTCCTTCCCAACGCTGAAGCAGCCGGGCGATGGCTGCTGATGAATCTGCAAGCCGGCGACGTGGTGCTGGTGAAGGGCTCGCGCGGCGTGCATCTGGAGCGGGCCATCGAGGCGGTGCGAGCTGGATTTCCGGCAGTGGAGGCAGAGTGAGTCTGTTGCGAGTCGGCGTCATGCGGCTGTTGGTTGCGGTTGTTTTGGTTCTTGTCATGCAGGTTTCCGCCCACGCCGACGCGTCCTGGACGACGCCATTTCCGCCGTTTCGCATCGCCGGCAATCTCTACTACGTTGGCAGCGCGGACCTCGGGTCATACCTAATCGTCACGCCCAAGGGAGACATTCTCATCAACAGCAGCTTCGAGCAGAATGTCCCGTTGATCCAGAAGAGCATCGAGACCCTCGGCTTCCACTTCAACGACGTCAAGATCCTTCTCATCAGCCACGCCCACAACGACCATTGCGCGGGCGCCGCGATGGTGAAAAAGCTGACCGGCGCAAAATACTTTGTCATGGATGGGGATGTGCCGGTGGTCGAGTCGGGCGGCAAAGCCGACTTTGATTACGGCGCGAAGAGAGAGAACTGGTATCCGCCCGCGCATGTCGATCGCGTGCTGCATGACGGCGACACTGTTTCTCTCGGTGGCACGGTGCTCACGGCCCACAAAACCGCCGGCCACACCAAGGGAACCACGACATGGACCATGGACGTGCCCGGTGTCGCTGAGGCGGATGCGGGCCGTCCGCTGCACGTCGTCATTGTCGGCAGCCCGAATGTGAACCCCGGCTACAAACTGGTGGACAACAAGGCTTATCCGCAAATCGCCGCGGACTACGCAGAGGGATTTCGGGTGCTCAAGGCACTGCCCTGCGACATCTTTCTCGGCGCGCACGGCCAATACTTCGACCTGAAAGAAAAGTATGCCCGCTGGAAAGCCGGAGACCACAACGCCTTCATCGCTCCTGAAGACTACAAGGGGTATATCGCTGAACGGCGACAGGCATTCGAGGCGGAGTTGAAGCGGCAGACCGCAACTGCGCACAGTATCCGGTAGTCTTTTAACTTCCAGAAGGCCGGTGATCCGCCCGCGCCATGACCGGTTTTGACGCTATCTGCATCATTAATAGGCGGTAGTTGACATTGAAAAGCCGCCTTAAGGCGTTGCGCGAATCATAGATGAAAGATTTCTCTTGACAAAGTGTCTAATTGACACCATTATAATGTCAGTAAGACACTAAAGAGGTGACAAGATGCTTCTCTCCTACGTGAAAATCCCGGCAACACACTACGCACTGCACTACCAGCAAGGCCGTATTCGGCATGAGGGCCCAGGGCTCTCGTTCTTCTACTACGCGCCCAGCGCAACCATTGTGTCTGTTCCGCTCGGCAGCATAGATGCGCCATTCGCCTTTCAGGAAAGCACGGCGGACTTTCAGTTCGTAACGGTCCAGGGCCAGCTGACCTACCGTGTCTCCGATCCCAAGAAGGTGGCGGGGTTGCTCGACTTCAGCCTGGCCAAGAATGGACAATACCTTGCCGATGGCCCGGAGAAGCTTCAGGAGCGGCTGGTCAAGAGCGCGCAAGTGGCCGCTCGCGCTGTGACACAACGCATGGCGTTGCGGGAGGTTCTGACCAGCGCAACGGCCATCGGCGCGGAAGTAGCAGGCGCATTGAAGAACTCTGATCTGATTGTGGGACTTGGTGTGGAAATTCTCGACCTTGCAGTCATTTCGGTAAAGCCAACGCCGGAGATGGCAAAGGCTCTGGAGGCGGAAGCGCGCGAGGCGCTGCAACGCAAATCGGATGAGGCGATTTTTGCCCGCAGAAATGCCGCCGTTGAGCAGGAGCGCCGCATTAAGGAAAGCGAGTTGAATACCGAGATCGCGGTGGAAGAAAAGAAGCGCCAGATACGCGAAACGCAAATGTCTGCAGATATCGCGGTCGAGGAACAACGAGCTCAACTTGTTGACCAGAAAGTGGCCAACGAGCGCAAGGACGCTGACAGCAGGGCCTATGCGCTGGACACAACAATTAAGGCGCTTGAGACTGTGGACTGGAAGAAGTTGATGCTGATCTCCTCCGGTGGATTTGATGCACGGCAGATGATTGCGATGGCATTCCAGGAGATGGCGGGGAATGCCCAGAAGATCGGCGAGTTGAACATCTCTCCCGACCTGCTGCAAGGGTTGATTGGAAAAGCTCGGAGCTGATCATGTTTGAGAAGGTATTCGTAATTACGCGGAAGACGCGGCTTGCCGAGCTTGTCGAACGCTTCAACACGGTTGGACAGGCTCGGTTTTACATCGAGAGTTCCGGTGGAGATTTCAGGGCGTATGAGCACGAGGATGCAATCTACCGTAGCGCCATGGAAATGACAAAGCGGAGGCTCCCCGCCGATTTGAAGGTGCAGATTCTGGACCGATCTCTGGTCCCGACCGTCTTGTTCACCAAAAACGATCTGATTGTCACGCTGGGTCAGGATGGGCTGGTTGCAAACACGGCAAAATATGTGAAAGGGCAACCGATCATTGCAGTCAATCCCGATCCGCAGCAGTTCGATGGAGTCCTGTTGCCGTTCCTTCCAGATCAAGTGGCTGAGGCAGTGGGCGCGCTGCTGGGAGGGAAGATGCGAATGCGAGAGGTCATAATGGCCGAGGCACTGTTTCAGGATGGCCAGCGTATGCTGGCGTTCAACGATCTGTTTCTTGGAGCCAGCAGTCACATCTCAGCGCGCTACAAAATCACGGCTCAGGGCAAGTCCGAGCATCAGTCATCGAGCGGCGTGCTGGTCTCGACGGGCGCAGGGAGCACCGGTTGGATTTCGTCTGTCTTCAACATGACACAAGGGATCGCCGCTGCCATGGGCGGAAAGGCGTCAGAGCCAATCCACATGGAGTGGGAAGACCCGCGGTTGTTTTTCGTAACACGGGAGCCATTCATTAGTAAGCACTCCAGCGCGGGGTTGGTGACCGGTTGGATAGCAGATGGCCAGGATCTTCTGCTTGAATCGACGATGCCATCCGGGGGATGCGTGTTTAGTGACGGGATCGAGGCGGATTCGGTAGAGTTCAACTCAGGCGCGGTGGTACGCGTGCATCGAGCCAAAGAGAAGGCCAGGCTGGTCCTCTTATGAAACAGCAGAGCGCACCTCATCCCGCGATCCAGGTCACGGTAGACATCGTCGTGTTCACGGTGAACGAGCATAAGCTGAAGGTGCTGCTGATACAGCGGGGAATTCCGCCGTTCAAAGGCCAATATGCATTGCCGGGCGGATTCGTGCTTGCAAATGAGACTCTCGATGCAGCAGCATTTCGCGAACTGCGTGAGGAAACTGGGACGGATAATGCTTACCTGGAGCAACTTTACACATTCGGCGATCCGAAGCGCGATCCTCGCGGGCGAGTGGTGACCGTTGCGTACTACGCCCTCGTTCCTGCGCGAAAATCTCCACTGCTGGCTGGGACCGACGCGGCATCTGCGGGGTGGTTTTTTGTGGAGGCGTTACCGCCGCTGGCGTTCGACCATGGCGGGATTATCGATTATGCCGTGAACCGGCTGAAAAACAAACTGGACTATACGAACGTCGGCTTTGAGTTATTGCCGAAGAAATTCACACTGTCGACGCTGCAAATGCTGCATGAGGCAATCCTGGGAAAATCATTGGACAAGCGAAACTTTCGGCGGAAGATTCTCGCAATGGGTCTGTTAACTGCCACGAAAGAGATGGAGATCACCGGCCGGAAGCCCGCTCGGCTCTATGCATTCCGAAGCCCAAAGTGAATTCCTCGTCGTCGCAAATGAGAATCAGTCAGGTTGGAGGTTCTGGATGTATGGTCGCCAATCGACACAGGCTTCGCTGACAGGGCGTGATTGGGCAAGACGCCGGCAGGGCATCAGCATCGTCAAGGGCGCACCATGTTTTCCAACAGCCCGCACCCTTCCGGCGCTGTAGAATCAACCTGAAACCCGCCTCATTCCTGCACTGGAGGCCACTTGCTTTACTGGCTGCTCTACGAAAAGCTGTTTCCGTTCTTTCATCCGTTCCGGATCTTTCGATACCTGACGTTTCGCACCGCATTTGCCTCGCTCACGGCGCTGCTGATTGCGCTGTTCATCGGCCCGTGGGTAATCCAGAAGCTGCGCGAGTTCCAGATCGGCCAGTTCATTCGCGAAGACGGGCCGCAGTCGCATCTTAAGAAGTCCGGCACGCCCACCATGGGCGGCATTCTCATCGTGATCGCCATCCTGCTGCCCACGGTGCTGTGGTCCGACCCGTCGAATTGGTTTGTCTGGATCGCCGTGTTTTCCACGCTTGCCTTCGGCGCAATCGGGTTTGCCGACGACTACATCAAGGTGGTGCACAGGCGCAGCCTGGGGCTGACGGCACGCGCCAAGCTGCTCTACCAGGGGCTGGCCGGGGCAGCGGTAGCCATTGCGCTGGTGGTGCTGGAGCAATTCCGTGTTTTTTCCACGCGCCTCACGGTCCCGTTCATCAAACAGTGGCGGCCTGACCTCGAATGGCATTTGTGGCCGGCAACAGTTCCGCACCTGTGGTTTTTAGCGTTTATTCCCTTCATTGCATTTGTGGTCTTTGTGCTCACGCTCTCGTCGAATGCCGTGAATCTGACCGATGGCCTGGACGGGCTGGCGATCGGCTGCACCATCATTGCCGCGGCGGCGCTGGCGGTCCTTACCTACGTCAGCGGCCATGTGGTCTTTGCCGATTACCTGGAATTGCAACACATGCCCATGGTTGGGGAATTGACGGTGTTTTGCGGGTCCATGGTGGGCGCTTCCATCGGATTTCTCTGGTATAACGCGCATCCCGCCGAGATATTCATGGGCGACGTGGGCTCGCTCGCCCTCGGCGGAGCCATTGGGACGGTGGCCATCATCATTCGCTCCGAGCTGCTGCTGCCGCTGATTGGCGGCATCTTCCTCATCGAGGCGGCGTCGGTGATTTTGCAGGTAGGGAGCTACAAGCTGCGCAACGGAAAGCGTATCTTCAAGATGGCCCCGCTGCATCATCATTTCGAGCAACTGGGCTGGAGCGAATCGAAAATCATTGTGCGCTTCTGGATTGGCGCGCTGGTGTTTGCATTGTTTGCACTCACCACGTTGAAACTCCGTTAGAGTGAGCCCGCGCGGCACGCGATGCGGTGCACAATAAAAGAGTGGGCGTGCAGCGGGGTCTGAGGAACGTGCCGGCATGATGGAACTCAAAAACAAAAAGGTTCTCGTAGTAGGGCTGGGAAAATCCGGCTTAGCGGCAGCCTTGTTTCTGCGCCACCGCGGCGCACAGGTCACGGTCTCAGACGCGCGGAGCGCTGAGGCGCTGGCCAAAGACATTCCCGCACTGCTCGAAGAGGGCATCATGGTGGAAACTGGCGGGCACGGCCTGCTCACCTTCCGCCGCCAGGACCTGATTGTGGTGAGTCCCGGCGTGCCGTTGAATACGCCCGAACTGGCGCAGGTACGCAGCTTTGGCTTGCCGGTGATTGGCGAGCTGGAGCTGGCAGCGCGTTTTCTCAAAGGCAAGATTCTCGCCATTACCGGCTCCAACGGCAAAACAACCACTACGGCGCTGGTGGGAGAGATTCTTGAGAAGGCGGGGATTCCCACGCTGGTGGGCGGCAACATCGGCGTCCCCGTGGTGTCGCTGATTGAAGCCACCACGGACGAAACCTGGTCAGTGCTCGAGATTTCGAGTTTTCAGCTTGAGAGCACGGTTGAGTTTCACCCCAGCATCGCAGTCATCCTGAACATCACGCCCGACCACCTTGACAGGCACGGCACCTTCGAAAACTACGCGCTGGCCAAGGAGCGCATCTTTGCGGCGCAGGATGCGAACGACAGCGTTGTCCTGAACGCCGATAACGCGCGTTCCGCCCAGGCCGCGGTCCGTTCGCCTGCCAGGGTCTACTCGTTTTCCGTCGAGCATCCAGTAGAGCGCGGAGCCTGGCTGGAGCAGGGCTACCTGATCTATCGGCATTCAGAAGACGAGCCGGCTGAAGCGGTGATGCCGCTGAGCGGAATCCCGCTGAAGGGCACGCACAATGTCGAAAATGTGCTTGCGGCGGTGTGTGCTGCGCGGTTGGCAGGCGCGCCGGTGGATGCGATTCGCAAGGCGATTGAAGACTTTCGCGCGGTGGAGCACAGGCTGGAATACGTGGCCACCATCAACGGCGTGGAGTACTACAACGATTCCAAGGCAACCAACGTGGACGCGACGGCCAAAGCAATAGCCGCGTTCAACTCCGGCATTCACCTGATTCTGGGCGGCAAAGACAAAGGCTCGGACTATACGCAACTGGCGCAACTGCTCCGGCAGCGGGTGCGCGCTATCTACACCATCGGTACGGCCGCGGCCAAAATTGAGTCGCAACTGCGCGGGGTGGTTTCGATCCGCACCTGCGAGACTCTGGACGTTGCGGTAAACGCGGCAGCCAATGCGGCGCGGCCCGGCGATGTGGTGGTGCTGGCCCCGGCCTGCTCAAGTTTCGATCAGTTTGAGAATTACGAGCAGCGCGGAAAGGTCTTCAAGCAGCTTGTCAGCGAACGCAAAGGTTGGAAGGTATGAGTGCGCGCATAGGGGTAGACAAGTGGTTGTTCTTCACCACCATGCTGCTGGTGGTGGTGGGCCTGGCCATGGTCTTTTCCGCCTCGGCCGTGGTGGCGCAGGAGCAGTATCACTCCGAGTTTGCCTCAGTGGGCAGGCAGGCCCTGTGGGCGCTGGCCGGTCTGCTGGCACTGTTCGTGCTGATGCATGTGGACTACACCGTCTATAAGTCGCGCAAGTTTATTTATGGGGCGCTATGCGTAACTACCTTGCTGCTGGTTTTTGTTTTTTTTATTCCCGGTTCACACAACACCCATCGCTGGATTCGCTTCGGAGGCCAGTTTACCTTTCAGCCATCTGAGATTGCCAAGCCGGTGCTGGTGCTGTTTCTGGCCTGGTTCCTGCACACACGGCTCGACCAGATGCGCGACTGGAAGCACACCCTGTTGCGCGCGGCCATTATGCCGGTGGTCTTTATCCTGCTGATCGTAAAGCAGCCCGACCTGGGAACAGCCTTGGTGCTTGGCGGCGTCACCCTGATGATGCTGGCGCTGGCTGGAATGGAATGGAAGTGGCTGCTGCTGAGTGTATGCGTGGCGCTGCCCCCGCTGGCTGCGCTGCTCATCCTGGTTCCGTGGCGTTTCCGCCGCTTGCTGGCGTTCATCAATCCCGATGCCGATCCGCAGGGCGCGGGCTTCCACATCAATCAGTCGCTGATTGCCGTTGGCGCCGGCGGGCTTACCGGCCGCGGTTACATGGAGGGCATGGCCAAGCTGTTCTATCTGCCCGAAGCGTCAACGGATTTTATCTATGCCAACATCGCCGAGGAGCTTGGACTCATTGGCGCGCTTCTGGTCTTGCTTCTGTTCGTGATGCTTGGCGTGCGAGGCATGAGGGCGGCGTTTCACTCGCGGGATTCCTTTGCCCGGCTGGTTGCATTCGGCATCACCTCGACGATTGTGCTGCAAGCCTTTTTTAATATCAGCGTGGTGCTATCGCTGGTGCCGACAAAAGGTATTCCGCTTCCGTTGATCTCGTCGGGAGGGACTTCGCTGTTCTGCACGCTGGCTAGTATTGGTGTGCTGCTGAACATTACTCGAAGGGCGGGATAAGCGGTATCCGTGAAGGTGTAGAATTTCGTCCAAAGGAGAATACGTCCATGGGCGAGAAGTGTAGATTCGAGATTCCTGAAGAATGCAGGCAATTCGGCGAGGCAAGTTTTGATCTGAGGATTGAGGTCGCAACGAATTTTATTCACGGGTTTAGCAAGCAGGTCGCGCCGGAAAAAGATTTGGATGAGTCCAACGATGAGTGGACAAAATCGGTCCGTGGGCGATTCATTGATATTTGCCCATCGGACTGCTACGCCGTGCCGAAAGATCGAAGCACTGTAAGAGGAGAGTTTCTCGTCGACTACATCTGGGAAGAGAAGGAGGATGGGCGGCGGGTACTACTAGCGGGCGAAAGCGAGTGGGGCTCTGACATGTATGGGAAGCCACATTGGTATCGGGTAGAGGAGGACTTTGAAAAACTTCTGTCAGTAAAGGCACCCTTCAAGGTGCTAATCTTCTCATCCAACTACAAACTTGAAGAATCCCAGGGAGCGGTTGAGGGGGACTTTTCGATTGGGTTCGCTGCGAAAAGGCTCAATGCATCCTTGGGGAACTATGGGCACCATATTCCGGGCGAGGTTTATATCTTTGTAGACTTTCCGCGAACCGGCATTCCGGGCGGCGACGGAAAATACCGATCATTGATTTGGGCCGCAATGAACTATGGGAAAGCGAAGGTGGAGCTTGCGAACGGGCCGGAAGGCGATCTCATCCGACCTTGAAGGCGATGACATCGCGGATATGAACGTAATGCTGGCATCAAGGAGTGATTTCAGGTGGACCCGATAGGATTCCCACACCCCGGCGCGCAGGTAAAACGAAAGGCCGACGGTCTGCTAGGTGAAGTGTACGCAAGTGATCCCAGCAAGGATCTTCTGACTGTCCGCTGGTCAGCTCGATCCGGGCATAACACACTTGTCTGCACCTCAGAGCAATTTTTCCGTGATTGGGAGGCGACGAACAGGCAAAAGACAAACCTTACTCAACCCGGAAAGGTGCTGATTGTCGTTTTCACAGCAATCGCGCTCTTCGCCTTCATGAAGGCATGTAGCTCTGACACATCAATGCCTTCCAATCCAGCCACTTCCGGCGTAGGCTCGTTCACTTACCCTCCAAGCGTCTTGAGCCACAATATCTCGACTGCAGACGGCAATTCGGAACTCAATGCGACGCTGAAGTTACAGGGCTGGGACGGCGGAGAGGCGGACATGATCAATATCACCTCGGACATGAGGAGCATTATGGAGCACGAACTAAAGGAGGGTGGCCAAGAACAGAGCATAGACTTTCATATCGAGGGGGATGCAGGGGGCGGAAATGATGATTATGGACGACCGATACCAAGTCGACTGATCGGCGTGTTCGACATCGATTTTTCAATGGCCGATATAAGGCAAATCAATTGGGACCATGTCTATAATTTCAAGCTACTAAATCTAGCTCACGTTTCAGCCATTACCGCTGCAGGTGCCGAGGTCGGCAAAAAATATTGTGAAAAGAATCGGGAATATTCCCAAGCATTTTGCGATAACTTTCAGCCTTGATGCGTTCTGAACGGGCCGAAAAAGGATGTGCAGGCAAACTTCCCTGGATCGGCGGAACTGGAAGCCAGCGATCCTCCTCAACATGACCAAGAAAGCCGACTGATCCCTCATCGTGCGCTTTTAAGACCGTTTTCGTCCAAAGGCCCGGCTACAGCATTTTCAAGTCTTCTTCGCCCCCCCCGGTTCCTTAGTATCATGGGTTCGGGCAGGCAGGTCTTTATCGACCCGATCTGTTCCCATGGCTTTCCCCCTTCATTTCCATTTGAAAGGCAAACGATTTGTCGCAACTCCGCGTCATCATAGCCGGCGGCGGCACCGGCGGCCACATCATTCCCGCGCTGGCCGTGGCGCGCGAACTGGTCTCCCGGCATGGCGCCGAAATCCTGTTCGTCGGTACGCCGCGCGGCATGGAGAGCCGCCTGGTTCCCGCTGCCGGATTCAAGCTGCACCTCATCCAGGTAGGCCAACTGAAAAACGTCTCGCTGATGACGCGCCTGCGTACCCTCATCGATCTGCCGCGCAGCATTCTCGCCTGCCGCCGCCTGATCCGCGAGTTCAACCCCGGCGTGGTATTTGGCGTAGGAGGCTATGCTTCGGGCCCAGCGATGG
>Ga0302278_10004970_pt1 | contig 13427 bp, 11 predicted proteins | sample III_Bog_N3_2_FD_194543 | JGI IMG/M metagenome (GOLD analysis project Ga0302278, IMG submission 194543) | Peat permafrost microbial communities from Stordalen Mire near Abisko, Sweden - III_Bog_N3_2 | ecosystem: Environmental > Terrestrial > Soil > Wetlands > Peat | place: Sweden: Abisko... | reverse complement strand
CGCTGCCCGCAACCATGCGCATATCACGACGCGGGTTCCTCGGCATCGTCGGGGTCGTCGTCGACATGCGCCCCCGCGCCTTCCAGTTTGTAACGGGCAATCAGGCGTTGAATGGTGCGGCGGTCCAGTTGCAGCACCGCGGCCGCGCGGCGGCGGTTCCAGGAGGTTTCAGCCAGAACCAGCTGCAGATAGCGCCGCTGCAGTTCGTCCATCCCCGGTCGGTCGGATATCAGATCCTGAGGTAACTGACTGCCCGCATCCGCGCCCCCATTCCGCGCGATCTCCGGGGGCAGGCATTCCGCGGTGATCAGGCCATTCGAGGACAATGCCATCGCGCGGCGCAGCGCATTTTCCAGTTCGCGCACGTTGCCCGGATAATCGTGTGCCGTCAACGCATGCTTCGCGGCCTGTGTAAGGAACGGAAACGGCGCGCCCGCTTCGCGGAACTTCCCGAGGTAATAGGCAATCAGCAGTTCCACGTCCCCCGCGCGGTCGCGCAAAGGGGGCACTTCAATACTGAGGACGCTCAGCCGGTAGTAGAGATCGGCGCGGAATTTATCCTCGCTCGCCAGCTTCCGCAGATACGTGTTGCTCGCGCCGATGACGCGGACGTTAACCCGCCGCATCTGCGTCGATCCCACACGCCGCACTTCGCCGCTCTGCATCACCCTCAGCAGGCTGGCCTGGAAAGCCGGACTCGTGGAAGCGAGTTCATCGAGGAACAATGTACCGCCATCCGCGGCTTCGAACAGGCCGGCCCTGTCGGTAGCCGCGCCTGTGAAGGCGCCCCGCACGTAACCGAACAGTTCCGATTCGAGCAGCGTGTCGGTCAGGCCGGAACAGTTCACTGAGACGAACGGGCGTTTGGCGCGCGGGCTGAAATCGTGAATGGCCCGCGCCACCAGTTCTTTGCCGGTGCCGGATTCGCCCGTGATCAGCAGCGTGGCATCGCTTCTCGCGGCCTGCGCGATCAGCTTGTAGACCATGATCATGGGTGCGCTTCGCCCCACAAGGCCGGAGCGCGAGAAGCGCTCGCGCATTTCCGATTCCGGCAGTTCCCGATCGCCGCTTCCGTTTTCGCCCGAAGCCTCCGCGCGCGCTCCCAGATGCCGGTGCAGTGTCGCCACCAACGCGGACAGTTCAAAAGGCTTTCCGACGAAATCGGTCGCGCCACGGCTCACCGCTTCCACGGCGGTTTCTACGGATCCCTGCGCCGTCATGAGGATTACCGGCGTCGAAGGCAGCAGCCGCAGAAGGTCCTCCACCAGTTCCAGCCCGCCTCCGTCCGGCATGTAGATATCGCTCAGCACCGCGTCGAAGTGGGTGCGTCGGGCGGCTTCCGCGGCTTCATTGCCGCTGCGGACCACCGTCACGCGAAAGCCGTTGAGGCTCAGCCCGGTATCAAGGAGCAGGCGGATCGATTTGTCGTCGTCGGCGACGAGAATATGGGGCGGCTTCGCCACTCTCGATTATCTCCCGTGGCCCTGCGTACCGTTGGGTAAGCGAACCGTAAACACGGATCCGGAGCCTGGTTTGCTCTGAACCGCGACGGTCCCTCCGTGTAGTTCCACGATCTCACGGACAAATGTAAGGCCAAGGCCGGTTCCGGGGACGTCGGCGTCCTGTAGCCGCGGCACACGATAAAACTTCTCGAATATGCGCTCGATGTCTTCGGGCGGTATCCCGTATCCGTGGTCTTCGATCAAGACGCTCGCGTTGCCGTCGACGGAGTGGATCGAAACAGCAACTTCCGTGCCTGCGGGGCTGTATTTCAGGGCATTCGAAATCAGATTGCCGAATACGCGCGCCAGCAGGTCGGCATCCCCGAATATTGCGGGGGAATTCTCATCGAAATTCCGCAACAACCGAATCGATTTCTCCTGCGCCAGAGGTTCGAACAACAGCAGGCTTCGTTCCACGAGGGATTCGAGGCGTATGGGTGCGCGCCGGACTGTGGTTTTCCCCATCTCCAGCCGTGCGATATCGAGATAATCGCCGATCATGCGCGCCAGCCGCTTTACTTCGTCGTTGATGGCGAGCGTCATTTCCCTGCGGCGGACGGGCTCAATTTCGTAACCGGCGAGCAGTTCCGTCATCCCCTGAATGGCCGTGAGCGGTGTCCGCATCTCATGGGACACAAGTGTGACTACGTCGCTTCTGGTCTGAGCGAGTTCATGCTGGCGCGTGATATCGGCCAGCGACGCGACTATCCCGAGCACCGGCCACGCGGACCCGGCCTCCCGTACGACCGCGGCCACACGAAGCGAATAACGATGCCCCTGGCGCGCGATTTCCCGCTCGACGGGCTGCCGGTTCAGGACGATCGTCTCGAGCAAACCGGCGGCGGACTCCGGCCCCGCGGATTCCGCCAGCGCCAGCGTTTCCAGCAGATCGCGCCCGATCAGAGCGTCGGCGGCGCATTCGAGAATATTCGCGGCATGGGGGTTGGCGAAGCGGATTCGTCCGTCCGGGTCGGCGATCAATATCCCGTCCTGCACCGACCGCATGGATGCGTGGAAGAAAATCGCTTGGCGGGCTATGCCGTCGTTCAGAGCGATCAGCCGGTCCGTTTTCTCCTTCAGTCCTTCCGGCAGGAATCCGGAAGATATTTCTTCGGAAGCGGGCGAGCGGTCCAGGCTCGCGAGTGCCAGCGCTTCCGCCAGTCGGGTCGCACGCTGCAAGGGCGGATTCGACCACTGATGTGCGAGGACCAGCAGCCCGTCGCCAGCAAGCGGGATCTTTGTCAGCAGGAGTCCGGCCGGTACCTGACCTTTTGCGGGAACTCCCTCAGGCCGGGGACCCGGATAGCCGTATGCGCCCAGCACTCTTCCGGCCTTCAGCATGAGAACGCCGGTTACCCCCGTCAGCCGGACGATGGCTTCGGCCGTCAGATCGGGTGCGGGCGGCGACCAGAGTCCGCCCAGCGAACCGGCGGCCGACTGGATACCGTTGTCGAGTCTGGTACTGGCTTCGACGGAGCGCACCACCAGCCCGGAAACCCCCGCCGAGCCGAACGCTACCAGAGCGGCGATCAGCGGCGGGAATACCAGGAGTTGCGAGAAAGAAAAGTACGAAGCCGCAAGAACGAGCGCCAGCCCCAAAAGGACTGCGGCGCTGTGCCGCGGAACCCCGCTTTTCCGCTCCGCCCGGGAGAGCAGGAAGAGCATCAGCCCCGCGGCCAGAGCGGCGCAGAGAAACGCCAGGGAATCCGGTATTGCGGTGTAAAAGTGCCCGAGCACGATCGTATTCAGCGCGTTCGCCAGCACTTCCACGCCGGGGAGCGAAGCTCCCTGCTGGTTTCCGTGCGCATCCTCGTAGTGCGTAAATGGCGAGGTGAAGCGTTCTCCGAGCGAGGCGGCGGTGGCCCCCACCAGAACGTATTTGTCGCGCAGGGCTGTCGGCGGCACCTTGCCATCCAGTACGTCCGCAATGCTGTAGGTCTGCGTCGCGAACGCGCCCGACGGACCGGCGTAGTCGATCGCCATGCGCGCCGCTCTCCGCACGCGGGCGGGGCCGGAAACGATGTCCGGCGGCGCTTCGACGGGAATCGAGCGGGGGCCGATCGTGACATCGTCAGGATTGTCCTGAATGGCGGAAACCGGAATGCGATTGCCGATGCGAAACGTTTCAACGGGCAGAGCCCTCACAATATTTCCGGTATCATCGCTTTCTTCGATCAGCACCTGGCGCGCGGAACCATCGGACTCCGTCCCGACATTGACGTGTCCCGTTGCTGCCGCAGATGCCGCCAGCAAAGGCAGCGGCGTGAGCCATTGAGCCTGCGCGCTGTAGACGCTGCGGTCCACCAGTTCGGCGCTCAGGACAACGTTCTGAGCGCGCCTGATCGCATCGGCCAGTGCCTGGTCGTCGGGTGCGTTCGTCGGATCGGTGAAGAGTATATCGAGGGCGATGGCTCGCGGTTGTCCCGCCGCGATTGCATCCACGGCCCGCGCGATGAGCGGGCGCGCCCAGGGAAAACGCCCCAGCTTCGCTATGCTGGCGTCGTCGATGGCGATTATCGCGATCTCGCCCGAGACCGGAACAGGCCCGCGAATTCGCATCAGCCAGTCGTGCGAGTAGCGATCCAGGCCGGGTGCCTGCCAGGACACCACCATGCCGAATATCGCGCCGGTAACGACGATAGCTGTCGTCACCAGCGTGGACATTCGTAAGTGTGGGAGGTTAGGCACAACTTTATTGATTCTCCAGGCGCAATCCTTCAGCCAACCGCGCTGCGGAAGCAAAAGCTTTAATTACAGATACTTATCATGACGGACACGCCGTTCCGCACGGGGCGGGTGGTGGCAATTTGTCGCACAGAACCGAAGGCGCGGTCATGGTGCCACGTTCTGAGCAAGCCAAATGCTGAGGGAAGCGATGGTCTCATCGGGAAGATATTCATGGCCGGGCATGTCCGTTCCGGGAATGCCGAACTTCACGACGCGCGCAAGCTTTGCCCTTCTCCCGGCGAACGATTCGGAAGCGGAAATATGCAGGAACGGCCCAGCCTTCAGGTCGGGCGGAAATCTTCGGAACGCCGCATGCCATCGCGTGCGGGTAAGACCCGCAGGTGAGTGACAGGTGGCGCAATAGGACTCGAACAGTCGCTCTCCACCGGAAGGGCTGGTGTCAACCTGCGCGGAACCGGCGGTAGTTTCCTCCGGCCGGTCGCCGGTTTGCAGGCTTCGCAGGTATTGGACCAGATCGTCGCCGCGCCGGTCTTCGAATAGATGGCGATACGACGGCATGAACGAATTGTGGCTGAGTTCGGAAGGGTCGTAGAAATGAGCTTTGAGCCAAAGCGCCGAGCGGCGATTTCCGACTTGTGCAAGATCCGGTCCCTGGCGCCTGTTCCCGATCAGTGGTGGGTTCTCGTGGCGAATTTCTGCCACGCTTTCAACCGGTCCCCATATCGCAACGTCGGGCGTGTTCGGGCGAACGTACTGAGAGTGGCAGCTAATGCAGCCTTCCGCGATGTAAACCTGGCGGCCTCGTTCGACGGCGGAAAGTAACGGGCCTGCGGCATGACTCGCAACGGTTGCGCCATAAATCCCCCACGCCGCCGTGAGAACCATCGCAACGGCGCCCAGTTCGCGTCTGCGGAATCGAACGACTCCGATCACTGCCGGCAGCAGTACGACCGCTCCTGCCGCCACCACAAATACAGGCGGGACGTGGCCCAGATTCTGGCCCATCCCGATTCCCATTGCGGAGCCGAACCAGCCCGCTATCGCATAGATCCACCCGGCCTGGCGGCCCCTCTGAGCATCGGAAGTTGCCCGGGCGAGCAGCGAGGGATAGGCCACCAGCGCCACTGAGTAGAGGGACACGCCGACCGGGTAAAAGCCGGAGGCCGGAAGCGCACGGTTCGGATCGAGCAGCAGCAGGCAGGCAGCGCCCAGGGCGAGAAACGCAATAGCAAGCAGGAATGCTAAGCCGCGGCGGCGCAGCAAGGCGACGGCCGCCAGCGCGGCGCCGAAATGCAGCAGGCCGTTGCCCCACAGATGGAAATCGCTGCCCCACGTTCCCGCCTTCAGCGCAGGCGTGTTCTGGATGATGAAGAAGGCTGCCGAATCCAGCCAGATGAGCGCCGTGAAACAGGCCAGCGCCTGGAGGAACGGAATGCCGGATGCCGCTGCCGGCGCAGTGGCCGGAATGAGCTTGCCGGAGCGTTGGAATGTGAGGCAGATGCCGCCGATGCACAGCAGGGCAGAGATCGCCGCCTGAGTCTCCGGGCTTGCGGTGAACAGGGGCGGAAGATTGCAAACCAGATAGCCGATGCCGGTCCCCAGCCCGACCTTCAGGAGAGGGTTCGTACTGCCGATCCACAACCGCAGATATGTGACCAGCGTGACCGTGAGCAGACCGAGCCCGCAGCCGATCAGGAACGATACGGCTATGGTGCCGGGGAGGTTCAGCGTCGGCAAAGACATTGCCGCTGCCGCGCCACACGCGGCGAGGCCGGCGCGCAGCCGCAGAGCGGGCGAGGGGAATCGGGCCACTCTTGGCACGAGCAGACTGAACAGGATTCCACCGAAGGCCATTGCCGCCATCGCCGCTTTCAGGTGGTCGTCGGCAATCCAGAGGAGCGCCAACCGCTTCAGAAAGGCGAACTGGGCGAATATCAGGAAATAAACATAGGTGATGGCAATGAGGCAGACGCCTCGCCATCCGGAGGATACGGGCTTAAGCAAGGGCATCGTTCAGCCAACCTCTGGAAAGGCCGATTGCCTGAATCAGAGCAAGAGTTCCGTCGGAAAGTGCGACCACAATCCAGCCGGTTTCGAAACTGCCGGAGAGTAGACGGGCCGTGACGAACACTGCCACCAGACCGCGCGTGATCGCGGTCAGCAGCCAGACCACTTCCAGTTTGGGAGCGGAAGCCGGGCGCGTTGCCAGCCAGCCCCCGTAAAGACATGCAATTCCCACCGAGAGAACAAACACGCCCACATACGAGAGAAACGGAAGCGCATCGCCTCCCGCCTGGAGGTGCATCAGCCGAAGCGTCAACGCGGGCGCGAAGATCAGCAGAGCGCCGGTCGCGGTATCCGAAGCTCCGGTGATCAACTGATAGCCGATAAGAATCCGCCGCCTTGTCATGCTGCCTGCTCCCTCTTATCGCGCAGGAGTCGGGAAGCGTCGAAAAGCCAGTCGGCGGAGGCGGCCAACATGAGAATCCCCAGCAGCAGACGCACCGAATAGATCGTATTACGCATGATGCCCGGCGTCATCGCAAACGCCGAGTTCGACCCCTCGCGCCATCCCGCAAAGAACATCAGCAGCACATAGACCATGACACTTGCCTGCCACACGTAGAAGGACCAGTTGCCATTTAAAATCCATCCGTCGTCGCCCATCAACTGGATCATTACGAAGATCAGCAGGCCTGTGGCGAAACCCGCCATGGCGAGCAGTGAGTGCCCCACCAAACCATCGGTGAATTTGAAATGATCCAGCACCCCGGGCAGAAACAAACACCATCCCGTCGGAACCAGCACGGACCACCAGCACAGAAATGCCCTGCGCCAGCGGCGCGTATTGGGGTGCCACTCAAATGCCGCGTAATATACGGGGGTAAGCGGAAGCCACACCAACAGGCTGCCCAGGCTGATGAACTGAGCGGGCCGGTGATGACTGACGTCCGTGCGGCCCAGCGCCAGGCAAAGAAGGCATTCGGCTGCGAAGACACTCCACGCTGCGACAAGCGGCGCGGAATTGGCAGCGTTCCGCCGCGTGAGTCCGAAGGGCAGCAGAAGAAGGATGCCGATGACGACCAGCGTCGATTCCAGTTGGCTGGCACCAGTCGGTCCGCCGGTGTCGGGATTGACGGGCGGATAGAGATCGGGGCTCGCCGCAATGTAAATCAGCACCGGCACGGCCAGCAGCAGGACGAGCCCCACGGCTTTCATGTGCTTCCCCTTGCCATTGCTTTTGAAAAACGACAACGCAAGCAGACTCCAGAGGCTGAGCAGCGCCAGCGGAAAGAGCACGCGCGAATATCCGGTCCAGTCCAGAAACAGTTTGCCGCTGGAGTTTCCGCTAAGCCAGGTGAGCGTGCCGACGGCCAGTGCCGCCGACCACACCCAGAGCACGGGCCTGCACCAATTCGCCGCGGGTTCCCCATCCGCGCCGTAAACCTTTATCAGGAACCCGACCAGCGGCAGACTGCACCAGCCGTACAGTTGCAGATTCATGTGGACAGGCATCCAGCGTCCATAGGTCCACTCGCCCAGCACCTGGTTCAGGCCCGGTGCAAGCAGAAGAGCCGCGATCAGCACGCCCGCAAGGTTGGCGAACACCAGCCAGAAAAGGCTGTGCCATGCGACGAAGACGAAGACCGGCGGCGCACCGGGAAGGGTCTGCCGCGACGAAACGTCGACAGGCCGGACCGCAGGAATTTCAGCCAGACCCCGGCTCATGAATCCTCCCGTCGCGCATCTCGACCACCCGGTCGCAGCGCTGGGCCAGCCCGCGGTCATGCGTCGCCATCACCAGCGTGACGCCCTCGGTCGCCACCACGTCGAGCAGCAACTGAAAGACGGTGCCGCTCGTTTCCTCGTCCAGGGAACCCGTGGGCTCATCCGCCAGCAGAATGCGCGGCTTGTTCATCAGCGCGCGGCACAGCGCCGTGCGTTGCCGTTCGCCTCCGGAAAGCTTCTGGATGCGCTGGTCCAGCCGGTGGCTCACGCCCGTGCGGGCCGCCAGATGCCAGAGTCGCGCCAGCGCTTCGGTGCGATCGGTTCCGGCCGCGAAACTCGGGATCAGGCAGTTCTCCTGAAGCGTGAGATCCGGAATCAGATTATGCAACTGAAAGACGAATCCTACCTCATGCCGCAGCAGCCGCAGCGCGCCGCGATTGCGGCTGATTTCAACGTCGTTCACGTGCACCAGTCCGCGATCGGGCTGGTCGAGGCCGCCCAGCAGATGCAGCAGCGTGCTCTTGCCACAACCCGACGGACCACACAGGGCCACGGTCTGGCCTTCCGTCGCCGCGAAGTTCACACCCTTCAGTACGGCGATCGCGCCCGCGTCGTAGCTCTTCCACACATCCTGCGCGCTGACGACGGTTTTCATTCGAAGCGCAGCGCCTCCACGGCGCGGATCCGCATCGCATAGAAGGCCGGATACAGCGCGCCCGCAATGCCTGTGATCAGGGCCAGCGCAATCACGATGAGCACGACCCAGGGTTCGATTGCGACATCCACATAGCCGTGCAGCGCGGGGATCAGCTTCAGGGCATACAGGAAACACGTGCCGACCGTAAGCCCCGCCAGTGCGCCCAGTACCGAAACCACGGCTGATTCGCCGAAGATCATCGCGGCCACCTGCGCATCGGAGAACCCGTTAACGCGCACGATCGCGATTTCGCGGATGCGTGTGAACACCGACATGATCATCGTATTCGCAACCCCTAAGCCACCCAACAACAAACCGCATCCTCCCACCGCCCAGGCGGTAGCTTTCAGGATCTTGAACTGCGAATAGGACTGGGTAAATTCGGAGTCCTCAAGCCCGATCAGATTCGGATAATTCTTCTTGACGAGGTTCTTGAATTCCGTCGCGTCGTCTTTGTTGCGAAGCTTAATCGTAATCACGGAAGAGCCCTCCTTGTGAAAGAAGTCCTGCGCGGCGCTGAGCGGCATGAAGACTCCGCCATCCTCGAAGCCGTTGGCCGTTTTCAGAACCCCGATCACATGAAAATTCCTGTGACCGATCTGTACCTGGCTGCCCAGACGCGCGGTCAGAAATTCCGCGGCGCGCTCTCCGAGCACCACATCGTCGGCATGTTGCGCGAAGGTCGCGTGGTCGCCCTGCAGCCACGTCGCCTTGCGGATGCGGGCGTCGGCCGGAGTCACTCCAAAGCAGGTAATGATCGGGTGATCGGCGCTCGATACGATTCCGAAGAGCACTGGATCTGCATGAAGCACGATGGGCCAGCCCGCGATATCCCGCGCTGCTGTCACCGGCACATTACTGAAGAACAGATCCGATACGTTCCGTTCGAAAACAATGATCTCGCTGTCGCTGGAGAGGATACCGGAGAACATTCCGATCGCCCCCTGCAGAACCGTTACCACCGTAAGCATCGCCGCGACGCTGAACGCGATTCCCGCGATGCTGATCGAGGACCGGATGCGGTGCCGGCGTAGGTTCGTGAGAATCAGCTTGAGAAAAATCATGACCGCGCTGCGGCTGCCAATTGGACGGCGCCTTCACTGACGCGCGCAACCTCGCTCTGCAGATCGTTTCGGAGCTTCCTGAGAAATGAAACGGCAGGCCGCGAAACCAGCAAGCCGTTCAGCGCTCTTTCGCCGAGGCCGATGAGGCGGTTCAGACGTTTCACCGCAGCCGGTACGCCGAGGGCGAGGGCGGTGTTCGGCCGGTCCAGCAGCATATCGCGCGCAACGGTTTTGCCGGTCTCGGAGGCGCTCTGGAGCACATCTTTAAGATCGTCGGCGATCTGGTAACTCAGGCCCCAGCAGGTTGCGATGCGTTCGATCAACTGTAGTTCTCTCGAGGATGCGCCGCCCAGCAAAGCGGGCAGCACAAGCGTCAGCCGGATTAGCGAAACGGTCTTGCCGCAGGCAATTTGCCGGTTGGTTTCGCCATCGTGGGGCAGTTGCGAATAATGAAGATCGAGGCTTTGTCCTCCCAGCAGGCCCTGTACGCCGAGTCGCCGCTCCAGATAATCCAACACAAGCGATTGCCGGTTCTGCGGACTTCCCGAGGCCGCCTTCCAGCTCAGCGCGTAAGCCCGGTTGACCAGAGCCAGCGCGGTCAGGATGGCCCCTGCCTCTCCATAGGCTACGTGGGTACAGGGCAGACCGCGGCGTTCCCGCGCGTCGTCCATACAGGGAAGGTCGTCGAACAGCAATGAGGCGGTGTGGAAGTATTCCAGCGCAATGGCGAGATCTTTCGCCCGTGCCGTCTCCACCCCGTAAGCCAGTGCCATCTGGAGGACGATTCGCGGCCGCACCAGACTTCCGGGGTTCTCAAGGACGTGAAGAAGCGCCTCTTCGAGATGGGGATCCAGCGTTGCCGGAAGCGGAAGATAATTGCGAAAATCATCGCTCAGGCACGGTGAATCGAAAGGGTTCTTCGGCCTGCGGGAAGGTTGCTGGCTGCCCCGAAAAACAGGAACGGGAACTTCAATACCCGGGGCGAGGGAAGTCTCTGGAAACTGCATACGATGAACTTTGGACGGGAGCGCTGCGGAAGGCGTTGCCGGTCTCTTGGAAAGCGGCGATTCGAGGGTGCTTAGTTTCTGCAGCAAGTCCTGTGGAAAGGGCAATCGTGCCACCAATCGTTTGCGGGGAGCAAGTGCTTCGATTGTAGCGACTTAATGCGAGTGGCCCGGAACTCTGCGAACACGCGCGGTGGCAATTTGCCGCACCGCGTAAGGAAACAGGTCGAATGTGGCTCTCGCAGGCCTCGCCGATTCGCCCTGAAGTCAGCCGATCTGTTGAGGGGGAAGCGTCAACCGGACTGGACGCCGGATTGCACTTACGAACTTCATCGCGTGCATATTATCGAAAACCCCGGCTCCCCACCTATGACGCTTCGGCACAAAGTCGCAACGACGCTCGAAATGATCAAGTGGCAGCACTCGGTGTTCGCCTTGCCGTTCGCCTTCACCGGCGCTATGCTCGCGGCGGGCGGCTGGCCGCGTCTTGTCCCGGTCTTCTGGATTGCGGTGTGCATGGTGACGGCGCGATCCGCCGGGATGGCCTTCAACCGCTGGGCCGACGCCGCGTTGGACGCCGCCAATCCACGCACGAAAATGCGGGCCATCCCGATTGGCCTTCTTTCCCGCCCGTTCGTTGGGGGATTCACCGTGGTTGCGTCGTTGTTGTTTTTGTTCGCCGTGTCTCAGCTGAACCTGCTGAGTGTACTTCTCGCACCGGCCGAACTTGCCGTCGTCTTGTTCTATTCGTACACGAAGCGGTTTACCCGGTGGTCTCACCTGGTGCTGGGGTTGGCTTTGGGCATCGCGCCGACCGCCGCCTGGATTGCAATTCGCGGAACGCTGGATATTCGAATCCTGGATTTGACTCTCATGGTTCTCTGCTGGGTCGGAGGATTTGACATGCTCTACGCGTGTCAGGACGCCGAACACGATCGCGAGGCCGGGCTGAAGAGCCTGCCCGCCTCGATCGGCATCCGGAACGCCTTTGCGGTTGCGCGTGTTCTCCACATTGCGATGATCGGACTCGCCGTCTGGCTGATTCATCTCTTCGCACTGGGTCTTCTTTCCTGGATTGGTGTTACCGCCGTTGCTATGCTGCTGCTTTACGAGCACATGATCGTCTCGCCCGGTGACCTTCGCAGAATGAACGCCGCTTTCTTCACGATGAATGGCCTGATCTCTGTCGTCTTCTTTGTGTTTGTCGGAGCCGACCTCGTGCTGCGGCGGACCTGAGGTAACGATTGGATCATCGTACCCTCGCGCGCGATTTTCTTGCTCTCTTCTGCGCTGGCCAGGGAATCGCCACCGTGCTGATTGACCTCAATCGTACCCATGCCACGAATCCCGAATGGGCGCGGCATGCGCGTTTTCATCTGGTGTGGCAGGTGCTCACGACACTCCTTCTGTCCGCTTTCGAAGTTGCTCTGGTTGTGCGGGGCGGACTCTATGCGGATGAGCGGTTCTATCTGGCATTCACCCTGACCTGCATACCCTTGCTGGCGTTCCTTGCCGCGCTCCTCGGTCGCAGGTGGTACGGCGGCGCTCTCTACGATCCGAACGGCATACTACCTCTGCGGCTGAACCTGTTCGGAAATGTCTTTCGGATCGACCTCAACGTGGCGGCCGTCGCAATGGGACTGGTTGCGCTCGCGACGATTTTGAGGATTTACACCATTTGATTTTCGCGAAAACCTCCGTCTCAGATCGGGTGTAAACTCCCGAACCAGCAACACACCGGCGGCGCGGCCGGTAGCCCTGCCGACGTCCCGGCTCTAATTACCGGCGACGGCTGTCAGCCTCGTCCTGAGTTCCCGATACGCCTCATCGCCGAACAGCCCTTCGTGAATCCAGATGGTTCGACCGGACGCGTCAAGCACAACGACCACTGGTAATTTCTCATCCAATACCCCGAGCGCATGCCTCCATGCCTGCTCATCTTTGATCATGACAAGGCTATGTTCGAGCAGTGGCTGAGGTGTCCCTTTGCGCATACTGGCCCGAATCATGCCGCGTACCAGCCCCGGAGCGCCTTCCAGATTGGCAATCGACCAGGCATTGACTCCATCCCGATTCAGCCGGGCCATCCAGTCTTTGGTGCGATCGCCGGCTTCCTTGCTGAAGCCAAACACACACACTGCCGATTTGCCCGCGAGGGCTGCCGGGAATGAGAGCTTTTGCCCGGCGAGTGTCTCAGCTGGAGTGACAGGCAGGCTTTCGGCCGCGTTCAAACACCAGCCTCCCACGAACAACGTTATCGCCAGTATCAGCGTGATTTGCAAACACCGGTACCCCGGTTCTCTAGTGGGAATCGCCGTCGTGATCGACGTCGCCGGACGCCTGTGCCTGTGCGGCGGAACTGAGATGGACCGTATCGGCAGGCGCTGACGAGCCTGACGTTTTCGGGGTCGGCGCAGCGGGCGTCGCGGAACTGCTGTAAACTGCTTGTGAAGTTGAAACCGGTGAGATCTGCATGACATACTTATCGGCCGTCCACCCACAAACTTTAGCGCTTCCGAAGCGGAGCGTCCGTTTCGATCGTTACTTTGACCGTTTTTTCTACTTTGAGCACGAAGTTGCTCGGGTCTTTCATTCCCCACGCGACGTACGGGATGTCAAACCCGATGGTCGCATGAGCCCGGTCCGCCGTCGTCGTGGTTTGTACATCCATCGTCACCTCATGTGCGGCGCCGTGAATCGTAAATGTGCCGAGAACCTTCAGCTTGGACGTACCCGGGACGGC
>Ga0302278_10004965_pt1 | contig 13434 bp, 11 predicted proteins | sample III_Bog_N3_2_FD_194543 | JGI IMG/M metagenome (GOLD analysis project Ga0302278, IMG submission 194543) | Peat permafrost microbial communities from Stordalen Mire near Abisko, Sweden - III_Bog_N3_2 | ecosystem: Environmental > Terrestrial > Soil > Wetlands > Peat | place: Sweden: Abisko... | reverse complement strand
CCCGACGATATCCCCGCATCGCAGGCAAGTCCGCAAATCCCATCCGACACGGACGTAGCCGCAGGCAGCCGCATCTTTCTCGATGTCGTGGTCACGGACAAGTCCGGCAAGCCGGTAACCGGACTCGAAGCCAAAGACTTCACCTTGCTCGATAACGGTCAGCCAGGCAAAATCCTCTCGTTCCAGGCATTCGACGGGGCTGCGGCCATGCCGGACCCGCCAGTCGAAGTGATCTTGTTTGTGGACACCATCAATTTGAGTTCCAACCAGATTTCTCTTGCACAGGAGGAAGTGAGCAAATTCCTGCTGCAAAACGGCGGCCAGCTAGCCCAGCCCGTTTCAATCTATCGGTTCGACAAGGATGGATTGTCTGTCACTCCTCAGCCTTCCACTGACGGCAATGCGTTGGCTGCCCAGATTACTCAGCAGAGCCAACTCCGCCTGATTTGGCACGATCCCGCCCAGAACGAACTGAACAGCAATTCACCGCTCGCCGTTGATTCAGCCGTCCGATTTCCGACAACTTCCCCTGCGCAGAGCGGCACGGTCAGCGACCCGGAGTTCCGCTCCCTGGGCAACCCGTCCTACAATGTTCGTCTCAAAAATCCATCCATCCAGAACACGCTATCGCTGGATGTGCTCGGCACTATAGCCATCGAAGAGAGGTGGAATCCGGGCAGAAAGTTGTTGCTCTGGATCGGCAAAGGCTGGCCTGTTGCCCAGAACGGGGACTCCTTCGATTCGATCACCGAGTTCTCTACCCGGCTGCGCGAGGCTCGCATTCAGCTATCGAACGTGACCTTCGGGGCGAATGATAATCAGGAACCCGACCATCGGGATTCCGGGAAGCGGGTGGGGTCGGCCAGGCAAGCGAAGTCTGCCAACCTGTCTCTGCAGGTGCTTGCAACACAAAGCGGAGGCCGCGTAATCGACACAGATCGTGATTTGGTGAGCCAGATCGAAGGTTGCATTGCGGATGCAAGCGCCTTCTACACAATTTCCTTTGACCCTCCCAAGGCGAGACAGCCGGATGAGTATCACGATCTAAAGATCCAGGTGAACCCGGCGGAGTCGTTGGCCCGCACCAATACCGGGTACTACGATGAGCCGACCTATTACGATCAGCCCAATCTCGCCCCAGAGCGCGTCAGTGTGCAGCAGTTGGAGCAACTCCTTGCAAAGGGCGGCTCGGATGACAAGATGGCGCGGCATCTCTATGCCATGGAGCTCACCGAGCGGATGAGTAGCACGCGGTTGGCCTCCTGGAGAACCCGCTTGCCGGGCGCAAAGGCCTGGAATGCGCTCGTGGCGCTGGCCGATGTGTCAGCATTCCTGGAAACCCCGGCGGCAGAGATTCCACCCATTGCGAAACCCGGCCTCGACGAACAGAATGCGATATTATCGCGGACCACCGAATTTCTGAACGACACGCTGCCCAGACTGCCCAACTTCTTTGCGACGCGGACTACGGTTCACTACGGCGAACCGCCATTCAGGAACGATGCGACATGGAAGACGGATACTGCCGATCATTCCCTGCATCCTGACGACAGCGTCCGTGCTACCGTCTTCTATCGCGATGGGGCCGAGGTGGTGGATGAGGAAGTAAGGACGGGAAAGAAGCCGACTGGGCGAGAGATGAATTTATCCACAACCGGTATCTTCGGCCCCATGCAGAGCGTGGTGTTCTTCGATGCCATGCTCGGCAATTTGCAGTGGAGTCTCTGGGAGCAGGATGCAGCCGGCCCGAAGGCGGTCTTCCGTTATGCGGTGCCCCAGAAGGAGTCGCATTACGAGGTCTCCTACTGCTGCTCGCTCCAGGGAGACGGAACCAATCTTTTCCGGCGCATTGCCGGTTATCACGGCGAAATCACCATCGATCCTGCGAGCGGTGCGATTCTTCGCTTGACTGCCGTTTCCGACCTGGAACCTAATCTTCCGCTCAGAGTGTCACGCATCATGCTTGAATACGGCCCGGTTGAGATCGGAGGGACAACATACATCTGCCCCTTGAGAAGCGTTGCCATTCTCAAAGGCCGAACATCGCTCGCAGTTCATCAATGGGGTGAAAACTTCAAAACCTACGGTCCATCGCATACAGCTGTGAACGACGTTTCCTTTGCGGACTATCACCTGTTCAAATCCCAGGTGCGCATAGTGCCGAGCGACAATCCGGCGCCCAACCCATAGACTTCGCATTGCCAGCGCGATGTTCCTCGGCGGCAATCGGCCTTGGCACCCGCCGATCAACCGGACGCAAACTACGAATGTGCCTTCTAGAACAGAAAGCCTAAACCGCGCCCGTTCCGTAACCCAAAATCGAAAGTGCCCGATTGCTCAGACGCAGATGCTTCAACTCGCTACCGTAAATCGTGGCGGGGTAGACATATTGCGGCCCGACCCAGGTGAGGAGAATTGATGAGCGGACTTAGATTTCTTGTGTTAACGGCTGTTGCTGGAGCTATCTTTGCAGCAACCCCACTCAAAGCAAATGCTCAAGTTACGGTCGAAGTGGGAGTGGCCCCGGATTGTCCATATGGCTACTATGACTACGCTCCGTATTCGTGTGTTCCCGACGGCTACTATGGGCCGGAGTGGTTCACCGGCGGCGTCTTCGTCGGCGTCGGCCCGTGGTTTCATGGTCGTGCCGATTTCCAGGGCAAAGTAGACAACTCATTCGACCCCCAGCACGGCTATAACGGCCCGGCGCCAAAGATTGGCGAGAAAGCCGCGGCCCAGCGCAGAGACCCCGCGCAGTTCAAAGGCAATGAATCGCGCGATGGACGCGGGCACACAGGCGGGGAGAAGAAGTAAGCCAAACCAACCGATTCGGGCCTTCGGCCCCAGGCGCGGTTGCGCTGGGGGCCAGGGGTCAAAGTACGCCGTCTTCGCCGGGAATGCCAGGGAGACTTCATGATGGTCAGTAATCTTCGCGGTATCGTTCTTGCAACACTGGCGCTCGCTTGCTTCCTTCCGGCTCCGGTCTCGACAGCACAAGCACAGGAGCCAACCATCTCCGCCGCACCAGGCTCGCTGGTTCGCTGGACCGTTCCTGGTGCAACAAACTGCAGCATGAGAGGCCGCTCCTGGGCCGCTCTGGCCGGCACCTGCTACTACCCGGTAGATCTCCTCGATCAGCCCGGGCCAATCGCCATCGCGCTCTGGGGCGCGGGCCAAAATCCGGCGCCAAAAAAACTCGCCCGCATCACAGTCGAGGCCTACGACTACGGAACCGAGCAGATTACCCTTCCCGACATTCCCCAGGCCAACCCCTCGCCGCAGGACCTGAAGCGAGACGAAGGCGACCGGGCAGTGCTCGCAAAAGTATGGAGGGCAAAGGAAGGCCCGGCGCGGTTCACACTGCCTCTCGGGCCACCGGTAAGCCCAATGAGCCCCGGCAAGTCGTTCGGCGTCAAGCGTGTCTACAACGGCAAGTTGGCCGAACAGGCCCACATGGGGTCCGACTACGATTCGCCGGCGGGCTCCCCAATCCTGGCAGTTGCGGCGGGAACGGTGGTCTTCGCAAGTGAAATGTTCTTCGAGGGCAACGCCGTTTTCATCGACCACGGCGACGGGCTAATCAGCATGTACTTCCATCTCTCGGATATCAAGGTTCAGGCCGGGCAGCAAGTCCGGAAGGGCGAGACTCTGGGCCGCGAGGGATCGACCGGCCGCGCAACAGGCCCGCACCTCTGGTTCGGCGTCCGCTGGCACGACGCCCGCATCGACCCCAAGTTCCTGCTCGGCCCACGCGACAAAATTCCCGCCGTAAACTGAGCGCCCGGCTGGTTATCATCGAACCATGAAGCGCGTCCTTCTATCCTGGTCCAGCGGCAAAGACAGCGCCTGGGCCCTCCACATCCTCCGCCAGCAGCCCGACATCGAATTGGTCGGCCTGCTCACCACCCTCAACTCTGAATTCCAGCGCGTCGCCATGCACGGCACCCGCCGCTCTGTCCTCGAAGCACAATCCGCGGCCGCTTCACTCCCGCTCTGGGTCGTCCCGCTCCCATGGCCATGCCCCAACGAAATCTACGAGCAGCTCATGGCCGAAGTCTGCCAGCGAGCCGTCGCCGAGCACATCGACGCAGTCGCATTTGGCGACCTGTTCCTGCCCGACGTCCGCGCCTATCGCGAGAAGCAGCTAGAGCCCACCGGCCTCGAACCCCTGTTTCCCCTATGGCAGATTCCGACCGATGAGCTGGCGCGCACCATGATCTCCGGCGGTCTGCGCGCCAAACTGGCCTGCATCGATACGAACCAACTCCCCGCATCCTTCGCCGGCCGCGAATTCGACGCCAGCCTGCTCGAAGACTTCCCCGCGCAAACCGACCGCTGCGGCGAGCGCGGCGAGTTCCACACCTGCGTCTACGCCGGCCCCATGTTCAAAGCCCCGCTCAATCTCCAACCAGGAGAAGTAGTAAACCGCGAAGGCTTCGTCTTCGCCGACTTCCAATAGCCGGCTATTCCCTGTTCCCTGTTCCCTATTCCCTGTTCCCTGTTCCCTATTCCCTATTCCCTAGCCCTACTTCCTCCGCCGGCGGAAGCGTATGCGTATCCCACCAATGCTGCACAACCTGGTCCCAGCGCTCGCCGCGCCCAACCCACAACTGCGTAGCCAGGTCGTAGTGCGCCAAGTTGTTCGCCAGCCAATACGGCCGATTGTCCCTGAGCCAGGCCTGCTCGTAAAGTCCGCGCAGCAACCCGTACCCGTCGCGAATATCTTCAAGCCGCCCGTTGTTCGAGCCAATCGTCTCCAGCATCCCCGATATGTCATTCCACCGGCTCTTGTCCGCAGCCAGCGCCCGCGCCTGGCTATACAGCGCCACGGACTCATCCGCAGCCTGAAACTTCAGCCCCACAAAGTCGATCCGCCGCGCACCCAGTTCCAGAGCATCCAGAGCCTCCTCATTCTCAAGCTTGGTGCCCTCCGCCTTGGCCGCGGCCCGCGCCTCGGCCACCAGCGTAATCGCCTTCTCCGCATGCAGCCGCAGGTCGGTCAGCGCCGGTCGAATCTTTGCCCCTACTCTCTGGCCCTCCACCGTGAACGGATCAACCCAGAAAAGGCTGTCCTGCGCGTCTTGGAGTCCAGCCTTCTTCAGCACCGTGTGCGCCGCCATTATCTCCCGCTGCGCCTGGCTTATCTTCCCCGTCCGATCGCCGTGAAACACCAGCCCATACGAATCGGTAAACGCGTCTTCGGAGCTCTCGCCCGCCTGCCAGCCCGCCGCCGCGCCAAACAGCACGCCAAACCAGTTCTCGTCGAAAATCCCTTCGCCGTCGTCGTTCCAAACCGTGTTCAACTCGCCGGTCGACCCCAGCTTCTGCCCATCCCGCACAAACGCCCGAATGTTCCCCAGAGCCTCATTGTTATTGGGATAAAGGCGGCTCCAGTTGTTCACTCCCGGCGCAACCCAGGTCTCAAGGCCGGCCTTTTTAAACGGCAAAATCAGCGGCGTAAAGTCCGGCGCGGCGTCGTAGCTCCACGGCGCCGCAATCATGTCTTTGGGCAGCGTGCCCACCAGCTCCGGCGAATTCACCGCCACGTCGCCCCAGAAAATCAGCCGCTTATGATTCGGCTCCAATTGCGTGTGAATTCTGGTCAGGAAATCCAGATAAACCGCGCCCAGCCCGCGATTCTTCACCTCATCGTGCGTTCTCCCCGTTCCCAGATCGAAGGTCTCATCGGCCCCGATCAGCGAATACGGCCCCGGGAAAACCTTGGCCAGCTCGCCAAACCAATTGCCTATCAGCGGCAGCGTGGCCGGGTCGCCGGGAGCAAGCACCGCGCCATGCTCGGTCTCCGCGAGGCCCGTGTATTGCTCAAACTTCAGCACATGGTGCAGGTGCCCAAACGACTCCTGCTCAGGAACGACGGTGATGTGGTATTTGCCCGCATACTCCACCAGTTCGCGCGCCTCATCCGGCGTCATAGCCCCGCCCGGAAACGCCGCCACCGGCGTGCTTTCGTAAGCAAACGTATGCTCAAAATAAGGCGAGAAGATGTTGTATTTATAAGCCGCCAGCGTACGAATCTCGCGCTTCAGAAAGTCCATGTTAGGCAGCGGCCCCCGCGACCAATCGTCGGAGAGCCCACGATGCGCCATAGCCGGCCAGTCGCGCACTGTCGGCGCAAGCAGCACTGCGGTCTTGCCGCTTCCCCTAATCAACTGCTTCACCGTCTGTGCGCCGTAAAAAATACCCGCCGCAGTCTCAGCGATCACGTGCAAGGTGTTTCCCTCTGCCGGAACAAGGATGTACCCCTCGTCGTGCATTGCCGCATCGAAGGCCAGGTGGCGCTTGGCGAGTAATTCCCTCGCCGGGCCCGATTCATCAAGCCTCTCAAGTCGAATAAAAACGGCGGCGTCTGTTCCGTTTTTCGCCCCTGAAGCCTGGAAAAGATCCTCAGCCGCAAAATTGTCGTCGTCATGTTTTCCAACAGTAATGACAAGGCCGGCGCTTCCAATCGGAAGCGTTACAAATCTGGAGCACTCCCGCACCGCAGGCACCAGATGCAAATCCGCGCAAGCAGTCGCGCCAACCGTCGCAGTCTGCGAAACCGCGCCCGCCGCGGCACACAAAACCAGCGATGAGATCAAAGCGGAACGATGAACCATACACACCCTCTCTCAAGATACGGAGTCGGATGTCAGCCTATAGCACCGCCGCTTCCCCTGTACACCGCACGCGCCAAAACCCATTGGTTCTCTCGGCCCTTGAGCGCAGCTATTGTGGAATGCATAAGTGATGTCCAGACCAGCGCGCCGGAGGCGCAGAGTTGGTTAGCCCCGCGCTTCAGCGTGGGGAGATTGGATCCCACAAGTTCGTTTCGGAGTCCCGTAGGGACGGCGCAAAAACATTATTTATGCAGTCATCAATTTAGCCCGAGAAACCCGCGCAACGCCTCCTCGACCGCGAGCATAGTAGCCTCATCAACTTGCCCGATCCGTGCCCCAAGCTTCACTCGCGGCACAGCCGTCGCCTTGTCCACCATGATCTGCGAGGCCTTGCGCAGGCCAGTCGATCTTCCGGCGGTTACAGTAACCCGGAACAGCGGCGCATCGTGGATTTCGCTGGTCAGGGGCAGCACAATCACGGACGGGTGCAGATCGAAGGCGTCCGCCTGCACCACCAACGCCGGCCGAGGCTTCCCATAGTCGCCCGATACGGCCACGGTCACCAGGTCGCCGCGCTTCATCGCTCGCTTTCCAATGCGCTCACGTCCTGAATCCAGCGCATCACCTCCACCTCATCCTCTGAAGCAGCGATCAGCGCCGACTGGCGGCGCGCCTCGGCGGCAAAACGGCGCTTCCGCGCGTCCTCCACATAGCTGGCCATCAGCGCCCGCACAACCTCGGCTGCCGGGCGGTTCTCCGCCTCCACCGCCTCCGCAAACTCCGCCTTGAGCGCGGCGTCGATGCGCAGGTTCAATGTCGACTCTCTGGGCCGGAAAATTGTCTGGTGCATGGAACACCTCGTACATTCCAATTGTAATTCCATCTTGTAATTACAACAAGTAGATACGCATTGTACTTCAGGACCTGCTTCAAGAGTGGAACCATGCCGATCTGCAAATGCCGGAGGCGTCTGCCCCACCGCAGGTGGCTACCGCAAGCTCTTCAACGCCGGATAAAGCCGAACCCACTTGGCATATCCAGCCTTATAAGCCACCAAATCCCCAGCATCCGGCTCAATCCGCTCCGCAACCTCAATCGCCTGCGCGCAAGCCTCATCCAGATTGGCCCAGTGTCCCGCGCCCACTCCAGCCATCAGCGCCGAGCCAAACGCGCCCCCCTCTTCGGCCGTAAGCACCTCCACGGCATGCCCATACACCCCAGCCTGAATCTTCCGCCACAGCGGCCCGCGCGCCCCGCCGCCGCCCAGCCGGATTCCGCTCACCGGAATGCCCAGTTCGGCAAACAGCGTAAAGGTGTCTTCCAGCGAATAAGCCACGCCCTCCAGCACCGCCCGCACAAAATGTGCAGCACCATGCACGGTCGAAATGCCCGCAAACGCCGCCCGCACCTCCGGATCCAGATGCGGCGTCCGCTCGCCCAGCAGATACGGCGCCCACTCCAACCCCTCGCTGCCCGCCGGAACCTCAGCCGCCGAAGCCGTCAAGTCGTCATAGCCCCGTCCCGCAAAAAACGTCTCTTTCAACCACCTGAAACTCAATCCCGCGGACTGCGTCACGCCCATCACGTGCCACAACCCCGGAACCGCATGGCAGAAGGTATGCAGCCGTCCTTTGGGGTCTTTGGTAGGCGCAGCCGTCGCGGCAAACACCACCCCTGAAGTCCCAATCGTTGCCGAAACCGATCCCGGCTGCAAGATGCCCATGCCCACCGCGCCGGCTCCCTGGTCGCCCGCCCCTGCCACCACCGGCGTGCCCGAAGCCAGACCAGTCAGCCCCGCCGCCGTCTCGCTGATCCGCGCGCAAACCTCCGGCGACTCATACACCTTCGGCAGCCAGCTCTCCGCAATCCCCGCAGCCTCCGCCACCTCCCGCGACCACCGTCGATGCGTCACATCCAGCAGCAGCGTCCCCGAAGCCTCCTGCACGTCAATGGCAAACTCGCCCGTCAGCCGGTAGCGCACGTAATCCTTGGGACACATAATGTGGCGAATCTTCGCGAAGATCTCCGGCTCATGCGTCTTCACCCACAGCACCTTGGTCACGGTAAAGTTGGGCAGCGCCGGGTTGCAGGTCAACTCGATCAGCCGGTCATAGCCAATCTTCTCCGTCAGCCAATCGCACTCCGGTTGCGTCCGCGTGTCGCACCAAATCATCGCAGGCCGCAGCACCGCGCCGTCTCCGTCCAGCAGCACAGCTCCATGCATCTGACCCGTCAGCCCAATGGCGGCAATCGGCTCGCGCGGCTCCGGCGCAGCCGCCAGCGCACCATGAATCGCCTCCTGCGCCGCCCGCCACCAGTCTTCAGGATCCTGCTCCGCCCACCCCGGGTGTGCCGTCCTGAACGGAGCATGTTCGCTCGACGCCCCGGCAATCAGTTTGCCCGCCCCATCCACCACCACAGCCCGCGTCCCGCCCGTCCCCACATCCATTCCCAAAAACCACATACGCGTTCGCACCCTTCTTGTAAATCGCTTTTCCCAGCCGGGGTGAAGCATAGCAGCAAGGGCCGTTGCGCGAAAAGAGGCTATGCGCCAAGCCAGCAATCACATGAAGAAAACTCGATCAATCCCGCACTTCCTCCCGGCAGGAGGGCCCGAAAGTAACCCCATGCACTTCCTCCCGGTAGGAAGGGCCCGAAAGTAACCCCATGCACTTCCTCCCGGTAGGAAGGGCCCGAAAGTAACCCAGCACTTCCTCCCGGTAGGAAGGGCCCGAAAGTAACCCAGCACTTCCTCCCGGTGGGAAGGGCCCGAAAGTAACCCAGCACTTCCTCCCGGTAGGAAGGGCCCGAAAGTAACCCATGCACTTCCTCCCGGAGGGAGGGAACGAAAGTAGCCCCGGATGAAGCGTAGCGAAATCCGGGGAATGCACCCGGGTAGAGATCCTCCGCCCTGTAGGGGCGGAATGAACCGGACCCTACCCCTCCAGCAACAGCAACCGCCCCGCATCCAGCTTCACCCCCCATGGCTGCGGCAGCACACTCAACGCCCGCCAAACATCCTTGGGAACATCCGCCTGCAAGTGCGCCAAATCCCCCTCGTGAGCAGCCGAATGAAGCCGCAGATAAAGCGTCATCTCATGCGGCGCTTCACTGGTGCTAACCAGCCAGCACTTGAACGCATTCACTCCGCTCGCCGCCCCCGCCAACCCGATCTGGTGCGATCGAACCCCAACGTGCGTCAGCGCCTCGGGCACCGGCTCCACCGTCTCCAACTCGCAGTCCCAAGCCGCCACACCAATCCGATTCGCCCCAATCCGCCTGGCCGCCACGATATTCTTGCACCCCGTCAGCCGCGCCGCAGCCACCGTTTGCGGATGTTCAAACAGCTGATGTTTTCCCCCGCTCGCAATCACCCGCCCGCTATCCAGCACCAACAGATCGCTGCAAAATCGGAATGCCTCTTCCATATCGTGCGTGATAAAAACCACCGCACCGGTGTACCCCGCCAGCGTCTCGCGAAGCTGCTCCTCGGTCTGCCGCCGCAGGTGCGGATCGAGCGCCGCAAACGGCTCGTCCAGCAGCAGAGCATCCGGCTTGATGGCCATGCACCTCGCAAGGGCAACACGCTGCCGCTGCCCGCCTGAAATCTCCGCCGGATAGCGATCCGCCAGCTCGGCAATAGACATCCGCTCCAGTTGCTTCTGGACCATCGCCTGGCGCTCGCCCGCTGCAAGCGCGCTCAATCCAAAGCCCACATTCCAGGCCACCGTCATATGCGGAAACAAGGCATAGTCCTGAAACACGACGCCAATTCCTCTTTGCGCCGCGGCAATGTTTGTCCCCTCCCCGCTGTCGAAAAGCACCCGTCCATTCAAAACAATGCGCCCTCGATCCGGAGTAACCACCCCGGCAATCATGCGCAATGTCATCGACTTTCCCGCGCCGGACGCCCCAAGCAACCCAACCGCTCCCTTCCCGGTCGAGAAACCAACCTTCAGGCTGAAATTCTCAAGCGCCTTCTCCAACTCGACATCGAGCGTTGCCTGCCCCGCCGCCTCTTCCATCGGTCTCAACCGCGCAGCAGGCCCGATACCCGCAACAACACGCGGCAACGCCGAACCTAGCGCGACATGCGTCCTCTTCTTCACCCCAATTCCCACCTGCCAATGCAGCAGCCGGATAATGCCAAGTGAAAGCACAACAATCAGGCTCACCCACAGCAGCGCCACCCGCATATCGCCGTCCTCAACGGCAGAGAAAATGGCCATCGGCATCGTCTGCGTGCGCCCCGGAATATTGCCCGCCAGCATCAGCGTGGCGCCAAACTCCCCCATCGCGCGGGCAAACGCCAACACCGTTCCTGCCAGCACTCCCGGCGCGGCAAGCGGCAACAGTACCCTGCGAAAAACTTGAGACTCTGAAGCGCCCAGCGTCCGCGCCGCATCCAGCAGCGTAGGATTCACCTGCTCAAACGCGCCCAATGTGGTGCGGTACATCAGCGGAAATGCCACCACCGTTGCCGCGATCACCGTTGCCGGCCAAGAGAACACAATCGTGATTCCAATCTGTCCCAGCAGGTGGCCGATAAAGCTCCGCCGCCCCAGCAGCAGCAGCAGAAAGAAGCCAACCACAGTGGGCGGAAGCACCAGCGGAAGCGTCAATATGCCATCGATCCAGGCACGAAAGCCGCCGCGCACCCCATACATTGCCCGCGCCGCAACCAGCCCAAGAAAGAACGTGGCTACCGTAGCGGCACACGTTGTGGCCAGCGAAATATAAATAGGCGATGCATCGAAGTGCGGCGTCACGGTGCCGCTATTGTAAATCCATACCGCGCGAAGACGGCTTGCGCGGCCGGGCTGGCGAGGTAATCCACAAACTCGCGCGCCGCTGCCTCGTTGCGGCTCCCCTTGATCACCGCCGCGGGATACACAATGGCATCGTGCGTGGCCTCAGGTGCCGTTGCCACAACGCGAACCTTGCTGGAAGCCTTCGCATCCGTTGCATACACCAAGCCCGCATCCGCATTGCCGGTTTCAACATAAGTCAGAACCTGCCGCACATCCTTGGCCAGCACAAACTTGCTCTCCAACTTATCCCACAGATGAAGCGCCGTCAGAGTCTGCCGCCCGTATTGCCCGGCCGGAACGCTCCCCGGATCGCCAACCGCAATCACCCGCACACCTGCTGCCGTCAGTCCCTCAAAATCCTGCAGTTTCGAGTCCAGCGGCGCAACCAGCACCAGCGCATTTCGCAGCAGATTGCGCCGCGTGCCTTTCACCACCAGCCCCTTTGCTTCCAGATCGTCCATCTGCTTCGTAGCCGCGGAGAGAAACACATCCACCGGCGCGCCCTGGTCAATCTGCGTGGCCAGCGTTCCCGATGAGCCCGAGTTATTCGTGAAGGCAATATTCGGATGGCTCTTGCTGTAAGCAGCCTCATTCTCCGCAATCGATTCCTTCAAGCTCGCCGCCGCGGAGATAGTCAGCGTAACCACCGCCTGGCAGTAGCAAGCACCCGGCACCCAAAACAGCAGCAGCAGAGCCGCAGCCATCACCCGGCCCAGGCAACGGAAATCGCATTGTCGCAAGATCCTCATTTCACTTCCTCGCATCATCACCCCGTCCTCACACCCCAACCGGCCCATTGAACCCATAACTGTGATATAGCTGTTCATCCATCGACCCCTGCGCTACACTGTCCCTTCACCCGCACACGATCTCCGGCACCTCGAAACTGCCGGCCCTCCCACTCCGGAGAGCACCAACATGCCCGGCCACGACATTGAATCTTCCGCGCTGCCCAGGGACGCAAAAGAGATGCAGGCCGCGCAATTCGCCATGCGCCTCTCTCTCCTCTTCGGCTTTGCTATGCTTGCCGGCAAAACAGCAGCCTGGTTCCTCACCCATTCTTCGGCCATTTTCTCAGACGCGGCAGAATCGGTCATCCACGTCATCGCCGTTGGATTCGCCAGTTTCAGTCTCCGCCTGAGCGCCAAGCCGGCTTCCCATCAATTCCTCTACGGGTACGAGCGCATCGCCTTCTTTTCCGCGGGATTTGAAGGAGCCATGATTGTTGTCGCCGCCATCGCCATCCTCTTCGAGTCCATTCGCGAGTGGATTGCCGGAATCCAACTCCAAAGCCTGGGAGCGGGTTTTGCGCTCATCCTGGTGGCCGGAATCCTGAACGCGGGCCTCGGCTACTATCTCATCCGCATAGGCCGCCGCACCAACTCCCTCATCCTCGAAGCCGATGGCAAACATGTCCTCACCGACAGCTTTACCAGCTTTGGCGTAGTCGCCGGACTCGGCCTCGTTATGCTCACGCACTGGAAGCCATTCGACCCCATGGTGGCCATCGTGGTCGCGGTCAACATCCTCTGGTCGGGCGGCCGTCTGGTCTGGCGGTCCGCCGTCGGCCTGCTCGATTACTCCGACCCCGAAACCGGCCGCCGCATTCGCCAGCGCCTCGATGCCATCTGCACAGAACTCGATGTGCAATACCACGGCGTTCGTTTCCGAACCACCGGCTACCGCCAAATTATTGAAGTACATCTCCTGTTTCCGCGCCTCACTTCGGTGAGCGATGCCCACGCCCTGGCCACAACCATCGAGGAACGTCTCCCAGCCGAACTGGGTATGCCAGCCGAGATCATCACGCACCTGGAAGCGCTGGAGGACCACGCCCAGGTCCACCGCCGAGAGCACTACACCGGCAAGCCCGAGTGAACGAAGCCATTTGTATGGAAGATGTAGCGCCGGTCTCCAGACCGGCTGTCGTGCGGGCGTCCCCGCCCGCGCTCGGCCCCGATTTTCGATAGTGCCGTAAATGCCAGAATACAAAAGCCGGGCTTTAA
>Ga0302278_10004960_pt1 | contig 13440 bp, 13 predicted proteins | sample III_Bog_N3_2_FD_194543 | JGI IMG/M metagenome (GOLD analysis project Ga0302278, IMG submission 194543) | Peat permafrost microbial communities from Stordalen Mire near Abisko, Sweden - III_Bog_N3_2 | ecosystem: Environmental > Terrestrial > Soil > Wetlands > Peat | place: Sweden: Abisko... | reverse complement strand
TGGCCGGAGTCTTTGGAGACGGTCGCGGCCTGGAACAGGGCCGGGCTTTGCGGCCACGGCGATTGGCGCTTGCCCAACCGCCGCGAGTTGCGCAGCCTGGTGGACCACGGGGCGAAAAATCCGGCTTTGCCCGCAGGGCATCCCTTCCGCGAGGTTTTTCTCGGCTGGTACTGGACTTCGACCACCAAGACCAATGATCCCGCCTACGCCTGGTCGGTGCATTTCGAGGGCGGCCGGATGTTTTACGGGAAAAAAAGCGACGCCCGCCTGGTGTGGCCGGTGCGGGGCGCAAGCGAGGTTCTTGCGGCGACCGGGCAGAGCGTTTGTTATGACGGCGCGGGAGCTGTCGTCGCCTGCGGCGGTTCGGGCCAGGACGGGGAGCTGCGCCTCGGCGCGGCCTGGCCCGAGCCCCGATTCGAGCGGGTCGGGGGGACTGGGGGGACTGGGGGGACTGGGGGAACTGGGGGAACTGGGGGAACTGGGCCGGGCCAGCTCGATCGCCTGACCGGCCTGGTCTGGGCCGAGCCCGAGGGCCTGCCGGCAGAACCGATGGGTTGGGACGAGGCGCTCGCGTACGCGGCCTCGCCGGCCCAGAGGGGCGGGCCGGCCTGGCGCCTGCCCGACATCAACGAACTGGAATCGCTGGCCGACGCCGGAGCGGCGGGTCCGGCCTTTCCGCCGGGTCTGCGCTGCCTGGCCGGGGCCGACGGCTATTGGTCTTCCACGGCCAGCTTTTTCGATCCGGCCTACGCCTTTGTCTTCTATTCCCGCAAAGGCGCGGTGGGCGTCGGTTTCAAGGAGAAGCGGGATTTTCATGTCTGGCCCGTTCGGGGGTAGCGATGCGCGGTATCCATGGCGCGGCTGTCCCGGCTCGGTCCGCCGCCGGGCGAGAGGACGGCGCCGTTGCCCCGGTCCTCGTCTCTTCTCTCCCCTCCTCCTTCTCCCGCCCGCTGAAGCCGGGAGTTGTGGGGGAGCAGGCTAAGTGATACGAAAAAACCTTATGAAATCCCTTTCCCAGTGGACGATCCGCGCCACCTTGGCGGCGTTGGCGTTGTGCGCCATGGTGCCGGCCCTGGGCATCGTCATGTACCACGGGATCACGGAAATCGAGCGGTCCTCGCGCGACGTCAAGGAACAGGCCATGGGCCTGGCCCAGACCCTGGCCTCCCAGCAGAACCTGCTAACCGAAAACACCCGCCTGCTGCTCACGCTCATCGCCGGAATGCCCGAGGTGAAGGCCATGGAGGCCGAGCGGGCCGAGATCTTGTTCGCCAAGCTGCTCAAGATCAACCCGAATTACGCCGCATTTTCCCTGATACGCCCGGACGGCAAGCTTTTGGCGACGACCACGCCGCACCAGGGGGAGGTCGATTTTTCCGACCGCAAATACTTCCAGGAAGTCATGCGCACCAAGGCGTTTTGCGCCGGCCAATACGTCACGGGCAGGATGTCCGGCGTGGAACGGATCAATTTCGCCATGCCGGTGTTTTCCGATTCGGGCAAACTTACCGGGGTTGTGTCCTCGGTCTTCCCCTTGGCCCATTATATGGAACTCTTTTCCCGTATCCCCGTTCCCCGGGAGATGCGTTGCGCTCTGGTCGACCCCCAGGGAACGCGGTTGTACCGCTTTCCCATCGATCCCGCGTTTCCCTTGGGAGCCTCGGTGCCGCGCGCGATTCACGAGCGAGTGGCCGATTCCCAGGACGACAGCGGCGTTTTCGTCGAAACCTCGTCCGACGGGGTGCAATTATATAACGCCTTCGTGAAGTTGCGGCTTGGCCTCGGCTCCCCCCATTACATGACCGTCCTAGCCGGCGTGCCGCTTCCCGGGTTCAGGGGGATGCTCGCCGACGGGTTCGGCCGGGCCATGGCCCTGATGCTGGCGGCATTGATTTTGTCCTTGGCCATTTCGCGCGCCCTGGGCGAAATGACCATCGGCACCGGGGTGGACACATTGATCCGGGCGACCAAGCGGCTTTCCTCCGGGGATTTGACGGCCCGCGCCGGGGACATCAAGGCCTGCCGGGAAATCGTCCAGCTTGGGGCGGCCTTCGACCAGATGGCCGGGGAACTCGCCGACCGCGAAACCAAACGCCGCGAGGCCGAAATCGCCCTGCGCGCCAGCGAACTCAGGTTCCGGCAGGTCTTCGAGCGCTCGCCGGCCGGGATACTCCTTTTCGACACCGGGGGCGTGGTCACGGCCTGCAACCACAGGCTGGCCGAGATGATGGGCGCGCAAACGCCCGAGGCCATCGTGGGCATCGACATGCCCGCGCGCATGTCGGACGGCTCGATCAGGGATTCGGTGCTGCGGACGATCGAAAAGGGCGAAGCGGAGTACGAGGGCCCCTACGTCTCGTTGAGCTCGGGCAAAAGTCTCGTGATCCAGGTCCAAACGCGCGAAATTTCAAGCGGCGTGTACATGGCCATGGTCGAGGACCTGTCGGACCGGGTGCGGGCCGAGGAATCCCTGCGCCTGTCGCTGGCCGAGAAAACGACCCTGCTCCGGGAAGTGCACCACCGGGTCAAGAACAACCTGCAAATCATCACCAGCCTGATCAATCTGCAAACCGCCAAAATGACCGATCCGGCCATGAGGGAAGCCTTTTCGCTGATGCAAAGCCGGGTGCGCTCCATGGCCATGATCCACGACCGGCTCTACCGCTCGGAAAGTTTCAGCGCCGTGGACATGGGCGACCATATCCACGAATTGGTCTCGCGGATCGCCGGGAGCTATAAGGACGTTTCCCGCACCGTGAGCCTGGTCGTGAACGTCGATCACCTGCCCATGAACATCGATGCGGCCATTCCCTGCGGCCTGCTGGTCAACGAACTGGTGACCAACGCCTTCAAGCACGCGTTCGCCACGGATGCTCCCGGAGAACTGCGCGTGTCGCTTCGCCGGGAAAACGAAAAAGCCGTTCTGGAAATCGCCGACGACGGCCCGGGCCTGCCCGAGGGTTTTCACGTCGATACGGCCGATTCGCTCGGCATGCAGCTCATCAACGCCCTGACCGATCAACTCAAGGGCACGGTCACGATCGGTCCGGGACCCGGAACGCGGATTAGGGTGGAGTTTCCGGCGTAGGCTGGGGCGAGGAGATGAAGACGGGCGATTCGTGAATCGCCCCTACATGATTTTGGTGAAGGCGTGTTTGCCGCCGATTCCGGTCTTCTTTTCGGGAGACCAAAACCAGAACCATTGTTTTTCCCCCAAGGGGGCTGCCGCCCCCGGCCCCCGCTTTAAGACGAGCGGGGAATCTGTCGCAACATATTGATAATACAACAAAATTTTTTATTTTGCTCGTTAGCTAGGACAGCCCCAAAGTTTTTTGGAAAAGGGAGCCCGAGGGGAAAACCTCTTGTCCATACGCGGAGAGTAGAAAAGGCCCCTTTTCGCATTCTCCGCTACGAAGCCTCTTCTCGCTGCAAAAGGTTTTCCCCTCGGTATTCTTCTTATTCGAAATACGTGGTCGGATCGGCCAGGCCCGCTTCCACAAAGCCTTTTTTGCGCAGCAGGCAGGAGTCGCAGTGGCCGCAGGCCAGGCCTTCCGGCGAGGGATCGTAGCAGGAGAAGGTTTGGCCGTAGTCCACGCCGAGGGCGGTTCCGGCGCGGATGATCTGGGCCTTGGTCAGGCGGATGAGCGGGGTGTGGATGCTGGTGCGCACGGCCCCCTCCACGCCCTGTTTGGTGGCCAGGTTGGCCATGGTCTCGAAGGCGGCGATGAATTCCGGGCGGCAGTCCGGGTAGCCGGAGTAGTCCAGGGCGTTGACGCCGATGAAGATGTCGCCGCTGGCGAGCGTTTCGGCGTAGGCCATGGCGAAGGCCAGAAAGACGGTGTTGCGGGCGGGCACGTAAGTGACCGGGATGGCGCCCGCCATCTGCGCCTCGTCCCGGTCCTTGGGCACGGGGGTGGCGTCGGTCAGGGCCGAGCCGCCGATGTCGCCCAGCGGCAGCGGCAGGATCAGGTGCGAGGCCGCGCCCAAAGTTTTAGCCACGATTTTGGCCGCTTCCAGCTCGATTTTATGGCGCTGATGGTAGTCGAAGGACAGGGCGTGCGCGGCATAGCCTTGGGACACGGCCAGGGCCAGGCAGGTGGTGGAATCGACGCCGCCCGAGAGCAGGCAGACGCAGGGTTTGGAGGACGCGTTCACGGTTTAGACGCTCCTGGCCTTGGGATGCCAGATGAATTTGTGCAGTTGCAGGGAAAGGCGCACCGGCAGGCGGTCTTTGAGAATCCAGGCGGCCAGGGTTTTGGGGTGCATGATGCCGAAGACCGGCTGGAAATGCACCGGCCGGCCGGACTGGGGGTGGGCGGCGAGCAGGCCCGCCGCGAAATTGTAGTCGGCGTGGTCGCCGATGACGAATTTCAGTTCGTCGTGGGGCCGCAGCCTGCCCAGGTTTTCCAGGTCGTTGGCTTCGGCGCAGCCGCTGCTCGGGCATTTGATATCCACGATGGCGACCGCGCCCGGGCTTAAAAAGCTGATGTCCTGGGAGCCGTTGGTCTCGACAAGCACGGACAGCCCGAGACCGACGAATTCCTCGATCAGGCGCGGGGTTTCGGCCTGGAGCAGCGGCTCGCCGCCGGTCACTTCCACCAGCGGGCAGCCAAACGCCTGGATGGTCTCCAGGATTTCGGCCGGGCTCATCTCCTTGCCGCCGGTGTAGGAATACTTGGCGTCGCAATAGGAGCAGCGCAGGTTGCAGCCGGACAGCCGGACAAAGGCGCAGGGCCGACCGGCGTACGAGGATTCGCCCTGGATGCTGTAGAAAATTTCGCTGACGAGTAAGGCCATCTAGTCCTCGCTGTACCCGGCGGCGAAGTCCTTGGTTTCGCGCACTTCGACCCGCAGCAGCCTAACCGGCGCAATCGTCATGCCGGGCGCACCGGGCGTCGTGTGCGAAGCGGGCGTGGCCCCCAGAGCGGCCTTGATGCGGCGGAAAATGTGCCTGGCCAGGAGCTCGGCCGTGGGCGGGGCGTTTTGAAATTCGGGCAGGGCGTTCAAATCCTTGTGATCGAGTTCGCAAAGCACCGAGTCCAAAATGGCCTTCAGGTCGAGAAAGTCCATGACCATGCCCGATTCGCCGGCAGCGCCCGGTTTGCCCGGTTTGCCCGGTTTGCCCGGTTTGCTCGGTTCGGCCGGTTCGTTCGGTTCAAGCGGTTCGGGCAGTTCGGACGCGGCCAGGGTGGCCGTGACCGCGAAATTGTGGCCGTGCACGTGCGCGCAGGCTCCGGCGTGGGCGGGCAGCCGGTGCGCGGCGCAAAATCCGCCGGTCACGGTGATATCGAAAACGCCGGCCATGGGTGCTCCGTGGGCGAAGAAGCCGAGGGGAACTTTTTTGAAAAAAGTTTTCCCCCCGCCCCCTTCAAATTTTTTTTATCGTTATTATATTACGCGTCATGCCACTTGCGCGGGCGCGAACAAAGAGGCACATTCGCGCGGCGCCGAGTTGAAATAGCGGCCTGGGACCGAACCTGTCAACGCCGCATCGAGCGTTTCGAGCGAATCGCGGGGGTTGAAGGCTTCGAGCGCATTGAGAGCATCGGGATCGCCACGCGCGCCAGAGTACGAGACCGCCAAGCGCATCGGGAGCATCGGGATCGCCAAGCGCGGCGAAAGCACCGGGATCGCCAAGCGAGTCCGAAGTACCAAGCGCGTCAGGATTACCAGGCGCGTCGGAAGCCTCAAGGCGCGGGGATCTTTGAGCGAAACGACGGCATGGAACGCATCGATCATATCGAACGCAGAGAGAGGATACCGACCCCATGGCGACTCCGCCCAAAAGCGATGCGAGCGGACTGACGCTGCTCGGCAAATCCGGGACCGTCTACCCCGAGCGCGCCGACGCCTCCATCCTGGAGACGTTTCCCAACGCGCACCCCGGGAGAACGTACACGGTCACTTTCGAGACCGCCGAATTCACCAGCCTGTGCCCGATCACCGGCCAGCCGGACTTCGGGACCATACGGGTGCGCTATGTGCCGGCAAAGGCCTGCATCGAATCCAAGTCATTGAAAATATATCTGTTCAGCTATCGCGGCGAACCGGCCTTCATGGAGACCCTGACCAACCGCATCCTCGACGATCTCTGGGCCGCCTGCGAGCCGGTGGAGATGACCGTGACCGGCGAGTTCGCCGCGCGCGGGGGAGTGAGCATCATGGTCGAAGCCTCGCGCCGCGCGAAAAAGATGGAAGGCGCCGGAAGCTGGTGAAAAGAACGCCTCCGGCAGCCAGCCGGCGCAAATGGGAAGAACGCCTCCGGCAGCCAGCCGGCGCAAATGGGAAGAACGCCTCCGGCGGCCAGCCGGAGCAAATGGGAAGAACGCCTCCGGCAGCCAGCTGGCGCAAATGGGAAGAACGCCTCCGGCGGCCAGCCGGTGGAAATGGGAAGAACGCCTCCGGCGGCCAAAGGGGCAATGCCCCTTTGGAATCCCTTTCAATAAATGGGAGGGGGCATCCGTCCCTTGGGAAAAGAATCGTGGCCCCGGTTTTCATTTTTCCGCAACCAAGCAATGCGGAAGAAGGGCGATTCGTGAATCGCCCCTACAAAATCGGAGATCATTGTGAGGTTATTTGCAGTTTTGAGTAATCAGCATGCTTTTGTCCCGCGCTTCATTCCAGCGACATGGCACGGGTGGATATGAAGGGGCGATTCACGAATCGCCCTCTTGATCTGAAGCGGGGTCCAGGGGCGGCAGCCCCTCGGAAGGAAAAAAGTGGTTATGGTTTTCTCTTTGATCTGAAGCGGGGTCCAGGGGCGGCAGCCCCTCGGAAGGAAAAAAGTGGTTCTGGTTTTCTCTGCGCGCCGGTCAGTTTTGACGTAGGTTCGAAGCCAAGCCCTTGAAACGGAGCAACCATGGATAATTCCCTTCACGCCGTGTGCCCGAAATGCCTGGCCGTCAACCGCATCGACGCGGGCAAGCTCGACTCCGGCCCGGTCTGCGGCAAATGCCAGGCCAGCCTCATCCCGGGCAAACCCGTCAACTTGACCGGCGAGAGCTTCGATCGCTTCATTGAGCGCTCGGACCTGCCGGTGCTGGTGGATTTCTGGGCGCCGTGGTGCGGGCCGTGCAAGATGATGGCCCCGGATTTCGAACGCGCCGCGGCCATGCTCGCGCCCGGGGTGCTTGCGGCCAAGGTCGACACCCAGGCCGAACAGGCGCTGGGAGCGCGCTTTGGCGTGACCTCCATTCCGACGCTGATGCTGTTCGGCGGCGGCCGGGAGATCAAGCGCCAGGCCGGTGCGGTGGACGCGGGGCGGATCGTGGCCTTCGCGCGCGGCGGCCCGTGATCCGGCCGGGGCGGGCGGGCAGGACCGGGTGTTTCGCGTATTGACACGGCCCAAGGTTTCTGTTTAGAATTCCGCACTTTTCAGCTGGCGTTTTTTGGATATTTCGTTTTTGGCGTTCGGAGAGCCGCGCCCTTAACCCAAGTATTCGAGGTGGAGCCGCCAGGCGCGGTTTCACCTTTTTTTCCTGAAGCGGGAGGGCGCCGGAGCGCGCCGAACGGTCCTTCGCGGGCCGGCCGCCGATCCAGGCCGGGCGGGCGGAGAGACCGGAATTTTTTCATTAACGGTATTTCGGGGATGATCCCCGCAAATTCCCAACATCGAGGTGATTCACTTGGCCTTCACCCCTATCGGCAAAAAATACCACGACTTCCAGGTCGTACGGGACAAGGACGCCTGCATCAATTGCCAGGTCTGCGTTCGCCAGTGTTCCTACGGGGTCCACACCTGGGACGAGAACCGCAAGTGCGTGGTCCACGACAGTTCCAAATGCATCGGTTGCCACCGTTGCGAGGCCATGTGCCCGACCGACGCCCTGCTCATTCAGGAGAAGGCCTCGGATTTCAAGGCCAACGCCTGTTGGCGCCCGGAATTCATCAAGTACATTTACAAACAGGCCGAAACCGGCGGCGTCCTGCTCACCGGCATGGGCAGCCCGGTGAACCTCCCGGTCTACTGGGACCGCCTGCTGCTCGACGCCTCCCAGGTCACCAATCCGTCCATCGACCCGTTGCGCGAGCCCATGGAGCTGACCACCTTCATCGGCAGCAAGCCGGACGCGCTTCGCTTCGAGAAGACCCCCACGGGTGAAAAGCTGGTCACCAAGATCGGCCCGCAGATGCGGATCAATTCCCCGATCATGTTTTCGGCCATGAGTTTCGGCTCGATCAACTTCAACCTGCACATCGCCATGGCCCGGGCGGCCACGGAACTGGGCATCTTCTACAACACCGGCGAGGGCGGCCTGCATCCCTCGCTGTACAAGTACGGGGCCAACACCATCGTCCAGGTGGCCTCGGGCCGCTTCGGCGTGCACCGCGACTATCTCAACGCCGGCGGCGGCATCGAGATCAAGATCGGCCAGGGCGCCAAGCCCGGCATCGGCGGCCACCTGCCCGGCGAAAAGATCACCGCCAAGGTTTCCGAGACGCGCATGGTGCCGCTCGGAAGCGACGCCATCAGCCCGGCTCCGCACCACGACATCTATTCCATCGAAGACCTGCTCCAGCTCATCTTCGCCCTCAAGGAGGCGTCGGAGTACCGCGTGCCCGTGGGCGTGAAGATCGCCGCCGTGCACAACGTGGCCGCCATCGCTTCGGGCATCGTCCGGGCCGGGGCGGACTACGTGGCCATCGACGGCATGCGCGGCGGCACGGGCGCGGCCCCGGGCATGATCCGCGACAACGTGGGCATCCCCATCGAGCTCGCGCTCGCCGCCGTGGACCAGCGCCTGCGCGACGAGGGCATCAGGGGCCATGCCTCGGTCATCGCCGCCGGCGGCATCCGTTGCAGCGCCGACGTGGTCAAGGCCATCGCGCTCGGCGCGGACGCGGTCTATATCGGCACGGCCGCGCTTTTGGCCGTGGGTTGCACCCTGTGCGCCCGCTGCTACACCGGCAAATGTCCCTGGGGCATCGCCACCAACGATCCCTCGCTCGCCAAGCGCCAGAATCCGGACAAGGCGGCCAAGCAGATGACCAACCTGATCCGCGCCTGGTCGCACGAGATCGAGGAAATGCTCGGCGGCATGGGGCTCAATTCCATCGAAAGCCTGCGCGGCAACCGCGACAAACTGCGGGCCGTGGGATTGTCCCAGACCGAACGCGACATCCTGGGCGTCAAGCACGCCGGGGCCTAAGCAAAGCAAATCGACGCGCCCGGCGGCCATGGGGCCGGCCGGGCGCGCTTTGACGCAAGTCCGCAAACGGACGCGGGAGCTGTATGAAAAAGGTTTATCCGAACAAGGAAGTCTGCATCGGTTGCCACCTGTGCGAGGTGGCCTGTCTGACCGCCCACTCCAAAAGCCGCGACGTGGTCATCGCCTACAAGGAGGAAAAGGACGCCCAGGGTCTTTCTCCCTGCAAGACCGTGATCCACGACGGCCCGGCCTGCGTGGCCCTGTCCTGCCGCCACTGCGAAGAACCGGCCTGCGTGGCCGCCTGCATTTCCGGGGCGCTCACCAAGAACCGCGAAAGCGGCCGCACCGAGTACGACGAGGAAAAATGCGTGGGCTGCTGGTCCTGCCTGATGGCCTGTCCCTTCGGCTCGATCAGGCGCCATCCCATCAAGGAAAAGATCGTCAAGTGCGACCTGTGCGCCGGCCGCGACATTCCGGCCTGCGTCGAGGTCTGCCCCAACTGGGCGCTGGTCTACGAAGACAGGGGCGAGAAGTAGTCCGCCGGGCGAACGAAATGGCGGCGCAATCCGGACGACAACAGACGACAACAGACACCAAGGCAACGGGGAAGTCCCAATGAAATACCTGATCATCGGCAATGGGGTGGCCTCGCTCGGCGCCATCGAAGGCATCCGGGTTACGGACCAAGAAGGCGCCATCACGGTCGTCAGCGACGAGCCGGTCCCGACCTACGGCCGCCCGCTGATTTCCTATCTCTTGGCCGGCCGTATCGGCAAGGAGCGCCTGGCCCTGCGCGACGACGCCTTTTACGCCGCCAACAAGGTGACGCTCAAGCTCGACACCACGGTCGCCACGATCGACACCAAGGCCAAGAGCGTGACCACCAAGGCGGGCGAAACCATCCCCTATGACAAGCTGCTCATCGCCACCGGCGGTGTGCCGTTTCGGCCGCCCATGGCGGGTCTTGAAGGCGAGGGCGTTTATTCCTTCACCACCTTCGCCCATGCCGAGGCGCTGGCCGAGGCGGCCGGGCGGGTCAAGCGCGCCGTGGTCATCGGCGGCGGGCTGATCGGCCTGAAGGCCGCGGAAAGCCTGTTCGACCGAGGCGTGGCCGTGTCCATCGTGGAACTGGCCCCGCGCGTCCTGTCCATGGCCTTTGACGACAAGGCCGGGCGCATCGTCTCCGAACGCCTGAACAAGATCGGGCTCAAGGTCTTCTGCAACGTCTCGGCGAAAGAGATCAGGCGCGAGAACGGCAAGATCAAGGGCGTGGCCCTTTCCGACGGAACCTTTCTCGACGCGGACATCGTGGTCGTGGCCATCGGCGTGATCCCGGCTTCCGGCCTGGCCAAGGACGCGGGCGTCAAGGTCGACCGGGGCATCCTGGTGGACGACCATCTCGCCGCGAGCGTTGACGGCGTCTACGCCGCCGGCGACGTGGCCCAGGCCCCGGACATGCTGGTCGAAGGCAAGCGGGTCGTGCCCATCTGGCCCAACGCCTTCAACCAGGGCTATTACGCGGGCAAGAACATGGCCGGGGACGCCGTCTCCTATCTCGGCGGCCTGGCCATGAACGCGATCAGTTTCTACGGCTTGGCCACCACCTCCGTGGGCTTGGTCAATCCGCCGGCCGACGACGCGGGTTTCGAGGTCCACGACGTTTTAAATCCCGAGGCCGGGAGCTATCGCAAGCTGGTCTTCAAGGACGGCCGGCTGGTCGGTTGCGTGCTGGTCGGCGACATCGACAGCGCCGGGCTGTACACCGGCTTTATCCGTTTCAAGTTCCCTCTGGACGCGGACGCACGGCAGAAGCTCATCGACGGTGCGCCGTCCATATTGATGTGGCCCGAGGGATTTTTCGACGAAAACTGGAATCCGGTCGGAGCCAAGGAAACCGTTTAACGCGCAAACCCCGGTTTTCGGGCAACGACCTGCACAAATCGGCCAAGCGGAGACGACAATACAATGAAAGCGCCTTTGCGGTATTACGATTACGAGAAGGACATTTCCGGTTGCGGCATCTTCGGCGTCATCGACAAGAAGCGCAACCTGATCAAGGGCGACATGCCCATTGCGGCCATGACCTGCATGCACGACCGGGGCAACGGCCTGGGCGGCGGTTTCGCCGCCTACGGCATCTATCCCGAACTGGCCGACCTGTATGCCTTCCACGTCATGAGCAGCTCCCAGTCGGCGCTCGACCGCGCCGAGGAGATGATCAAGGCCCACTTCGAGGTCCACGAATCCCAGCCCATGCCCACCCGCAAGACGCTGGCCATCAAAAACCCGCCGCTGATGTGGCGCTATTTCCTCTCGGTCAAGGAAAGCCGGCCGCGCTGGAAGAGCCTGGGCGAAGAAGACTACGTCGTGGCCACGCTCATGGACATCAACAAAACCTCCGGCGGGGCTTACGTCTTCTCCAGCGGCAAGAACATGGGCGCCTTCAAGGGCGTGGGCTTTCCCGAGGACATCGCCGAGTTCTTCCGGCTCGAGGAATACGCCGGCTATATCTGGACCGGGCACAACCGCTTTCCGACCAACACCCCGGGCTGGTGGGGCGGGGCGCACCCGTTCACGCTGCTCAACTGGTCCATCGTGCACAACGGCGAGATTTCCTCCTACGGCATCAACCGCCGCTACCTGTGCATGCACGACTACGAATGCACGCTGATGACCGACACCGAGGTGGTCGCCTATCTGCTCGACCTGCTCATCCGCAAGCACGGCCTGTCGAAGCGCATGGCCTCCTGGGTCTTCGCCCCGCCGTTCTGGGACGAGATCGCGCGCATGAACGAGCAGGACAAAGAGACCTTCACCGCCCTGCGCATGGTCTACGGACCGGCCATGCTCAACGGCCCCTTCGCCATTCTGGTCGGCGACGGCCATAGCCTGATGGGGCTCAACGACCGCATCAAGCTGCGCCCCCTCTTGGTCGCCGAGCACGGCGACCGGGTCTTCATGTCCAGCGAGGAGAGCGCCGTGCGCGACGTCTGCCCCGAGCTCGACAAGGTGTGGATGCCCAAGGCCGGCGAGCCGGTGATCGTGGAATTGGAGGCCTAGGATCATGGAGAAATTCACTTTCGACGCAAACTGCGTTTACTACCGCCAGCTCAACGAGCAAATTCGCGCCGCCGTGGCCGGGGGATGCACCGATTTCGAACTCACCAACGTGCGCGGCCAGCGCTATATCGCCGACGCCTTGGACGGCGACCTGCGCTTTATGATCCACGGCGTGCCCGGCCAGGATCTGGGCGCGTTCATGCGCGGCCCCAAGATCCGCGTCGAGGGCAACGCCCAGGACGGCGTGGGCAACACCATGGACGACGGCGAGATCGTCATCGACGGCCTGGCCGGCGACGTGCTCGGCTACGCCATGCGCGGCGGCCGCATCATGGTGCGCGGCGACGTCGGCTACCGCGTGGGCATTCACATGAAGGCCTACAAGGAAAAAATCCCGGTGGTGGTCATCGGGGGGAAGGCCGGGGACTTTTTGGGCGAATACATGGCCGGCGGGGCGATCGTCCTGCTTGGCATGTTTACCGGCAAGCCGGACGCCCCGATCGCGGGCAGGAGCCTGGGCACCGGCATGCACGGCGGGGTCATCTACGTGCGCGGCGGCGTGCCGCTCACGCAGCTCGGGCCGCACCTGAAGGCCGAAAACGCCGACGATGAGGACCTGCGGACGCTGACCACGCATGTGACGGCCTTTGCCGATTCCTTCGGCCTCGACGCCAAGGAGATCCTTTCCGTTCCTTTTGTCCGGGTCAAACCGTTTTCCCACCGGCCCTACGGCAACCTGTACGTGGCCGCGTAAGCGGGATAAACGCCGCTTCAACCCTTTACCAACTCGGAGGACGACATGTTCTTTGACAGCATTGCCAATGCGATGGGCGCGGCCCCGGGGGCCGACGGCAAACCGGGCAACCCCCTGATGAGCTTTCTGCCCCTGATCCTGATGTTCGTGATCTTCTACTTTTTGCTCATCCGGCCGCAGCAGAAAAAGGCCAAGGAGCAAAAGTCCATGCTGGGAGCGCTCAAGAAGGGCGACTACATCATGAGCGGCGGCGGACTTTACGGCCGCATCCTCGATACCGACGGCGACGTTCTGACCGTGGAACTCTCCAAAGGCATCGAGATCAAGATCAACCGCAATTTCGTGAACGGCCTGGCCGAACCCGTGACCAAGGAAGTCAAGGTCAAGGATAAGGACAAGGATAAGGACAAGGAAGAGAAGAAATAGCTCTTTGTCCCCCATAAACCTGTAATAAAGTTTTTTGGAAGAGGGGGTCCG
>Ga0302278_10004956_pt1 | contig 13456 bp, 11 predicted proteins | sample III_Bog_N3_2_FD_194543 | JGI IMG/M metagenome (GOLD analysis project Ga0302278, IMG submission 194543) | Peat permafrost microbial communities from Stordalen Mire near Abisko, Sweden - III_Bog_N3_2 | ecosystem: Environmental > Terrestrial > Soil > Wetlands > Peat | place: Sweden: Abisko... | reverse complement strand
TACGCGGCGCCCGCCCAGAAGTTCAATCTGCCTCCCGAAATCTGCTCCACCCTGGCGGGCACGCCCCGGCACCGGCAAAGCAGCACGAGCCAATCTCGCGAATAATAGGAGCAATGAGAATCAAAGTGATCGGCGGCGGCCTCGCCGGCCCCGAAGCCGCGCTGCAAGCCGCCTCCCTCGGCTGCGAAGTTGCCCTCTACGAGATGCGCCCAACCCGCTCCACCGAGGCCCACCAGACCGCCGACTTCGCCGAGCTCGTCTGCTCCAACTCGCTCAAGTCCGAGTCCGAAAACACCGCGCCCTGGCTCCTCAAGCAGGAGATGCGCCGCGCCGGCTCCGTCCTGCTCGCCGAAGCCGACGCCTCCGCCGTTCCCGCCGGCCACGCCCTCGCCGTCGACCGCGTCGAGTTCTCCCGCCGCGTCGCCGCCCGCATTGACGCCCTCGCCGGCACCGGCCTCGGCCGCATCGCCGTCCACCGCGAAGAGGTCCTCACCCTCGACGAGCACTCGCCCGACACCATCACCGTGCTCGCCACCGGCCCGCTCACCTCGCCCGCACTCACCGCAGAGCTCACCCGCCTCACCGGCTCCGGCCACCTCGCCTTCTACGACTCCATCTCCCCCATCGTCGACGCCACCACCATCGACATGGACAAGGTCTACTTCGCCGCGCGCTACGACAAAGGCACCGCCGACTACATCAACTGCCCCTTCACCAAGGAGCAGTACGACGCATTCCTCGACGCCCTCACCACCGCCGAAGCCGTCCCCGCCAAACCCTGGGAACATCTGCCCGACCAGCAAAACTCGGGTGCCCCATCCATGACGGCATCATCGTCATGGGTGGGATCGACGAACCCCGCGCCCGCCAAGGAGACCGTCCACTACTTCGAAGGCTGCCTCCCCATCGAAGAGACCGCTCGCCGCGGCCGCGACACCCTCCGCTTCGGCCCCATGAAGCCCGTCGGCCTCACCGATCCCAAGACCGGCCGCTGGCCCTACGCCGTCGTCCAGCTTCGCCAGGAGAACCTCCGCGCCGACAGCTACAACCTGGTCGGCTTCCAGAACCACCTCAGGTTCGGCGAGCAGGCGCGCGTCCTCCGCCTCATCCCCGGCCTGGAAAACGCGACCTTCCTCCGCTACGGCCAGATCCACCGCAACACCTACATCAACGCCCCCACGCTGCTCACGGAGACGCTCCAGCTCCGCGCCCACCCCTCCATCCTCATCGCCGGCCAGCTCTCCGGCGTCGAGGGCTACACGGAGTCCATCGCCTCCGGCCTGCTCGCAGGGCGATATGCCGCGGCCCTGGCCCATGGCACGCAGCCGGAGCCAGCCCCCCGCCTCAGCGCCAACGGCTCGCTCTCCTACTACATCACTCATGCCCAATCCGTGGAAAAGTCCAAGCGCTTCCAGCCTGCCAACATCACCTTCGACCTGCTCCCGCCCCTCGAAGAAGAACTCCGCAAGAAAATTCGCGACAAGAAAGAACGCCACCGCCTGCAATGCGAACGCGCCCTCGCCGCCTGGGACACCTGGCTGGCCCATTCCCTGGCGATCGCATGAGAGGTCTCCACGGGGAAGGATCGGATCCCTGGAACAACCCGCGTCTCCCCAACGTACATAATTTTGTTCCAGTGCCAAAATCCTGCTGTACCCTCATCCGGACAAGCCTATGAGACCTCTCTCCGCTACCGAAGCCATCAGCCCGGCCATCGAACGCGCCCGCGACGTCCTTACCCGGCCCTTCCGCTGGCAGACCTTCCTCAAGCTCACCGCCGTCGCCTTCTTCGCGGAGATAGGCGGCAGCTTCAACACCAGCTTCCCCGGCCGCTCCCATGGCGCGACAGGACTTAGTCCCGCGGTCGTGGCCTTCTTTGTGGCCTTCGCGGTCCTCATCGGCGTGGTGGCCCTCATCCTTGGCCTCATCCTGTTCTACATCGGCTCGCGGCTGCAACTCGTGCTGGTGGAGGTGGTCGCCACCCGCCAATCCTGGATCTCTCCGGTCTGGCGCCGCGTCGGTCCCTCCACATGGCGCTGGATTGGCCTCAAAATCCTCTACTTCCTGGCGGTGATTGCGCTGGTCGTGCTGCTCGCCATCCCCTTCGTCCTCTACTTCGGGCTCCACTTTCACGATCTCGGCAACTTCTTCCACGGCGCGTTCGCCGGGCTGCACATCTTCACCATCGTCCTGATGGTGTTGGGCGCCATCGCCGTCCTGATGCTCTTTGCCGCGGCCTACATGCTGCTGCGCGACTTCGCCCTGCCGTCGTTTGTCTTTGAAGATGTCACCATCTCGGAGTCGCTCCGCCGCCTGCGCAACCTGCTGGCTGCGGAGCCGGGTCAGGTCGCGCTCTTCCTCCTGCTCAAGATGCTCCTGGTCTTCGTCTTCGCCATCGCGGCGGAGATCGGCATCTTCTTCATCCTTCTCCTCTCGCTCATCCCGTTCGCCATTGTGGGCGGCATCCTGTGGTTTGCCCTGCACAGCGCTGGCGCCGTCGGGACAGCCATCCTCATCGCCGCAGCCGTCGTCGGCGGCCTCTTTTTCATCGTCTGGATCTTTCTCGTCTGCATTGCGATCCTCGGCTCGGTCTACACCTTCAGCCAGGCCTACTCGCTCTACTTCCTCGGCGGACGCTACCCGCTGCTCGGCGACCTGCTGGACCGCTCCACGCCGCTACCCTGGTACGCGCAGGCCCCGCATGCCCCGCCCGCCACTCTGCCTCCGCAGCCCGCACCGGAACCTCAGCAGCCCGCACCGCCGCAGCCCGCACCGGAACCACCACAGCCCGAACCAGAACCGCCGCAGCCCGAACCACCCGCGCCCGACCCCGCTGTGTAACTTACTTCTGCACGCGCGCGCCCATCTCCATCCGCGCCACCCGCTGGTTCGCGTCGATGTAAACCGTTCCGCTCAACGGAGGGTCTCTGCGTCCCTGCATCAGCAGCGTGTTGTATCGGAATCGCAGGTCGCTGAACCGTACCGCGGTCCAATCCGGAGTTCCCGGCGCAGCATTCACCGGCGCAGTTGGGCCCATATCGGCCACCAGCGGCCAGCTCGACCAGTCCATATACGCCTTGCCCAGCCAACTCCGCTTCGCCGCCCGCATCGCCGGTGTCTCCTGCGGCTTGTAGAAGAGGTCGTGTTCCGGATCGGTCGCGACCGTCGCGCGCAGCGCATCGACATCCGCGATCTGGTAGAAGCCCGGCGTCTCCACCACCGTGTGCCAGTGGTACGGATTGCCCGGATACGGACTGGCCGTCACCCGCAGCACCTCCGCCGGCGGAGCGTCCGCCGGTCCATACGTGGCGATGGAGGCAAGCTGCACCGCAACGTCGTGCTCCACCCAGCGCCAGCCCCACAGTGCGGCCATTGCAACCAGCGCAGCAATCGCCCACCCTTGCCCGCGGAACACCGGCCTGCGCGCGCCCACCTCGCTGCCGACCAGCCCAAAGAGCGCGGGAGCTACCAACCCCACCAGCAGCGCCACAAGCAGCACCGGCTCAAAGATGAAGACGAACGAACCCGCATACCAGCGCGGATTGAACGGGAAGAACGGCCGCACGCCGTAGTTGTTGGTCCAGTCCAGCAGGATATGGCTCAGCAGCGCGATCAGCACAAACCCATACAACAGCCCCCATCGCAGCGGAGCAGCCGTCAGCGGTCGCACAATCGTCTCGTCGGTCGCAGCCAGCGGAGCCGCCGGCGGCGCGGGCGTATTGGCTGCTCGACGGACACGCCAGCGATGCACCAGCCACACGGCGCCGACAATCAACAGCCCTTCCACCGGCAATCCCAGCAGCGTATGCGTAATGCCGCGGTGATGCTGAAAGCTGGCCACCGGGCCATCGACCGACCACAGCGTGTCCAGGTCCGGAGCCTCCGCGGCCACGGTCATGGCGAGGGTCGCGTAGGCTGCTTTGCGGTTGAATCCGGCACGCGCCAGGCACGCGCCCGTAAGAAGATGAGTCACGGGTTCCATGAGTGTTCAGGATATCTTGAGCATGAGGTTTTTAGACGGAGACGGATACAGATGCCGCTCTCTATAATTTCGACCATGCCATCCCGCGACACGCCGGAGCAACAGATCGACGCATTGCGCGAAGACATTCGCCACCACGAACACCTCTACTACGTGCTCGATGCGCCGGTGCTGACGGACGCGCAATACGACGCGCTGGTGAATCGGCTCAAGGCGCTCGAAGCAGACCATCCCGACCTCATCACGCCGGACTCGCCCACCCAGCGCGTGGGCGGCAAGCCCCGCGACGGCTTCCTCAAGACGCCCCACTCCCGCCCCATGCTCTCGCTGGACAACGCCTACAACGAGGACGACCTGCGCGCCTGGGACCAGCGTGTCCGCGACGCGCTGCCCAGCACGGAGCAGGTGCGCTACGACTGCGAGTTCAAGCTGGACGGCCTCTCGCTCGCTCTGCACTACGGCCCTGCCGCGGATGGCTCCGCGCACTTGCAGCGCGGCTTGACCCGTGGCGATGGCACCGTCGGCGAGGATGTCACCTCGAATGTGCGCACGATCCGCTCCGTGCCGCTGCGAGTCTCCGCCGCGAAACTGAAAGCAGCACATCTTCCGCAAGACTTCGAAGTCCGCGGCGAGGTCGTCCTCCCCCAGGCCGCATTCGAGCAGATGAACGCCCAGCGCGTGGCCCAGGGACTGGCGCCCGCCGTCAATCCGCGCAACGCCGCCGCCGGCACCATCCGCACGCTCGAGCCCAACATCGTGGCCCAGCGCCGGCTGGAGTTCTACGCCTACTTCCTGCTGCACGGCGAGGGCCCGCAGCAGGGCGAGATGCTGCTGCCCACGCAGACACAGGCTCTCGCCGCACTGCGCACCGCCGGCTTCCGCGTCAACAGCCATGCCAGGACGGTCGACTCCATCGACGAGGTGCTCGCCTTCATCGCGAGCACGGAGGCCCTGCGCGACACCCTCGGCTACGAGATCGACGGCATCGTCATCAAGGTGGACGCAATCGCGCAGCAGCGCCGCCTCGGCTTCACCGGCAAGGCCCCGCGCTGGGCCATCGCCTACAAGTTCGCCGCACGCGCCGGCATCACCCGGCTCGAAGACGTCCTCTTCCAGGTGGGACGCACCGGCAAAGTGACGCCGGTCGCCGCACTCGCGCCAGTCTTCATCGGCGGCACCACCGTCTCTCGCGCAACCCTGCACAACGCCGACGAGATCGCCCGCCTCGGCGTCCGCATCGGCGACTTCGTGCAGGTGGAGCGCGGCGGCGACGTCATCCCCAAAATCGTCGCCGTCGTCCCCGGTCCTCAGAATCCGGACGCGACCCACCCGCGCGGCACCCAGGAGATCGTCTTCCCCACCCACTGCCCGCGCTGCAACCAGCCGCTGGTCCGCGAGCAGGACGAGGTCGATTTCCGCTGCGTCAACGCAAGCTGCCCCGCGCGCCTGGAAGAGGAGCTGCGCCACTTCGCCTCGCGCTCCGTGATGAACATCGAAGGCCTCGGCGAAGCAATGGTCGCCCAACTGCTCGGCCACACCCTCGCCGAACAAACGGAGCAGCCCGCAGCCTCGGATGACCCTGAAGCAGAAGCCGCCGACGTTCCGACGCGAGAGGCCCTCGTCCACTCCATCGCGGATATTTACACGCTGACCAAAGATCAATTGCTCACGCTGGAACGCATCGGCGAGAAGACCGCCGACAACCTGTTGACCCAGATCGAGCGGTCCAAGTCCGCGCCACTCAACCGCGTGCTTCTGGGCCTGGGCATTCGCCACGTTGGCGAGCGCACGGCACAGGCCCTGGCCGAACATTTCGGCAACCTCGACGAGATCGTCGCCGCGGACACCGACACGCTGACGGCGATCCACGACATTGGCCCCAAGGTCGCCGTCACCATCCACGACTTCTTCCAGAACGAGCGGAATCTCGCGCTGGTGCAGCGCCTCAAAGACCTTGGCCTCACCATGCCTGCGGAGAAACGCGCGCGCACCTCGACCCTCGAAGGCCTGACCTTCGTGCTCACCGGCACACTGCCCACGCTCACTCGCGAGGCCGCAAAAGATAAGATCGAATCGGCCGGAGGAAAGGTATCCGGCTCCGTCAGCAAGAAGACGAACTACCTCGTCGCAGGTGAAGAGGCAGGCTCAAAACTCGACAAAGCCCAGTCGCTCGGCGTGCCCGTGCTGGACGAAGCCGGCCTGCTCAAGCTGCTGGACTCGCCAACCTAGACGAGCATCTCGCCTCTGAAGTAAGTGGCGTCTCTCTTGCTGCCCATCATTCTCTTACCTGCTTGTCATTCTGAGCCGAAGGCGAAGAATCCCCGCATTTTTCGCTCGTCCACACTCAACTCCACAGACAGGACTCTAGAACCCAAAGCTCCTCGGCCAGCGTTGCGCTCCATGCATCACGGCAAGAATCCTGATCGTCGATTCACGTACCCGATACACGACGATATAGGAAGTTGCTGCGATCACGAGTGCCCGAGTCCCGCTCCTGCGCCCCGGACGACCGATCTCGGGAAAAATGGAAAGCCGATGCGTCGAATCCGCAATCGCCGCGACTTGATGATCGGCGGTGGAAAGACTGGATTCGGCAATGTACTCGTGAAGCTCTGCGAGCTGCGCACGGGCGGGCGCAGTCCAGATGATCGGAAATGTCATGCACTCTTCTTTTTCTTGGCCCAGGCCTTCTTGGGCATCGTCGCAATCATCTCCAGCGCTTCGCTGTGTGGAACCACATCGCCAGCATCGGCGGCACGAATGCCCTCATCGATCAGCGCGAGATGGTAGTCCTGCAACGACAGATACTGATCGACGGCCTCGTTGAGCAGAAAGCTGCGGTCGCGCTGCTGGTTACGGGCCACTGCATCTAGCTTCTTCACCTTCGCTTCCGGAATACGGACGGTCACTGTCTTGAGAGCCATACCCCGGAGCATACGAGAGAATACAGGGGAATACACGGCCGGCTCTTTGTGGCTACGACGTCCCCGTCACCCCGTGCCCCAGCAGCTCCGACACCGGCTGCCAGTCGCGGTGCTGCGACTCCGCCACCGGCCTGCACGTCAGGATGCCGCCAAAGGTATTTACGCCGGCAGCCAGCCCTGCGTCTTCCAGGATCGCCGCGTTGGCGCCGAGTTTGGCCAGCTTCACCAGATACGGGAACGTCGCATTGGTCAGCGCCAGCGTGGACGTATTCGGCACGGCGGCCGGCATGTTGGTCACGCAGTAGTGCACCACGCCATCGACCGTGTACGACGGGTTCGAGTGGGTGGTCGGCCGCGCCGTCTCGATGCATCCGCCCTGGTCAATCGCCACGTCCACAATCACGGCGCCCTTCTTCATCTTCGCCACCATCGCTTTGGTCACCAGCTTGGGCGCAGCCGCACCGGGAATCAGCACGCCGCCGATCACCAGGTCCGCATCGCACACCGCACGGGCAATGTTGTAGCTGTTCGAGGCCAGTGTATACAGTCGTCCGTTGAAGATGTCGTCCAGCTCGCGCAGCCGGTTCAGGTTCAGGTCAATCAGCGTGACCCGCGCGCCCAGCCCCAGCGCGATCCGCGCGGCATTGGTCCCCACGATTCCGCCCCCGACAATGACCACGTTACCCGGAGGCACTCCCGGAACGCCACCCAGCAGCACTCCGCGTCCGCCACGCTCCTTTTCGAGATAGGCCGCGCCCACCTGGACGCTCATGCGGCCAGCCACTTCACTCATCGGCGTCAGCAGCGGCAACGTGCCCGCCCGGTCGCGGACCGTCTCGTAGGCAATGCCCGTCACCTTCTTTTCCAGCAGCGCGTTGGTCAGTTCGGTCAGCGGAGCCAGATGCAGGTAGGTAAACAGCACCAGCCCCTCGCGGAAGTGCCGGTACTCCTTGTCGATGGGCTCCTTGACCTTGACCACCATATCGGCCAGCCGCCAGACGTCATGGGCCCCGCCCACAATCTCCGCCCCGGCGGCCTGGTAGTCGTCGTCTGTCATGGCCGAGAGTTCGCCGGCATCGTGCTCCACCAGCACCGTATTGCCCGCCGCAACCAGTGCATGAACGCCCGCCGGAGTAATGCCGACCCGGCTCTCGTGGTCCTTCACTTCTTTGGGAACACCAATAATCATGTCCCAACGGTATCAAATCGGTGGCAGCCGCGATAAATTGAAGGAGGGAAACCGTGAGCGTCGATCACTATACCTATCGCGTTACCTGGTCTCGGGAGGACGAAGAATACCTCGGCCTCTGCGTGGAGCTTACCTCACTCTCGTGGCTGGCCACCACCCCAGTCGAGGCCTTGTCGGGTATCCACCAGGTCGCCGCCGAAGCGGTTGCCGACATGTAGTCGAATGGCGAACTAGTCCCTGAGCCACTGGCTGAAAGCGGCAAGGAAGCCGCTGTGATCCTTGCATCCAGTGAGAAGCTGAACGGACGCCAGCCGCTGGTGCTCTTTCTGAAAGAACTAGGGCTGGACAAGATTGAGCGCGAGCGAGACCCCGGTGCGGAAGCAGCACGGTGACCAATCGGCTTCCAGGCATTACGTGATCCACGCTGAGCCGCCAATATGGAACACAGTACAAGACCCCGCTCCCCGCACCCGTCCCCGCCAAGCCGTACAATAGGAATTGATCTTTTTCGTCAGGAAAATACTCGCACAATGTCTTCCAACGGTTATCAAGCGCGGTACTCCCGCATCCACAACATGCGGTCGCTGTTCAGTCTCTTCTCGAACGACCTGGCCATCGATCTCGGGACGGCCAACACGCTCGTCTTTGCGCATGGCAAGGGCATCATCGTCAACGAGCCGTCCATTATTGCGGTCAACACCCAGACCAACGAGGTAGAGGCCGTCGGCAAAGAGGCGAAGGAGATGCTGGGGCGCACGCCCGGTAACATCATCGCTATCAAGCCGATGAAGGACGGCGTCATTGCCGACTTCCGCCACACCGAGAAGATGCTCAACTACTTCATCATGAAGGCGCACAACAACCGCAAGCGCATGGTGCATCCGCGCATCGTCATCGGCGTGCCTTCCGAGATCACGCAGGTGGAAAAGCGCGCCGTCATGGACTCCGCCTACCGCGCCAAGGCCAGCGAAGTGCACCTGGTCGAGCAGGCGATGGTCGCCGCCATCGGCGCCGGCCTGCCCATCACGGAGCCCGGCGGCAACATGGTCGTCGACATCGGCGGCGGCACCACCGACATTGCCGTCATCTCTCTCGCCGGCATCGTCTATTCGCGCTCCGTGCGCATGGCCGGCAACCAGATGGACGAGGCCGTCGTCACCTACCTCAAGCGCAAGTACAACCTGCTGATCGGGGAGCGCACAGCGGAACAGATCAAGATGCAGCTCGGCTCCGCCTTCCCGCTGGACAAGCCCATCACCATGGAGATCAAGGGCCGCAACCTGATCGAGGGCGTGCCCAAGACCATCACCATCGAGGACTCCGAGATCCGCGAAGCTCTCTCCGAGTGCGTCGCCACCATCATCAACGCCATCCGCGTCGCGCTCGAACGCACCCCGCCCGAACTCTCCGCCGACATCTCTGACCGCGGCATCGTCCTCACCGGCGGAGGCGCGCTCATCAAGAACCTGGACAAGCGCATCCGGGAAGAGACCGGCCTGCCCGTCTCCATCGCCGACGATCCCCTCGCCTCCGTCGTCCTCGGCACCGGCCGCATGCTCTCGGACTTCAAGCTGCTGCGCAAGATCTCCATCGACTAGGCGTCCACACGCCCTTTTCAGGCTTCGTGCAGGGTCCTCCCGTCGGTCGGCACCGAATCCTGTTTGCGACCATCGGGAGCACCAACGCGAAGCCCAATACGCGTCACGAAGTGACCGCCGCCCGCGTAGGGCGACCGTCCGGCAGGACAAGGTATTTAATAGGTTCTAGCAACGTCTTATCCCGATGGAATTCATCACCCGATTCAAGAATGCGCTGGTCCTCATCGCGATCCTGCTGGCGCAGGCGATTGCGCTCGCGGTACAGGTGCGCACCCCAGCCGATGACGGCGCGCCAGACGGCCGCAAGGTCCGCCTGATCCGCATGTGGACCACGGCCACGGTCACCCCGTTCGAGCGCGTCGCGCACGCCATCGGCTCGGGCACGCGCCACGGCTGGAGCGATTACGTTGACCTGCGCCACGTCCGCCAGCAGAACCGGGACCTGCAGCAGCAGCTCACCCGCATGCGCATCGAGCAGGCCGCCATCGCGGAGGACGCACTGCAAGGCCGGCGCCTCCAGGCCCTGCTCAACTTCCGCGAACGCTACGTCGGCTCCCTGGTCGCCGCCCAGGTCATCGGCACCAGCGGCAGCGACCAGACCCACGTACTCACCATCGACAAGGGCTGGCACGACGGCTTGCGCCCCGATATGGCCGTCATTACCCCGGACGGCATCGTGGGCAAACTCCGCGACGTCTTTCCCGACACCTCGCTGGTGCTGGAGATCAACGACCAGTCTTCCGGCGCGGGCGTCATCCTGGAGAGCACACGCATCCGCGCCATCCTCCGCGGCACCGTCGCCGGCCGCGTGCAGATCGGCAATCTCACCGCGGACTCGCGCATCAAACCAGGCGAGACCGTGATCACCTCCGGCGGCGACCAGGTCTACCCGCGCGGCTTGCCCGTGGGCATGGTCGTCAACATTGCACCGGACCCCGACCACCAACCCTACACCGCCATCGCCGTGCGCCCCGCAGTCGATCTGGACCGTGTGGAGGAGGTGCTGGTCATCACCGGCACGCAGGCGGACCTGACGCCCGGAGCCCAGCAGGACCTGTCCGCCGCCGAGGCGCAACACGCCGCCGACCTCAGCGCCGAGCGGCTCCCCGGCATCCACGACGACCAGCCGCCCGCCGCGCAGCCCGCCGCCAACGCCACCCCGTCAGCTCCGAGTTCGCCGATTGTGCCGGCCGCCGTCACAGTTCCACACCCCGTACCGGCCGTGCATCCGGACCGCTTCTCCCCCGGGTCCACTCCACCCGCAGCCGAGCTCACCCCCGGCGGCAAAAATTCGCCGCCTGCCACCCAACCCAACCCGCAGCAACCTCCGCCGCAGCCCTGAAGCAACGTTTCCCTGGGAGCCAATGGCCACACGCAGCTACATGTCGCGCCGCGAAGTCGAGCAACAGGGATTCAGCCTGGGGATTGCGCTGCTCGTCCCGATCGGTGCGATCCTGTTGCAGGTCCTGTTGCCCCGGCTGCACCCGGCGCTGGCCATCCTGGACCTGCCGCTGGTCATCACACTCTTCTTCGCCGTCAGCCGGCGCAGCCCCATCGCCGGCACCATCACCGGCGGCACCATCGGCATCCTGCAGGACGTGCTCACCAGCCAGCCCATCGGCGTCAACGGCATGGCCAAATCGGTCATCGGCTACGCGGCCGCCAGCCTGGGCAGCCGCATCGACGTGGAGAACACCGGCACCCGCGCCATCCTCACCTTCGGCTTCTCGCTCCTCCAGAGCGTGCTTCTCTACCTCATCGAGCGCCACCTGCTGGGCATCCGCGAGTTCCATCTACTCTGGCTGCACGAGCTGCTCCGCGCCCTGGTCAATACGCTGGTGGCCGTCCCCATCTACCTCGTCCTCGACCGCTTCAAGCGCCAGGATTAGGCCTGCTCTGAGCATGATGATCCAGCTAACTCAGGCGACGGGTCTCGCGCGTTAGCTCAGGCGACGGGTCTCTCGCGTTAGGGATGCTCTGATTAAGTGCCGTGAGCGAAAATGGAAGCGTCATTCTGACCCGATTTTGGGTCAGAATCTCAGTCGTCGATTGCCCGAGTGAAGCAAACTCCGGGAACTGTTCACACCTTCCCAAATCCCGCTCATTGCACAGCCGTGCGCCGTCTTGACCCCCACGACCAGCGTCGCCGAAAACCGACCTTAGGGAAGGTCGGAACAAGTCATCAGACATTCCCTCATGGGCTAAAGCCCCATAGATTTTGGGCCGTCTGCGACGTAGCTAAAGCCACGTCCTTTCAAATCGGAGACTTGTTCAGAGTCTCCTTAGAGCAAATCTCCCATAGATATGCACATCGTCTTCACAGGGCCGAACGCCCGACCTCCCATAGATATGCAAATCGTCTTCACAGGGCCGAAGGCCCGACACATACCAGCCTAGGCCGAAGGCCTAGGTTGGTGACCCCCGAAACCCCGAGGGCTGTAGGCCCGACACATCGAACGTCTGCAAATCTTCAGGAAATTTGCTCAGTGTCCTGAGCCTAAAGCACGTGCCAATATTTTCCCGTTTGTCATTCTGACGCTGAGCTTGCTCAGGGAAGAATCCCCGTATTTCGTCCGCGGCCACCCCCAATTTCAGGCTCCACTTATGCTGATACCTTCTGACTCACCACGCTAGAAAACCTGCTAAGCTGCCTCAGTTGGGGATGACCCTGGGGAGGTGTTCGTGGCATTGCCCGAAATCTTACATAACCCGGTTTTCTCGGGGCTCATTTAGTGGGGTCGTGGTCGCTGTGGCGAACCAACTGCAGTCTGCAAATCCGCAATCTTGTTGTGGCGGAAAGAACGTCGTCGGCGTAATCACTCCGATACCTCCCGAACGGTGTTCGCCCTAATGTAATCTTTGCCGCACTCTGAAGCGATCTCGCCAGAGCGCAGACAGGTTAGTCCAGATACAGCACTAAGACTTTTCAGGAGGAATGCATTGTCGAGCGAATTTTGCGACTAACTCAGCCGCCTTTTCCGGTTCTCGCTGAATAAAGAGATGAGGGCCGGAAACACTCTCCGCCAACGCGCTGGGTCTAATCCTTTGCATCTCTTCTAGTCGATCCGAACCAACAAGCCTGTCCTGCCCCGGCTGGATGAACAGCATTGGCACAGTCACATTCTTCAGTTCTGAACGAGCATCACACGTCAGGACGATGCGAAGCCGACGGGAGAGCACTTCTGGTCGCACTGACGAGATCGCTGATCTGACAGCCACCACCAACGATGCTGGCGCATCCCGCCCCACAAGCAACAGCTTGATTGCACTGGCTGGTGGTGTGATGAGGAAACAGAAACGCGACAGGAGCCTCAAGATCGCTCGAAGCGGCCCTCGTATCGGGGTGGTCGCAAATCCGGCACAGATCACCAATCCCCTCAGATTGGAAGGTCTGGTAGCCGCCCACTGAAATGCCAGGGGCGACGAGAACGATTCGGCCACGACCACAAATGGCTCGGAACCGCAGCCATTGGACTCCAAGAGGTGGAGCAACTCCGAGGCAGTGAGACATTGGTTCGGAGGGTATCGCACGATCTCCGTCTCGAAGCTTTGGGGAAGTGCTTTGATGAAATCCGAAAACAGTTCCCCGGTACCATCCATCCCAGGCAAAAGCACGAGTTTAGGAACGGCGCTGGGCACTGAGCCAATGATAGATGCTGCACCCAGAACCGCAGCCGGGGCACTTTACCGAAAAGGCGACTTGAACGAAGCCGCTGCGCGGCGGACGCATACGCGTGCGCTGGGCGGGCAGCGGCTTCGTTCA
>Ga0302278_10004954_pt1 | contig 13461 bp, 9 predicted proteins | sample III_Bog_N3_2_FD_194543 | JGI IMG/M metagenome (GOLD analysis project Ga0302278, IMG submission 194543) | Peat permafrost microbial communities from Stordalen Mire near Abisko, Sweden - III_Bog_N3_2 | ecosystem: Environmental > Terrestrial > Soil > Wetlands > Peat | place: Sweden: Abisko... | reverse complement strand
CGTGCCGAACTTCGTTTGTCTTGACTCCTACTTCCATCGCACCATGCCTGAAGTGGCCCGCCACATGCCCATACCCGAGGAGTATTCCGAGATGGGAGTTCGCCGCTACGGGGCGCACGGCATCTCGTACGAGTCGATCGTGTACCAGTTGCAACCCAACGTGCCCCAGAAGCTCATCGTCGCGCATCTGGGCAACGGAGCTTCCATCTCCGCCATCCGCAACGGCAAGTGCCTGGACACTTCCATGGGTCTGACCCCAACCGGCGGCATCATCAGCGGAACGCGCACCGGCGACATCGACCCAGGCGTGCTGCTGTTTATATTGCGCAAAATTTGCGAGACGGCCACCAGCGCTTCCGATGCCGCCGATAAGCTGGAGACCGTGGCCAGCAAGAAGTCCGGCCTGCTTGGAGTCAGCGGGCTCTCAAACGATATGCGCGACCTGCGCGATGCCATCAAGGCGGGCAACGCCAAAGCGCGCCTCGCCGTGGACAAATTCACATGGACCATTGCCAGGTGGATTGGGAGTTATGTGGCGGAGTTGGACGGGCTCGACATGCTTGTCTTCACCGGCGGCATCGGCGAAAACGACATCGCCAGCCGCGCCGAGATTTGCGCCGGCCTGGGCACGCTGGGCATCGTGATCGACCCGTCCCGCAACAACGTGCGCGGCGCATCGGTCATCTCAGATGAGAATTCGCCGGTGACGGTGCGCGTGATTCCACCGGCTGAGGACCTGATGATCGTAAATCACGTGGTGCGACTGCTGGAGTAGCAGTCGCCATCAGACCAGCCGGCCCGGAATTCATCCCGAATGCCGCGGCAGAGCAAGCACCTTCAGTTGTTTACCGACCTTCTCAAAATCAGGATCGGCAGTGACCAGGGTCGCATTCATGCGCATCGTCAGGGCTGCTGCAAAGCAATCCGCATAGCCGAGTTTGTAATGAAGCCTGATTGCGGCTGCCGACTCGGTCTGCGCCTCGTCAACAGCGGTGGACTCTACTAAGGTTCCTAACGACTTCAAATCCTCCGTCGCCCGAGGTAATCCCACGTGTCTGGCTAGCGTATACAGCGCCTCTCCCCAATTGATCAAAGAGATGAATAGCCGTGCCTCACCCTTGGCCGCCCGATGAATGAGCAAGGCTACCTTTTCCTGACCGATGCCGTCGGACAGGTACCGAATGACCGCATTTGCGTCAAGGACGTAGACCCTTGTAGAGGGCTTCAAGTTTTTTCTCACCTTTCTGTTCGTCAAGACGGCGTGACTCGGCCAAATCCGCCTCCAGAGGCAGTCCAGCATACTTCCCTCTCAAAGCCAAAACCGCTTCGTAGCTGCCAGATTCGATCAGCAATCCCGTGCCTTGTTTCTTGAAAACAACTCGGACTCCCGCCTTCCAGCCGAATTCCTTGCGCAATTTGGCTGGAATGACCAACTGCCCTTTGGAACTGATGACAGCCGAATTCTCCATAATGTCTTACCTCAAGGTAAGACAAAGTGTACGCCTGATGCGGCCCTCGTTCAAGCGGCTAGCCGCATTGGGCGGCCATCTGTTCTACACTATTGGGTTCCATTCGGAGTCTTCCTTCATGCCTGTTACCGCTGTTTCATCCGATACGCTACAACTGCCTTCGCCAGCCCTGCGCCGCTTTGCCTGGGGCGTGCTGGTTTACTTCATCGCCGTCATTTTGTGGGGCACGCTGGTGCGCGCCACCGGCTCGGGAAACGGTTGCGGCAACCACTGGCCCCTTTGCAACGGCACCGTCATGCAGTTCTCTCCCAGCGTAAGCACAGTGATCGAGTTCACGCATCGCCTCACCACCGGGATCTCCGGCCTTGTTGTTGTCGGTTTGCTGATTTGGGTACTCAAAGGCACGGTGCGCGGCCACCTGGCGCGCGCGGCAGCCTGGGCCTCGGTGGTGTTCACGGTGATCGAGGGCATGCTGGGAGCGTTCCTAGTCAAGCTCGGCCTCACGGCGCAGAGCCATTCGCCCCTGCGTCCGGCTTATCTTGCCCTGCACCTCGCTAACACCTTGCTGCTGTTGGCCGCGCTGACGCTCACCGCGCACCTGCTCAGCCGCAACCAGGGCTATCTGCGCGGCAGCATCCATTTGGTATCGCCCTTCGGCGCCGTGGCGGGCGTCTTCGTGGTCATGATTGTCGGGGTCACCGGCTCCCTGGCCGCGCTGGGAGACACGCTCTTCCCCGTGTCCTCCCTGGGCCTGGCATTCGAGCAGGATTTCGCTTCCACCAGCGGATGGCTGGTGCGCTGGCGCTGGATGCATCCCACGGTCGCGTTCCTGGCCAGCATTCTGCTTCTCTGGTTGCTGATTCATGCAGTGCGCCGCGGAACGCACTGGGATAATCGCCGCCTCTCCGCGCTGGTGTTGCTCCTGCTGGCTACCGTCTTTTCCCTGGGCCTGCTGGACGTTGTGCTGCTGGCCCCGCTGTGGCTCCAGGTGGCGCACCTGCTGGGCGCTGATACGCTGTGGGTCTCGCTGGTGGTGCTTACGGCAAGGCTGACGCTGCAACCGAAAGAAGCGGTGTGAATGGAAGAAGCGACCTTAGACTTTTACGAATCTCTGGCGGATTATTACCACCTGATCTTCGAAGATTGGGACAGATCGATTGCGCGCCAGGCAAGAGCGCTGAACTCGATACTTGCCAATGAAATATCCCCCGGCTCTCTGAGAATCCTGGATTGCGCGTGTGGGATTGGAACCCAGGCTATTGGGTTTGCCAAGGCGGGTCACCAGGTTGTGGCATCCGATTTGAGCCGAGCCGCGGTGACTCGCGCAGAACGCGAGGCGGATCAACGCAGTTTACGCATCAAGTTCTATATCTCCGACATGACGTCTTTGGCCCAGATCGAAGAGTCCGACTTCGATGTGGTGGCTGCCCTGGATAATGCCCTGCCTCATCTCTCGGTTGATGGAGTGAGGAAAGCGGCTAAAGCAATGGGATCAAAACTTTCGCCGGGCGGGCTGTTTCTCGCAAGCACACGAGATTACGATCGACTCATAACTGAGAGGCCAACCATGGAAAAGCCTGCGTTTTACGGCACCGAAGGAGAACGCAGAATCGTTCATCATGTTTGGGATTGGATCGATGAATCGCGGTATGTTATTCACTTTTACATCACAACGCAATCGGGAAAAATATGGACATCTCGTCACTTCGTTTCAGAGTATCGATGCTTGCTCCGCGATGAGTTGTCGAATGCGTTGGAATGGGCAGGATTCCGAGATATAAGATGGCTCATGCCGGAAAAGAGCGGATTCTATCAGCAAATTGTGCTGGCAAGAAAAAGCGCGTGAACGGAGTGCGCATGAGGGTCGGCGGACGCTACCTCCCTCTGATCTCCCTATTCCCTACTTCACCAGCACACCCGCCGCCACATAATTGCTGCCATCCACGCTTGCTGGCAGCGAAGGCAACTCGGGCGTCGGCGTCAGGTTTTCGATCACACCATCGCGCAGCAACACCGTATCCTCGACCTTGCCGCCACGGATGCTCGGGTTCCACGCGAAGGCCTGATTGTCGACCACCACCTCGGCTCCTTCAGGCGTCGCAATCCATTCGCGCTCCCAGTAGCCGGTTGGTCCGCCCTGGTGATGGAAACGCTCTTCGCCGGGAAAGCCCTGCGCCGCATACGCCGCCTGGGCAACTTTGAAGATCTCGGCTGAGGTAGCGCCAGCGCGGCTTGCATTCAGCAGCGCGGCATTCACCTGCGCCGCTGCTTGAAAGCGCGCCGCAAGCTCCGTAGGCAGATCGCCGAAGTGAATGAACCGCGTGATGGAGATAGCCAACCCCCACTTGCGCGAGCAGAGATTCAACATGCCGTATTGCTTGAGGCGCTTGCCCCGCGCCACGGCGTGCTTGTATTTGAGTATGCGATCATCGACCGCGTAGAGATATACCGAAGGCAGAATGCCGCGCCGCAACAGCGCGTTTGCGGTGATGGCTTCCAGGTCGTATTCGCTTAAGCCAGGCTCAACTTCATTCAGAGCCTCCACCGTGGCAGCCGCTGTTTCCGCGCCCAGCCAGCGGTAGCGCGCAATCTCTGTCTCGCTGAGCGCCGCGCGCAACGGGTACAGATTGACCGGAGTAAGCCCCGCGCCAGGCGTATCCGAACCAAGCGGACCGCCGGCCAGTTTCGTCGCGGCGGCAGGTGTATCGTCAGCCCACCATGGAAACAGCACCGGCTCAAAGTCCAGCGCGCCAAACTCCTCGTCGTTGAGGCGCGGCGCTTCATTTTCGGTGGTGAAGTAATAGCGCTTACCCGCCGCCGTCACCAGCAAAGAAGCCACGCCCGTTTCGCACGGAGTCAGCACCCGCAGCTCTACCGCGCCGCCTGTCAACCATGCCACATTCTCGTTGCGCCGGATGAGAACGCCAGCAAGGCCCTGCGCCTTCAGCCATTCCACCAACTGCTCGTGCTTGGCGTCCAACTCCGCATTCCACGCGGCTTCGGTGACTACAGTAGTGCCGCCGACGATCAAGCTCTTACCGATTCTCTTACTCATGATTGCGTCCTTGCCAAGGGATTAAGGAACAGGGAATAGTTGCCTCGCCGCAGAGTGAACTAGCATTGGATTAAGCGACCTCTGTTCCCTATTCCCCATTTCCTGTTCCCTTGTTTTCTCAGTCTTCCAGCGCCGGGTGGTAGTGGCTCTCCCACCCCAGATAGCGCGCGGCCTCGTGAACGGCCTTCGATACATCGCTGAAATTAGCGGCCACATGGTGCTCGAAGCCTTCGCGGCAAATATACTTCAGCAGCTTTTGCAACTGCGGAATCTCCGCCACGCCCGCGCCGCCAAAGGTTTCCAGCGGATCGTCGGTGAATTTGCCCGCACCGGTATAACCGCGAATCACGCCGCGGCGGTCGTCTGTGGAGTAGCGCGCGTAGCTCATGGCGCCGGCCTTCACGCGGCCCACGCAGGTGCCGAACGTGTTCTCCTTGCCCACCGTGCCCGCGATAATCTCCTGGAAGTCCATCTTCACTTCCTTGAAGAAATGCTTGGGCAGATTGGAACAGTGAAAGCACACGCACTTGTCGGGATGGCTGCCGTAGTTGTTGTTCCAATCCAACAGTGCGGAAGGCGTGCCGCTGGCCAGCGCCAGCATGTACATGCTCAGCGTTCCGGGCACGTCTACCTCGCAAGCCGATGGAATCAGGTTGTTGCTCATCATGCTCATAATGGTGCAAGGAACCACGCCGAAGAACTCTTCCATCGAGGTCCAACACTGCACGGCGCTGATGGTCACGTGGGTCTGTTTCATCCAGCCATCGATGACCGCGCCCAGCTTTGACATTTTCATGAGCGCATCTTCGGGAATTCCGGCTGTCGACACATAGCTCTTGATGGCGGCCAGCTTGGCTTGCGCCGCATCGTCGCTGTCCTTCATCTTGTGGATGCGGCCAAAGACTTCAGACAAATCCAGTGTCTCGATCGAGATGCCGCTGGTCTCCAGAATTCGTTCCGAATAACGCACCGTGTTGAAGGCAGTGGGCCGCGCACCGATTGCGCCGATGCGCAGATTTTTCAGCCCCTTGACGATGCGGCATACCGCGGAAAACCACTCCAGGTCGGCTGCGAATTCCGGTGAGCTGGGGCTCTCAGTGTGCAGCGTGGTAAGCGAGTAATCGATGCCGTATTGCATCATGTTGTTGCACGCGCTCATCTTGCCGCAAAAGCTGTCGCGCCGCATGGCAATGGTCATGTCGTCGGAGCGATCCGGAGTGGCCTGCACCAGCACCGGAACCTTTAACCCCGAAAGCCGGATCGCGTCCACAATACCACGCTCTTCGCCAAAGTTGGGCAGCGTGACGATAATGCCGTCGATCTCCTCGGCGTGCTTCTTGAACAGCTCCGCGCAGAGCTGCGACTCGGCGTATGTTTCAACCGCGCCATGCCTCGACTCCTCAGGGCTCAACACGATCGCCTTGGCGCCGGCGGCTTCTAGAACAGAGATGATTTCATCGCGGCCCGACTTGGCCAGATGGCCCGGAAAAAAACCGCGATTCCCTACGACGATTCCGAATGTCATGGTGCGTTGTGCTGTCATGTCTTGCCTGCTCCTTGTTTGCTGAAAATGCTATTGATCAATGCGGCTGGGACGGAAACGAATGAGGTAGAAGAGGCCGACTAGCAACATCAGGGCTCCCCACCAAACGGACGCGTGGTAGTTCTGGACAGCCATGGTTCCAGTGCTTAGCTCGTAGAGGCCGTAGCCGAGAATCAGCGCGCCGTAAGCGGTGAGCAAAACGCCAATGAAGAACCAGATCGGGATGCCGGAAGAGTGCATGAGTGCTCCTTACCAGAAGTAGATATTGAGGGCGAAGAAGATAACGATGGCGATCGCCGTCCAGAACCATTCGTTCTTGTAGAAGGGAACCGGCTCTTCGGTGGGCAGCGGGGTTACGCCATAGACCACGCTAGTGAGCTCAGAGAGCGGCTTCGGCTTGGTAAACAGGCTGACAATCACGTTGACGCCGACCGACGTTGTAACCGACCAGAGGGCGCGATACATGTTCTCGGCCATGTCTTTGGCATCGGGTGAGATGGCGACATAGCGCAGAGCGGAAGGATCTGCTTTGACCCAGGCCCACAGGCCAATGGAGGTGAGAGTTCCCATGAGCAGGCCCCAGAAGCCGCCGGCCTTTGTGGCGCGCTTCCAGAACATGCCCAGCAGCACCACGCCGAGCAGCGGCGAGATAAAGAAGCTGAACAGCGCCTGTACATAATCCATGATGCCGGCGGCATTCATCACCAGATACGCTGCGCCAATGGAGATGACCACGCCGACAATGGTCACGATGCGGCCCACAAGAACATAGTGCTCGTCTTTGGCATGCTTGACGATGTGCGGCTGGTAGATGTCATAGGTGAAGATGGCGGTGAAGGCGCTGACATTGCCGGCCATGCCGCTCATGAATCCGGCGATAAGTGCGGTGATGCCCAGGCCGAGCAAGCCTGGACCCAGATAACGGACCATCATCAGCGGCAGTACTTCGTTATAACTATGCAGGCCTGCGCCAGGGTGCGCGGCGACCACGTTTTCACCCACCAGGTGCATCAGGCTGCCATCGGAGTTCTGCAGCACCACCAGACCGAGCAGGCCGGGCAGGATGACGATGAACGGCACAGCCATCTTGAAGAACGATCCGATGACCGGGGCCAAACGCGCCGAACGCAGGCTGTTGGCGGCGAGCACCCGCTGCACAACGAGAAAGTCGGTGGTCCAGTAGCCGAAGCTGATGGCAAATCCCAAGCCGAAGACGATGCCGGTCCAGTGAATGCCCATCGGGTTATCGGCGAAGTGGCCCATGCTGCGCCACATGTGTGTGTAGTCTCCGGCGGGGGTGACGCCACTGGCGATGTTTTGGGCCAGGCGGGCCTTGAAGCCGGTCCAGCCGCCGGTTTCGATGAGTCCGAGGATGGGGACCAGGAGCGCGCCGCCCCAGATAAGCACGAACTGGAGAACTTCGTTAAAGATGGCCGAGCGCAGTCCGCCAAGCGCGACATACGCGGCGACTGCGAGGGAACTGACAATGATGGAGAAGTTCAGATCCCAGCCGAGAACGATCTTCATCACTTCGGCCATCGCGAACATATTCACGCCGCTCATGAGCACGGTCATGAAGGCGAACGAGACAGCCGCCACGGTGCTGGATCCCTGCCCGTAGCGGAGTTTCAGGTAGCCGGGCACCGAGTGCGTCTTGCACACATAGTAGAAGGGCATCATCACCATGCCCAGAAAGAGCATGGCGGGAATTGCGCCCACCCAGTACCAATGCGCTGCGAGAATGCCGTACTGGTAGGCCGAGCCTGCCCAGCCCATCAGTTCCAGCGATCCCAGGTTGGCGGAGACGAAGCTCAAGCCCGCGATCCATGCGGTCATTTCGCGCCCGGCCATGAAAAACTCTTCGCTGGTGTTGGCTTTGGACTTGAGGTAGAAGCCGATCCAGATCACCATCACGAAGTAAATCGCGATCACGGCCAGGTCGAGCGGACTCAAGTGCGCAAGCGAGGGAGCGCTGAGCGCGAGGAACGCCGCGGCAGCCCGAGGCGAACCCGCGGCTGCGATGGAGGCTGGGACTAATCCGAACATTCTAGTCACCTGAAAAGTGAGAATTCGTCCTTGGAGTGCGCTGCGGAGCCGACGGACGTTCGACCCTAAGTAAATGGCTTTAGTCCTTTGCTTGTCAAGCGGCAACGCCCCTGAAAGAAAAAGCGGGTTGCCGCAACAATAGATGCCGGGAAACCTTTCCATTCCCGCAGTCGCCAAGCCTTCGCCATGGGGCTCCGGCTTCTCTCGGCGGCGCCACGTCCATGCATTTCCCCCTTGTCAATGCGGCCAATCGGCGATACCTTGAGATATGGGACCCTCATTCTCCCGCATCCGCCGCCACTATATTGCAACCATCGCTGCGCGCCCGCGTACAAGACGATTCCCTGTTCGGCCCACCCTCGCACCAAGGAGCCTTGCCTATCATGACCTCGCCTATTGTTGACCCCACCGGTTGTAGCGGCTTCTCGCGCCGCACTTTCTTCCGCTTTGCCGCCGGAGCCTCGGCTCTGGCCAGTATGCCCATCCTCACTGAGGCCCATCTCGCGCAAGCCCAGCGGCCCCATTTCTCCGACCCCAACAAGGGCATTCACATCGACGCAAACGAGAATCCGCTCGGACCCTCGGAAGCCGCGCGCAAAGCCATGATCGATATCGTTCCCCGCGGCGGACGATACATGATGGGGATGGAAGAAGACCTGACCAGCACGTTTGCAAAAATTGAGGGCATCGATCCCGAGTCCGTGATGGCGTTTGCCGGCTCCAGTGAGCCGCTTCACTACACGGTGCTGACGTTTACCAGCGCCAGCAAGCCGCTGGTTGTGGCCGACCCCGGCTATGAGGCGCCAACCTGGGCTGCGCAGATTGCCGGCGCGAAAGTCATCAAGGTGCCGCTCGCCGACCCCACCGGTGCGGCCTCGCACGACATCAAGGCCATGCTCGCCGCCGCCTCCGCGCCCGGCGTCATCTACATCTGCAATCCCAACAACCCCACAGGCACATGCACCGCCCGCGCCGACATCGAATACGCCGTCGCCAACGCGCCCAAGGACACAATCCTGCTGATCGACGAAGCCTACATCCATCTGTGCGATGCGCCGCGCTCACTGGATTTTGTCAAAGAAGGCAAGAACGTTATCGTGCTGCGCACCTTCTCCAAACTGTATGGGATGGCCGGAATCCGCATGGGCTTCGCCATTGGACGCCCCGACCTGCTGAAGCAGATTTCAGTGCATGGCGGGTTCAACGCGCTGCCCATCACGGCACTGGCCGCCGCCAAAACCAGCATTCTTGAAACCGACCTGATCCCCACGCGCAAAAAGATCATCGGCGACATCCGCGTGGACAACCTTGCCTGGCTCAAGTCGAATGGGTACGCCTGCACGCCTTCTGAGAGCAACTGCTTCATGGTCGACGTGAAGCGGCCGGGCAAGGAAGTTCTGGCGGCCATGGCGGCCAGGGAGATTTACATCGGCCGCATCTGGCCGGCCTGGCCAACCCAGGTGCGCATCACCGTAGGCACGCACGACGAGATGATGGCCTTCCGCAAGGCATTTACTGATGTCATGTCCAGCACGACCGCCGGACTGGAGCCTGCGCCCTTGCCGCGCAAGCTGCAAGGGCGGCCGTTTACGCATCTGTCGTGAGGAAGGCAGTGAATAGGTGAATAAGGGAACCGGAGACTGGGATCGGTTTACCCGCAACGGAAGCAGTTTCCCCTCATCAGTTACTCGACCAATAGAAAAACCCCGCCTCGCAGCGGGGTTTTTCTTGCCCTTCAAGTTGTAATTCCAACCATCTATTCAGCGCAGGGACTTTGGACAGTGATCTGAAATCTGTCCACTGTTCACTCTTTCACTTCTTCACTCTTTCACTGCATTCACTGCCTTTAAAAGATGATCTTCAGCGCAAACTCGGCGTTCAGCGGCTCGCCTGGGCCGAAGCCGGGGTTGCCAAGGTAGGGTCCAAGTGTGGATCCAATCACGCCGCCCTCCCCAGCCTGCGGGAAGCCTGCTGGAGCCATGTTCGTGCGATCGAAGAGATTGAAGACGTTCACGCTGAATTGAGCGCTCACTCTTTCGACGATTTGTGTCGTCTTTAAGAGCGCCAAATCAATCGAGGAATAGCCAGGGTTGAAGTTCTGGCCGCGACGAGTTGGAGAGTAGGTGCATGGGACGCTGGTAGATGAGTTGCAATCCACAAAGGCCGTCGGGCTGAACCACTGGACGGTACCGTTGGTGATGGCGTGTGAAACGCCTGCCTGGGGATCCGAAACCTGAACTGCTCGATCCGCGCCTTCCCCGTTGTTGCTTGGATTGGTTGCGGAAACCACGGTGTATGGCGTACCGCCGTGGAACGAGAAACCTGAGTTGACTTCCCAGCCTTTCACCAACCGCTCGGGGCCGTGGAATGAGGGAACGTGGTAGTCCAAGTAGCCCGTCAGCGTGTTCTTCACGTCGAAATCCGAATTGCCGTATTCGGCCTTTTCGTTCGTCGGGTCTTGAGGAACATACGGGAGCAAGCCGGTCTCGTAGTCCAACGCATGTCCCCAGGTGTAAGCCAATTGCGAGGACAGATTGTGCCAGTTCTGCACTCGCAAAGTGGATTGCAGTGAGCTGTAGTTGGAGCCGAGGTTGCTGCGAGCTTCGTCGATAACTGAAAAGTTGGGGAATTGGCTATAGTACGGCCTGGTGACGTTGGGATTCGGAAGGTTCTCGGCGCCAGGCTGCTCCGGGTTAATGTCGAACAAGCCCAGAAGGTGGGTTCCGTGCGTGCTAACATAGCCGACCTGCAAGATGACTGAAGGTGTAAAGCTATGTTGGATGTTCAAGTCAATCGCCTGTGTGTAAGACGGGCGGAAGTTCTTGTCGAACGTGGAAATCTTCACCACGCCGGCGCCCGCAAGCGCTTCGCCGAGTGTCTGGAAGATCGGAGTGCCTGGCTCGATCACTGTATTGGCGATACCTGAAGCCTGAGCAACCTCTTCAGAGCCTGCCGGGTTAAGGCCGGGACCGAAAACCGAGATATTCTGCGCGCCATTGTTTTGCAGAACGGACTTCATGTAAATCGAGTCGTAGTAGAAGCCATAGCCGCCGCGCAGAACAGTCTTGGCTGCGTTATCTACCTGCATCGAGAAGCCGATACGTGGGCTTAAGCCCCCGTAAAACTTGCCCCACAGTGGTTGATTTGCTCCTAACACAGATAGGCCGGTAACGGATGTTGGATCGAAAACCGAGAGGTCGGGATATTGGGCGTGAACCGGCCCCTCATAGTCGTAGCGCAGGCCGTAGTCGAAGCTAAGCCGCTTGCCCAACTGCCATTCGTCTTGGCCGGACAGCGACCAAGTGTCCACGAATACCTGGCGCTTGGGATTGCCCACGACGTTCTCAGAGGTTCCTGGGTCAAAGCAGCCGGCAAGAAAATCCGCGAGGAAGAGAATGTTCCGATCGGACGGCACATTGGCGGCGGTGTAGGGAGCCTTGCCGTTGCCCAGAGCCGCGCAGGCCGATGTGGTTGAAACCCATGGTCCTTGCGAACTATCGAAGTAAATCGTGCCGCGTTCGCCGGTCTGATAGAAATCGTCTACCTGCGCCTGACGCCACTCGCCTCCGAACTTGAACTGGTGCGCGCCCTTAGTCCATGCGAGGTTTTCATCGAGGTGGCCGGTGATGTCGTTGCGCCCAGATGGAGCCGTGACACCAATGGGATCAAATCCGCTTCCGCCCGCTGTCAGCCCTACGCTGGCTGCCGTCGGTCCGATGATGATGTGAGGCGATCCTGCCAGCGCCGGGTCGGTGACGCCCGTGTTCAAGCCCAGGCCGATTGGATTGAAGTCTGTTTCGGCATCGGAGAATACCTGGTTGAAGTAGCTCACGCCTGCCGACAACTGATTGGTAATGCTGTTGCTGAGCACGCGGTTGTAGACCAGCGAATAGTTTTCCACGTGGATTGGCGCATTCTCGAAATAAGGTGACAATGCAGAAGACGTCGGCGCCGTCTGCGTGCCCTGACCGACGAACCATGTAAACGCGAGATGGTCCTTGTCGGTGAGCTGTTCGTCGATTTTGACGATGCCGTTGAAGCTGTGTCCGGTCAGGTTGCCGGTTGCCGTGTAGTTGTCGGTACTGTCCGCTCCGGTAAGTGCGGCGGCAGGCCACAAGGCCTTGTCGCTGCCGCTTCCATTCAGTAGGTTGATGGCGACCTGGTTATGCGGAACGCCATATGCGTCCAGTACCGCATAGGCATCTTTCTGGTAGGCAGCCGTGGGCTCTGTTGCTTTGGATTCCGCGCCAATCAGAAATCCCTGATGTTCGCCGCCAACGAAGATGAAGGTCTTGTCCTTGATGATGGGTCCCCCAGCAGAAAACCCATAATGCTGATTGCGGGTCTCGGTCGTCGTTCCCGTAAACGGATTGGAGTGCTGAAATGCCTCGTTGTGGTTGAAGTAGTAGGCGGATCCATGGATGTTGTTGGTTCCCGACTTGATGGTCAGGTTAGCGGTACCGCCCGAGTTGCGACCCAGTTCGGTGGAACCGGCTGTAATAAAGGAAAAGTTCTCAATCGCATCGATAGGAAGAATGACGCCTGCAATCGACGACACGCCGCCCTGGTTCACGGCTGGAATGTTCCACCAAAGATCGTTGTTGTCAGTACCCTCGATCTGCCAATTCACTGAGTTCGACCTGGTCCCGTTTACGCTGGCGACGCCAGCTCCGCCGCCTGTCGAGAGTCCCGCAAAGCCCGGAGTCTGCGCAAGCATCTGGGTAAAGTCGCGGCCGCTGTTGGGCAGATTCTGCACCACTTCTTCCGGAATGGCGGTTGCCTGCGTGTCCGTGATCGTGTCCAGCACCAGGCTATCCGCAGTCACTTCCACCGTCTCACCCGCGGAGGCAATGTTCAGCTTGACCGGAAGCGCATAGGTAGCGCCGGCGGTGACCGGTACCTTGTCCACCTTCAGGTTCTTGAACCCTGTTGCTGTCACCGAAATGTTGTAGCTGCCCAGCGGCACATTCGAAAAGCTGAACTCGCCGGCGCTGGAACTTACCGTCTTGTAGGAAGTATTCGTGCTTGTTTCCACAGCCGTAACTTGCGCACCAATTACTACCGCGCCCGATTGGTCGGTCACCGTGCCGCTGATGCCGCCACGAAACGTCTGTCCAATGCTGGTGGCCGGCAGGGCGACAAGCACCGCCAGAGCCAGAAAGAATGCGCCGAATACACTTCGAGTAAGTCGATTCATCATTGCGTTGTTCCTCCAGAGACTGCAGGTAGAGTTGTACTGTCACGCGCCCCGTAAAGTTTGAAAAATGAGTGCAGACGAGCGGGCGCTCATGTACGCACAAGTGATTATTTTTTCTTGGGGTGTCTACAAGGATGGAATGTTGGTATGT
>Ga0302278_10004951_pt1 | contig 13474 bp, 6 predicted proteins | sample III_Bog_N3_2_FD_194543 | JGI IMG/M metagenome (GOLD analysis project Ga0302278, IMG submission 194543) | Peat permafrost microbial communities from Stordalen Mire near Abisko, Sweden - III_Bog_N3_2 | ecosystem: Environmental > Terrestrial > Soil > Wetlands > Peat | place: Sweden: Abisko... | reverse complement strand
ACGGGCGGCCATCCACTTGCGAGAACCGAGCGAGCCTTCGAGGAGCGCGGGGACGTGGATGTCGGCGTCGAGCTTCGGGAAGTACAGGCCGAAGCCAGAGGAGTTGATTTCGATCTCGTTGAGTTGTGCTGGCGTGGCGTCTTCGAGTCCCTGGGCGTCCTGCGGCGAGAAGAAGATGCCGAGACCGTTGGAGAGTTTGATGATCACACTCTTGGATTTGCGGTCGTAGTGGGCCGCAGTTGCAAAGGGAGTGCTGGCGCGGAGCGCAGCCATGCGCTCGTTCGCTTCTTTGAATTCCTTACTCGTAATGCCCATAAGCAGATTCCTTCGCTGCGCTGCGGAATGACAACCAAGAAGCAACGATGGATTCTCTTCGGTTGGGTCAGTTGGTCTGAGGTGGGTTTGCCGGCGGCGGCAGCACGGTGAACGGGAAGATGCTGATGTTTTGTGTGCCTAGCATCAGCGCGTACTCGCCGGGTTCGAGGGGAGATTGCGGGCGGACCAGCCAGACCTGCGCCTCAGGCTGGGACACGTCAGCAGGAACGAGGTCGGTCTTATTGGCATCGGCGATTTTGGAGCCGCCGGTTATGGGATACACGATCATCTTGCCGCCATCGAGTTCCCTTGCGCCTTTCTTCGGATGCAGCCTGACGAGTACAGGGGCGCCGGGAATGGAACTGAAGTGACAGACGCAGATGACGGGTTGTACCGAGTCGACCTGAGTGGAGGCGTGCTCGCCGTCGTATTCCGCAACGACCTTGGCAGGAACGATGCCGTACGAAAGGCCTGCTGCGAGGCTGTGTGCAGCCTTGGTTTTTGCAGGGTTCTGGTTTGCGACCGCTGTCCATTGGGCACCCTGGATGAGGATGCCGGCTCGATTAGGCGGGTAATCCACGGTGAGCGCTTTGCTGCTGTCGGGTGCCGGAGGGGCGGGCGATGCCTGATTCTGTGCGTGAACTGCGATGAGGGCGGATGAAGTGATGACAAAGCATGAAACCCAGATCGTACGTTGCATATTTTTCATGGCTCGCGATGAAGACCCTTTATGAGACGGGACAAGGGTAGCAACGCCGCCTGCGGATTTCAACTCCTACGGACGGAGAGATCCAACAAATGCCGGATTCTTCGCTGCGCTCAGAATGACAAACAAACGAGGTAACAGCGGATTCCCTTCGGGAATGACAAACAAGAAAGAAACGGCAGAGCCGAAGCCCTGCCGTTGCTTGTTTACACTTGAAGCGTCGAGAACGGCACGAAGTGCTTACTCGGCGGCCATTTCTTCTTGTTCGCCTTCCATGCGCATGAGTTCGAGTTCGCGCTCTTCGGCGTCGTGGGCTTCCTGCACCTCGGCCTGGACCTGGGCTGCCACTTCTTCGAGCTCTGGGGAGAGCTGGACGTTGCGGTAGTATTCCATGCCAGTTCCGGCGGGGATGAGGCGACCGACGATGACGTTTTCCTTGAGGCCGCGGAGCGTGTCGATGGAGCCGTTGATGCTGGCTTCGGTGAGCACGCGGGTGGTCTCCTGGAAGCTCGCCGCCGAGATGAAGCTGTCGGTGGAGAGCGACGCCTTGGTGATGCCGAGAAGCAGGCTGCGACCGACGGCCGGACGTCCGCCCGCCATGAGGACGCGCTGGTTCTCCTCGTTGAAGCGGAAGCGGTCCGTCTGCTGCTCGAGCAGGAAGTTGGAGTCTCCGACCTCTTCGATTTTGACCCAGCGAAGCATCTGGCGAACGATGGTTTCGATGTGCTTGTCGGAGATGGCGACACCCTGGAGGCGGTAGACCTCCTGGATTTCGTTGACGAGGTACTGTTGCAGGGCACGTTCGCCGAGCACCTCGAGGATGTCGTGCGGGTTGCGCGGACCGTCGATGAGTGCATCGCCAGCACGGAGGCGTTCGCCTTCCTGCACGTTGACGTAGACACCGCGAGGAACGCTGTACTCCTCTTCCTGGCCGTTATCTGCGGTGACGTAGACCTTGCGCTGACCCTTGGCGACTTCGCCGAAGCGGACGACGCCGTCAATCTTGGAGATGATTGCCGGATCGCGGGGCTTGCGGGCCTCGAAGAGTTCGACAACGCGGGGCAGACCGCCGGTGATGTCCTTGGTGCGGGTGGTTTCGCGTGGGATCTTGGCAAGGATGTCGCCGGGGAATACCTCTTCGCCATCCGCAACCATCAGGTGAGCGCGGCTGGGCATGAGGTAGCGCTTGTTGCCACCCTTGTCCGCGGAGCCTGCCTTGATGATGATGGCGGGCTGACGTTTCTCGTCGGGGGAGTCGGCGACGACCAGGCGGGATAGCCCGGTAACTTCATCGACTTCTTCATTGAGGGTGACGCCTTCCTGCAGGTCCTTGAACTGGACGGTGCCGGCGATCTCGGTGAGGAGGGAGAAGGTGTAGGGATCCCACTCGCCGAGGGTTCCGCCCTGGGCGACCTTGGCGCCTTCCTCGACCTTGAGCTTGGCGCCGTAGACGATGGGGTAACGTTCCTTCTCGCGACCCTTGTCGTCGACGATGGTGACGGAGCCGTTGCGGTTCATCGCGACCAGGCCGCCATCCTTGCTGCGGACGGTGACGAGGTTGATGAAGCGCACGGTGCCGGCGTTCTTGGCCTCGAGGTGCGAGGCGTCGGATACGCGCGATGCGGTGCCGCCGATGTGGAAGGTACGCATGGTGAGCTGGGTGCCCGGCTCGCCGATGGACTGCGCCGCGATGACGCCGACGGCTTCGCCCATCTCCACCATCTTGCCGGAGCCGAGGTTACGGCCGTAGCAGAGGATGCAGACGCCGCGCTTGGATTCGCAGGTGAGCACGGAGCGGATTTTGACCTTCTCGATGCCCGCTGCCTGGACGGCGGAGGCGAGGTCTTCGTCGATTTCCTGGTTGATCTCGACGATGGTCTTGCCCTCGTAGTCCTTGAGCTTCTCAAGCGAAACACGCCCGATGATACGGTCGCGCAGTGGCTCGATGGTCTCGCCGGCCTCGATGATCGGGGTGACGTAGATGCCTTCGACGGTGCCGCAGTCGTGGTGGGAGATGATGACGTCCTGGGCCACGTCTACGAGACGCCGAGTGAGGTATCCGGAGTCGGCAGTCTTGAGTGCGGTGTCGGCGAGACCTTTGCGTGCTCCGTGGGTGGAGATGAAGTACTGGAGCACGGTGAGGCCTTCACGGAAGTTCGCCGTGATGGGGGTCTCGATGATTTCGCCTGAGGGCTTGGCCATCAGTCCGCGCATGCCGGAGAGTTGGCGAATCTGCTGTTTGGAACCGCGGGCTCCGGAATCGGCCATGATGTAGATCGGGTTCATGGCTCCCTCCTTGTCGGCGCGCTTCATGTTGTTGAACATCTCATCGGCGACACGCTCGGTGACTCCCGACCACATCTGGATGACCTTGTTGGAGCGCTCGCCGTTGGTGATGGCGCCGTCCAGATACTGCTGCTGCATGGCGAGGACGGTTTTCTCGGCTTCACCAACCAGCGTGTACTTGGAGTCGGGGATAACCATGTCGTCGAGGCCGACGGACAGGCCGGACTGGGTGGCGTAACGGAAGCCGAGGTCCTTGATCCGGTCGAGGGTCTTGACGGTGACTTCGAGGCCGAGGTTGAGATAGCAGTAGTTGACGAGCTGGCCGATTCCCTTCTTCTTGAGCAGGCCGTTGACGTAGGGCATGCCTTCGGGGAGGGCGTCGTTGAAGATGGCGCGGCCGACGGTGGTGGAGATGAACTGCTTATTGAACTCTACGGGCTCAGTGTGGTTGATATCCTGGTCGTCGTAGGCAGTGGTCATGTCCAGCACGAGGCCGGTGTAGCGCAGGCGGATGGGCGTGAGCGTCTCGATCTGCTTGGCCTCGAGCGCCATGTAAATCTCTTCGATGTTGGCGAAGACGCGGCCTTCACCCTTGGCATTGACCTTGGCCTTGGTGAGGTAGTAGATGCCGAGCACCATGTCCTGCGTGGGCACGGTGATGGGCTGGCCGCTGGCGGGCGAGAGGATGTTGTGCGAGGCGAGCATCAGGACCGAGGCCTCAATCTGGGCTTCGGGCGAGAGCGGGATGTGCACAGCCATCTGGTCGCCGTCGAAGTCGGCGTTGAAGGCGGTGCAGACCAGCGGATGGATCTTGATGGCCTTGCCTTCGACGAGCACGGGCTCAAACGCCTGGATGCCGAGGCGATGGAGGGTCGGGGCGCGATTGAGCAGGATGGGATGGTCCTTGATGACCTCTTCGAGGATGTCCCAGACGATGGGTTCCTGCATCTCCACCATCTCTTTGGCCTGTTTGATTGTGGTGCAATGGCCGGTCTGCTCGAGGCGGTGATAGATGAAGGGCTTAAAGAGTTCGAGCGCCATCTTCTTGGGCAGGCCGCACTGGTGCAGCTTGAGCTCGGGGCCGACGACGATGACCGAACGTCCGGAGTAGTCGACGCGCTTGCCGAGGAGGTTCTGGCGGAAGCGGCCCTGCTTGCCCTTGAGGGTATCGGAGAGCGACTTGAGTGGGCGGTTGTTGGCGCCACGAAGCACGCGGCCACGGCGGCCGTTATCGAAGAGCGCGTCGACGGCTTCCTGCAGCATGCGCTTCTCGTTGCGGACGATGACCTCAGGCGCGTGCAGGTCCATCAGCTTCTTGAGGCGGTTGTTGCGGTTGATGACGCGGCGGTAGAGGTCGTTGAGATCGGACGTGGCGAAGCGGCCGCCGTCGAGTGGCACGAGCGGGCGAAGCTCGGGCGGGATCACGGGGATCACGTCGAGGATCATCCACTGCGGCTTGTTGTCGGACTTGCGGAAAGCTTCGACGATCTTCAGGCGCTTGGAGTATTTGAGCTTCTTCTGCAGCGAGGTCTCGTTCTTCATGCGCTCGCGGAGTTCGATCGACAGCTCGTTGATCTCGACGCGCTTGAGGAGTTCCTTGATGGCCTCGGCACCCATCATGGCCTTGAAGCCGGAGGGGCGGTACTGGGCATCGAGTTCGCGGAACCGGGTCTCGTCCTTGATGACTTCGCGCTCCTTGACGGGTGCGTCGCCTGGATCGACGACAACGTAGGACTCGAAGTAGAGGACAGCTTCGAGCTCACGCAGGGAGATGTCGAGCAAGTGGCCGATGCGGCTGGGCAGGCCCTTGAAGAACCAGACGTGCGAGCACGGGCTGGCGAGCTCGATGTGGCCGAGGCGCTCGCGGCGAACCTTGCTGAGGGTGACTTCGACGCCGCATTTATCGCAGATGACGCCGCGGTGCTTCATGCGCTTGTACTTGCCGCAGAGACACTCCCAGTCGGTGATGGGGCCAAAGATGCGGGCGCAGAAAAGGCCGTCACGCTCCGGCTTGAAGGTGCGGTAGTTGATGGTTTCGGGCTTGGTGACCTCACCATGCGACCAGGACCGAATCTTCTCCGGGGAGGCGAGCTGGATCTTGATAGCGTCGAAGTCGATGATGGGTCCGAGGAGTTCGAAGGGACTGGAGCGGAACATAGTGGGCGTCTCCGTGTGTATTGCAGCGGGTTGGCTGCGGTTACAAATCTGTTCCGCGATGACTTTCGGCGCATCGCGATGCCGGTGGTTCTGGTGCTGGTGCTGGTCTTCGATTGTGGTGTTGCTTGTATCTTTCTTCCGGGGCCGAAGCTCCTCTTTATTTCTTTGCCTTTGGGTGCCCGGACTAAAGTCCGGGCATAACCCGAAGGCGCAATGCGTTAGTCGGCGGCGGCGATTGCAGGCAGCGCTACCTTTTTCTGGTCGGCGAGCTTGATGAGCTCGACGTCCAGGCAGAGCGATTGCAGTTCGCGGATGAGCACGTTGAACGACTCGGGCACACCCGGTTCGATTGCGGCCTCGCCCTTGACGATGGCCTCGTAGATCTTCGTGCGGCCGTAGACGTCGTCGGACTTGGCGGTAAGCAGTTCCTGCAGGATATAAGCGGCGCCGTAAGCTTCGAGCGCCCAGACTTCCATCTCGCCGAAGCGCTGTCCGCCGAACTGGGCTTTACCACCGAGAGGCTGTTGCGTGATCAAGCTGTACGGTCCGATGGAGCGCGCGTGGATCTTGTCGTCGACCAGATGCGAAAGTTTGAGCATGTAGATATAGCCGACAGTTACCGGCTGCTCGAACTCGTCTCCGGTCATACCGTCGAACATGAGGGTCTTACCCGAGCTGGGCAGGCCAGCGGCCTTCAGCAGGGCTTTGATCTCGGTTTCGCGTGCGCCGTCGAAGACTGCGGTGCCGAACCAAATGCCACGCTTCATGCCGGCGGCGACGCGGATGGTCTGCTCGTCGTCGAGTTCCAGAAGCTGGTTGAGTGCGGCAGTGCCTTCGAAGCGCGCCTTGAAGAGTTCGCGAACCTCACTCGCCTTAGTCATCTCGGCGGCAGCAGCGGCAATCTGTTTGCCCAGGGTGTACGCGGCCCAGCCGAGGTGGGTTTCGAGGATCTGACCGACGTTCATACGAGAAGGTACGCCGAGCGGGTTGAGAACGATCTCGACGGGCGTCCCATCGGGGAGGTACGGCATGTCCTCCTCCGGCAGGATGCGCGCGATAACGCCCTTGTTGCCGTGACGACCGGCCATCTTGTCGCCGACAGACAGCTTGCGCTTCATGGCGATGTAGACCTTGACCATCTTGATGACGCCTGGGGAAAGCTCGTCGCCCTTCTGCATCTTGCTGATCTTCTCGTTGGTGATCTTGCGGAGAACGTCGATCTGACGCGAGGTCATCTCCTCGATCTCATCGATCTGCTCGTTGACGCGGGGGTCCTTGTCGGCGTAGCGAATGCGCTTGAGGTTACGGGTGCTGATGAGCTCGATGGTGTCGCGGTCGAGGATGTCGCCCTTGTTGAGCAGCTTCTTGTTGGTGCGCTCGTCGTGCAGGTCGGCGAGGACTTCCTTCTTGCCGAGGATGCCTTCGAGGCGCTTGAGACGTTCGTCGGTGAGAATGCGGATTTCGTCGGCGAGGTTGCGCTCCAGCTTCTCGATCTGTTCCATCTCGATCTGCTTGGCGCGCTCGTCCTTCTCCTGACCCTTGCGGGAGAAGATGCGGACGTCGACGATGGTGCCTTCGATGCCCGGGGGGCAGGTGAGCGAGGCGTCGCGGACGTCGCCAGCCTTCTCGCCGAAGATGGCGCGGAGCAGCTTCTCTTCGGGGGTGAGCTGAGTTTCGCCCTTCGGCGTTACCTTGCCGACCAGGATGTCGTTATGACCGACCTTGGCGCCGATGCGGATGATTCCCGACTCATCGAGGTCACGCAGAGCGTGCTCGCTGACGTTGGGGATGTCGCGGGTGATCTCTTCCGGTCCAAGCTTGGTGTCGCGGGCTTCGATCTCGAACTCCTCGATATGGATGGAGGTATAGTAGTCATCCTTCACCAGCTTCTCGGAGATGAGGATCGCGTCCTCGAAGTTGTACCCGCGCCAGGGCATGAACGCGACCAGGACGTTGCGACCGAGTCCGAGCTCGCCTTGCTCCGTGCAGGGACCGTCGGCGATTACCTGGCCCTTGAGGACCCGGTCACCGTGGCGGACCACCGGCTTCTGATTGATGCAGGTGTTTTGGTTGGAGCGCTTGAACTTGGTGAGCTGATAGATGTCAGAGCCGACCTCGCGCGAGAGCTGTGTGGGGTGGTGCTCGCCTTCGACGCGCACGATAATGCGCTCGGAGTCGACCGAATCGACGATGCCGTTGCGCTTGGCCAGGATGACGGCGCCTGAGTCGCGGGCGGTGACGCCCTCCATGCCAGTGCCGACGAACGGAGCTTCGCTAACGAGCAGCGGAACGGATTGGCGCTGCATGTTGGCGCCCATCAGCGCACGGTTGGCATCGTCGTGCTCGAGGAACGGGACGAGGGACGCGGCGACCGAGACCAGCTGCTTGGGCGAGACGTCAACGTAATCTACGTCGCCCTTGTTGACGAGGACGAAGTTGCCCTGGCGGCGAGCGTCGACGACAGCCTGTACGATGTGGCCCTTGGCATCGAGCTCGATGTTGGCCTGCGCGATGGTGTGGCGATCTTCCTCCCACGCGGACAGATAGAAGCTGAAGGGCTCAAGCTCCATGGTGCGCTTCTTATCTTTTTTGAGCTGGTCGTTGAGCTTGCGCGACTCGGTGATTTCGAGGTGGTCACCCTGGCGCAGACCGGACTCGCCGGCGTTGACGACGGAGACGAAGTCGAGCACCTTGCCATCCTTGACGCGACGGTATGGCGACTCGATGAAGCCGTATTCGTTGATCCGCGCGAAGCACGAAAGCGAGCTGATGAGGCCGATGTTCGGGCCTTCCGGCGTCTCAATCGGGCAGATACGTCCGTAGTGAGTGGGATGCACGTCGCGGACTTCGAACCCGGCGCGTTCGCGAGACAGACCACCAGGTCCGAGGGCGGAGAGCCTCCGTTTATGCGTGATCTCCGACAGCGGGTTGGTCTGGTCCATGAACTGCGAGAGCTGCGAGGAACCGAAGAACTCGCGGATGGCCGCCATCACCGGCTTGGCGTTGATAAGGTCGTGCGGCATGGCCGTCGACATCTCCTGGTAGACCGACATCTTCTCCTTGATGGCGCGCTCCATGCGGACCAGACCGATACGGAACTGGTTCTCCATCAGCTCGCCGACGGCGCGCACGCGGCGGTTGCCGAGATGATCGATGTCATCGACGTTGCCGATGTTCTTGCGCAGCTTAAGCAGATAGCGGATCGTCCCGTAGAAGTCCTCGGGGGTGAGCGTGCGCTTGTCCAGGCCGGAGGCGTCCTGGTTCTCGTAGAGCTTGATGTTGAACTTGAGACGGCCGACGCGCGAGAAGTCGTACTTGCGCGGGTCGAAGAACATGCCTTCGAAGAGGGCCGAGGCGGTGTCCAGAGTCGGCGGATCGCCGGGACGGAGCTTGCGGTAGATCTCGATGAGCGCTTCCTCGGGCTTGCGCACGGAGTCGCGGCGGAGGGTGTTGGTGATGATGTTGCCGACATCGTCGCGCTCGGGGAAGAAAACCTCGAGGGTGGCAACGCCAGACTGGAGGATCTTGTGCAGCTTGTCGGCGGTGAGCTCCTGGTTGGACTCATACAGCAATTCGCCAGTGGTGAGGTCGACGACATCGGAGGCGGTCATGGCACCGTCAAACTCGGAGGTCTCAACTTCGACCGAGTCGATCTTGTGCTGGCGGAGAAGCTTGATGGAGTGGGGCGAGATTTTGCGCGTGGCGGGAGCGAGTTCTTCCTTACCGGCGGTGATGGCGTGGGCCGGACGCGTGCCCTGAAGGTTGGTCGACTGGCCCTCGGGCGTCAACTTCCAATGCAGTTTGCCGTCGGCGATGTTGATGGTGTCGACGGTGTAGAAGGTCTTGAGGATTTCTTCGTCGGTGCGCAGGCCGAGCGCGCGCAGGAAGATGGTGCCGAGGAACTTGCGCTTGCGGTCGATGCGGACGTAGAGGGTGTTCTTCTGGTCGTACTCGAACTCCACCCAGCTACCGCGGTAGGGGATAATCTTGCCTAGGAAGTAAGTGCGATTGTTGGCAGTCTCGAAGAAGACGCCTGGCGAACGGTGGAGCTGCGAGACGATGACGCGCTCAGTCCCGTTGACGATGAAGGTGCCGTTCTCGGACATTAGCGGAATGTCGCCGAAGAAGACTTCCTGCTCCTTCATGTCGCGCAGGCTCTTGACGCCGGTCTCGGGATCCTTGTCGTAGATCTTCAGGCGGATAGTGACCTTGAGCGGGGCAGAGTAGGTCATGCCACGCTCTTCGCACTCGGCCTGGTCGTACTTCAGTTGCAGGCCGACGGGATCGCCGCACTTGGTGCAGAAGTCCGGGGTGTTCTTGTTATAGGTCCCGCAGAACGAGCAAAGGACGTCACCCGGGTGGAAGGGGTCGGTAATGACCATGTGGCCGCAGTTGGTGCAGGCGCTACGCAGATGGTTGAGGCCCTTGAGGTAGCCGCACTTGCACTCCCAGTTACCGATCGAGAAATCCACGAACTCGAGTTCGGAGACGTTGCGGAAATCGGTGATGGGGAATACGGAGGTGAAGACCGACTGGAGTCCGTTGTCCTCGCGCTCCTGGGGGAGCTTGTCCATCTGTAGAAAGCGCTCGTAGCTGCGGCGCTGGACTTCGATGAGATTGGGGATCTGGATGGAGGTTGGAATCTTGGAAAAGTCGAGCCGGGTGCGGATTGCGCGCATTTCGCTGGGCATGCTGGGGTTCTCCTAAAACTTCTCGGCAACTGGCGGTGCATTTTCTGTTCGAGGCCTTCGTTGGGCTGCCTGCCGGCGGGCCGCTTCTGCGAAGGTGGAGAGCTGCCTGGTGCTCTCCGGGTTTGATACCGATTGCGCTTTGTCTGGCTTCGCCGCCCTCGATGCGGTCTAGCCTGTGCGCCTGATCCTGATTCCTGCTGCAAACTGCCGGGGCGAATTTTTAACTATCGCCGAACTGTGGGAACTGCTATAAAGTGCGCGTGCGGTTGATTTCGGCGGCTTCCGGGTGGGAGGGGAGCTGAGAGCAACCACGCAGAAATGCGCTCGCAGGGACAGCACCTCCCGTGAGCGCAATCACCGACTTGTGCACTGTTTCTGTATCTGAATGGATGCCTGCCACCCTTTGAAGCTCGCCTAGCCTCAAGGTTTTGCTGCCGCTACAGTTCCTGTGTCACCATGCGTGTCCGCCGCCAGAACGCATGATGGCCGGCCCCGTAGCCCGCTCATGCGGGATGGACCGGAAGATTGCCACGTAAGAAACGAAATTCACGAGTGTCCGGAAGCGCTGTCTACCTATTAGCACACCAAGGCAGAGGCGGTTCTCCAACGAGAAGAATACAACTTTCTACGTAGGAGTGCAAGCGCGGGCTTCCCGGCAGAAAGCGAGCACTGAGGCAGAAAGCCCAGTGCTATGCCGGAAAGCCCTCGTTTTGCAGGACTTACTTGATTTCGACGGTTGCGATGCCTTCAAACTTCTTGGCGATCGCGGCCGCGTCATCCTTAGAAATGTTCTCCTTCAAAGGCTTGGGCGCGCCGTCGACCAGGTCCTTGGCTTCCTTCAAGCCCAGGCTGGTGACTTCGCGAACGGCCTTGATGGTGGAGATCTTGTTCGCGCCGGCATCCTTGAGGATGACGGTGAACTCGGTCTTCTCTTCGACCGGAGCCGCTGCTACTGCTCCGCCGCCGGCTGCCGGGGCTGCGACGGCTGCTGCCGCCGAAACGCCGAGGCGAGCCTCGAGCTTCTTGACCAACTCGGAAGCCTCGAGCAGGCTCAGGCTAACGATCTGATCTTCCAACTGCTGAATGTCTGCCATTTTATTTCTCCTAAAAGTCAATTCAAAACTTGTGGTGCGTGGTGCTTATTTGCGTCTCCGAAGCTGATGTGCGGCTTCAGCTGCCTCAATCCCGCCGGGTTTCCGTTGCGCGGGGCGGTGGCCCAGACTAGCCACCGCCAAGCGCACCCGGTAAGTGAAGCGAAACTTTATGCGCCTTCCACCGGATCGGTGGCGGCTGCTTCGCCGGCCTGCGATGCGGTTGCGTTCTCGGGCTGCGCGGGATCCGCGAGAGCCGTGGCCGCAGGAACTTCCGCGGCGGGAATCTCGGCTACAGGCTCCTCGATTGCGTGAGTCTCTTCGACGAGAGCGCCGCCAGCTGCAGCGGCTTCGGCGACAGGCGCTGCAGGCGTCTCAACTGCGGCGGCCTCAGCAACCGGTGCGACCGCGGGACCGGCAAACTTGCCCTTTTCGACGCCCTGATTGATGACGACGGCGAGATCGCGGCCGGTGGCATTGATGACCGTGACCAGGCGCTGCGCGGGAGACTGAATGAGGAAGAGGAGCTTCGAGAAGAGCTCTTCCTTGCCCGGCAGTGTGGCCAGAGCCTTGATCTCTTCAACGGTAATGACCTTGCCGTCGACGATGCCCAACTTGAAGGTAAACTCCGCATTGTCCTTGACCCAGGTGGACAGCGCCTTGGCGAGCGCCACCGGATCGCCGGAGGTGTAGGCGACGGACGAAACACCCTTGAGGCCCTGCAACGCGGCCTCGATCTTGGTGCCTTGGGCGGCGCGCGCAGCCAGCTTATTCTTTACGACGTGGTAGCTGCCGCCTGCCGCGCGAATGGTCTTGCGCAGGTCGAAGTCCTTCGCCGCGGTGAGTTTGGCGAACGTGCCGATGATTGCCGACGTCGAGTGTTCGAGCTCGTGGGCGAGCACCGTCACTTTCTCCGTCTTCTTTGCTCTGGTCAGTGCCATAAAAACCCTAGCCTTCTTGCTGCCAGCTATTGGCTCTTAGCCTTTAGCTCTTAGCGCTTCAATTTGTATGCGCAGAGGATGCGCATGAATCCTGAGTTACGGCGGTTCAGCTAAAAGCCAAGAGCTAATAGCTAACAGCTGCCTAAACGACCTTGCCGGCCAATTCCATGACGGTCGAGTCGAGCTGGATGCCGGGGCCCATGGTCGAGCTGAGTGTGATGCCCTTGACATACTTACCCTTGGCAGCGGACGGCTTGGCCTTCAGCACCGAAGTGATGACGGTCATGGCGTTGTCGACCAGCTTCTGTGGGTCGAACGAAAGTTTGCCGACGGGAACGTGGACGAGCGCGGTCTTGTCGGTGCGGAACTCAACTTTACCGGCCTTGATTTCCTTGATGGCGCCGACCACGTCTGTGGTCACGGTTCCAGTCTTCGGGTTGGGCATGAGGCCCTTGGGGCCAAGCACCTTGCCGAGGCGGCCGACGGACTTCATCATGTCGGGAGTCGCGATCAGGGCGTCGAAGGCAGTCCAGCCTTCTTTCTGAATCTTCTCTACCAGGTCGTCGCCCCCGGCGAATTCGGCTCCGGCGGCAAGGGCGTCGGCGATCTTGTCGCCCGAGGTGATGACGGCGACGATCTTGGTCTTGCCCAGGCCGTGAGGAAGAACCACGGTTCCGCGAACCATCTGGTCCGCGTGCTTGGGGTCGACGCCAAGACGGATGTTCAGATCGACGGTCTCGTCGAACTTGGCATACTTGGCTTTCTTGAGCAGGGGGACCGCGTCGATCAGGGTATATGGACGGGGCTCAACGAGCGCGCGCGCCTTCACCATATTCTTTGAGAGCTTCTTTGGCATTTTTCCTCGTCTCCCACCGCTCGAACCTAGCAGCGCTGTTTATCGCTGAACTCATCCCGAATTGCTGTTACTCAACTGCTGGCTGGATGAGCCGTTCGGCCGTGGTGATGTGACTGACCACCGCACTAGGCGGAGGCACTCTTACGAGTATGCCCGAAAATAGCTGCGACGTCAATTACTACCAGAATGTATTCGCTCTAATGAAAGAGGCTGACGGCATAGCAAGAGATTTGCGGGTCGCGGTTTTGGCTCAAAGAGCAGCGCAACTGCTATTCCAACAAACAGACCCAGACCGCGGACTTCAATCCGGGAGTCGATAGCGGCTTTATCAAGCTCACCTTCGGCTTCGGTCGCTAATTACGCGAGTTGCGAGAGTAGACTTGTTCTATGAACCTAGTCATCGAAGATAAGCACTTTCCGCTTTGGCTCGT
>Ga0302278_10004950_pt1 | contig 13475 bp, 10 predicted proteins | sample III_Bog_N3_2_FD_194543 | JGI IMG/M metagenome (GOLD analysis project Ga0302278, IMG submission 194543) | Peat permafrost microbial communities from Stordalen Mire near Abisko, Sweden - III_Bog_N3_2 | ecosystem: Environmental > Terrestrial > Soil > Wetlands > Peat | place: Sweden: Abisko... | reverse complement strand
TTGCCTCGACCTCCGGTTCGGCCGGTTCGCCTTTGTAGACTCGTCCAATCCCTCGGACCAGTCTCCGCATGGGCAACTCTCCTTTGGCATCGGCAAAGAAAATCTCGCCGGCTCGCGAACCGCGATAACACCAGCGCTTCAGGATCGCGAGGTGCTCCATGCGCTCGAGTGCGCTCGTCGCGTCGCGACACGGAAACGCCGCCAACGCCGCCGTAATACGACCTTCCATGGATTGCGACTTCGTATGCTCCGGCCCAGATATGGGAAATTCGAGCGGACCGGCAATGACCCCGGCGTCGACTCTGAAAAGCGCGACACTCTCCGCCTGCCCCGATCGTTGAACCGATCGTTGAACCGATCGTTGAACCGACCGCTGAACCGACCGCTGAACAACTACGGCGTGCGCTCGATCGATGCGCTGGACATACTCCGGCAATTGCTGCAGCACGGGATGAAGTTTTTCGAGCCGAGCGTGAATTGTCGCAGCGATCTCGAACTCCATCCGTGCTGACGCGTCATCGCGTTCCGCAGCCATTTGCCGCGTGAGCGACTCACCGCCGGAATCCAGGAAGTTTTCGACCCGTACGACCTCCGCGCGGTATTCGTCATCGCTGCACCCGCGAAAACAGGGCGCCAGGCACATTTTCATCTCGGAATAAACACAGCCAGGAAATTTCGGATCGGGATGCAGATCGTCCACGCAGCGCCGCATTTTGAAAAAGTCGAGTGCGTCGTTCATGAACTTTTCAGCAACCGTTCGCGACGGAAAAGGCCCGTAATAAACATTCTTGCCGGCGAGCCGCCCCATCCGCATCGTGATTGAAGCGCGTGGGAACTCATTTTCCAAATGTAACTTGACTAGCGGAGCGAAACGGAAACGCAACCGATTCGAATACGTCTGCGGAAAAACCGACCGCAGAACTTGATAGAGAACAAATCCCGATTCGAAGTCGGAGCCGGTCAGCGTGTACTCAATCCAGCGCACGCGATCGCGCAGGTTGAGCCGCTTCGTCCGTTCCTCCGGAACGGAAAGCAGCCGCTGCAGCCGCCTTCGAAGGTTCGCTGTCTTGCTGACATAGGGCTCTGCGCCGGCGTCTGTGCCCCGCAAAAGAAAAACTGCCGGCGCGGCCGCGACAGCCGAGAAGATTTCACCATCCGCTTCGGGACGAAACTCGATGCGCTCAGTCAGCACTTGCCGATTGTAGAGGAGGTCAGAGGTAAGAGGTCAGATCGCAGAGATCAGGTGTCTTGCTCGGTAACAGAACCAGGCTGAATCACAGATCGCTCGAAACCTCAGACTGGACGCGCCAAGTGCTGCGCATCTTTCCCATAACGGAGAGGCGACCGTACCAAAAGCAGCAACTGGCACGTGTTTCCCATTGACATTCTATTTACATGCGCGAGAATGGCCATCGCCGGTGCTCGCGCTTTGAACTTTCTTCCCCGGTTAGACGCGCGGGAACCGCAACCACTAAGTGTCAGGAGAAAGCATGAATAAAGCTGATCTGGTTGACCGGATCGCCGGAGCCTGCAATATTTCCAAGGCGCAGGCGACGACCGCGATCGATACCACTGTGGACAGCGTTACTGCTGCCCTTCGCAAAGGGGACCGGGTAGCTTTGATCGGATTCGGCACGTTTTCCGTCTCGCAGCGCAAGGCCCGTAACGGCCGAAACCCGCAGACGGGTGCCACCATCAAGATAGCTGCTCGTAAAGTCGCCAAATTCACTCCCGGAAACGAACTCAAGAAAGTGGTTAATAAAGGTAAGTAAAGGGCCCCGTTTTTTTGGATACGAGCGAGACGGCAGGGGGTCGGCCCTGCCGTTTTGTTGTCTGTAATCGTCCATCAGCCGTCAGCTCTAAGCGGAAGGAACTCATTCATCGTCTACATTCACGTTGCCAGCTTGGCTTGCTGAATCTTTCCTCATTCCTATACAATCAAATGTCTGAATCGAGGATTAGGAACCGCCATGAAAGCAGCCATTCATCCCCATTACAGCGAGATCCGCGTGCATTGCGCCTGCGGAAACGCATTCGTTACCCGTTCCACACACAAAGGCGACATCAGCGTTGAAATTTGCGCGGCGTGTCATCCCTTTTTCACCGGCAAGCAGAAGCTTATGGATACGGCTGGCCGCGTTGAGCGCTTCCGCCGCAAATACGCCAAGAGCGATGCCGGCAAAGCCGAAGCCGCAAAGGTCGAAGCTGCGAAGAAGTAAGTTGCGTGAAATCACGCAGTCTGAGAAGCCTCCCCAGGGTGGGAGGCTTTCTTTTTCGTCCAACGCAATCGCTTAGAAAACGTAAAATAACCCCGTGGGCAAGTTCTGGGACAATCCGGCAACACTTTCGCCCCGGAAGGGCGACTCGCCTGTCCCCACACCCGGCGCCACCGCGTTCCCTACCTCGCTGGCGATTGGCAACGTCCGCATCACCCCGGCCACCGTCCTCGCGCCCATGGCGGGCGTCACCGACACCGTCTTTCGCCGCTTCATCAAGAATCTCGGCGGATGCGGGCTCATCATGACCGAGTTCACCTCGGCCGACGGACTCCTTCGCGACCAGCGCGTCCGCGGACGCTACCTGCATTTCTACGAAGACGAACATCCCATTTCCGCTCAGCTTTTTGGCAGCAGTCCGGCCGTACTGGCGGAAGCCGCGCGCCTCGTTGAGGACGTAGGCTTCGACCTGGTCGACCTGAACCTCGGCTGCCCCGCGAAGAAGGTCGTGAAATGTAATGGCGGTTCCGGATTGTTGAGGGACCTGCCCCTGATCCAGCAGATTTTCGAAGCAGTGCGCGCCGCAGTAAAAATTCCCTTCACCGTAAAGTTTCGCGCCGGATGGAGTGACGACGAAATCGTCTGCGTCGAACTCGCTCGCATGGCCGAAAGCTGCGGCCTGGGAGCCGTTGCCCTCCACGCCCGTACTCGCGAGCAAGGCTATAGCGGCAACGCGCGCTGGGAATGGATCGCCTCGGTGAAGCAAGCGGTCAAGATTCCCGTAATCGGCAACGGAGACATCCGCTCCCCCGAAGACGCCTGCGCCATGGTCGCCCAAACCGGCTGCGACGCTGTGATGATTGGCCGCATGGCTCCCGCGAATCCATGGATCTTCCGCCAGATCGAGCAGTATGTGAGTCGCGACACGGCCCACGTAGGCGCGGACGCATTCGTCCGCCGCCCAGCGGTGCGGAGCGACGCCGACGGGGAAAGGCATCGGGAAGGGCACGACTTGAGTTCTGCCGAAACCCGCGCACTCTCGGACGGGGCTCTAGCCACTGCGGGCAAGCTCTACGACGAACCCACCGAAGTCGACCGTTACCAGATGATTCGCACCTACTTTCAAATGCTGCTGGAAGAAGAAATGCCCGGAGCCGAGGGCAAGATGAAGCAATTCGCCTCCTGGTTCACCCACGGCATTCCCGGAGGCGCAGCCCTCAGGAAAGCGATTTACGAGGCAAAGAGCGGGGCGGAAATTCTGACCAAAGTAGAAGAGTTTTTCGAAGCCAAGCTTCCATCCCTGACCGCGTAGTTTGCGGAGCCGCAGAGTCGCAACTCCGCATAAGAGAAGACAAAGAAAACCTAAGCAACGGGTGCGAGTCTCAGTCGTTCGCGCTCGCCGCGCTCCACGTATCCCCATGGCACAGCATCGTCATGCGTGAAGACGGTCAGCCACTTACCCGGAATCGCGGTCGCGTAGTATTCCTTGCGGCTCTCGATGGTTTGCAGAGGAAAGAGATCAAAGGCCATCGCCCATGTGATGTCAAGGTGGTTAGAGGTTGGAATCAGGTCGGAGATGTAGCAAGCTGTCTTCTTCTCGCTGCTGCGACCTCCGCTCTCAATGATCACCGCCTGCATACTTGCCGTGTGCCCTGGAAAGACCTTCACTGAGATTCCTGGAAATATCTCGTGATCGCCATTCAGTAGCACCATCTGCCCGTTCTCGATCAGCGGATCGTAATTTGGACTCATATAACTCACCGCGTCCCGCTCCAGTTGCAGCCGCCCATGCTCCCACTCGCCGCGCTGCGCGTAATATTTCGCCTTCGGAAAAGTTGCCACGAACTGGTCGCCGCGCCGCACCGTGTTCCATCCGCAATGGTCAAAATGCAGGTGCGTGTTGATGACGATGTCGATGTCTTCGGGAGCAACACCCAGAGCGTGCAGATTATCGAGCAGCTTTGCGGGTTGTTTATAAATCTGAACGAGCTTTTCGGACAGTTTGTTGCCGATGCCCGTCTCAATCAGAATATTTTTGTCGCCGGTGCGCACGAGCAGCGAATTCAATCCCGCGTCGATCCGGTTTTTCTCATCCGCCGTAACCTTCTTCGACCACATCGTCTTCGGAACAACGCCGAAGAAAGCTCCGCCGTCGAGAAAGTACGTGCCATCCGACACGATCGTCAGTTCGAAATCGGCGAGATTTGTCCGATGCATAAAAAAATATCAACCATCAGCTTTTTTCGCCTAGCCAACGCGCACCCTATAGTCGTCGTAGCAAAAAGCGAAGAGCTAACAGCCAAGAGCGATTTCCTACTTCAATTCCTTATTCCAAAAATCTTCCATCATGTGAAAGAGTTGCGTGCGTGTGCCGGAACCCGCGATGCCATGCGTTTTATCCGGATAGACCATTAAGCGAAACTGCTTTCCGGCTTTGATCAACGCGTCCGTCATCTGAATCGTATTCTGAAAATGGACATTGTCGTCGCTCGTCCCATGCACCAGCAGCAGAGATCCGTGAAGACTGCTGGCGGCGCTGACAATCGAATCGTCGTAGGCGCTCCCGTTGTCCTTCAATAGGCCCATGTAACGTTCGGTGTAAATCGAATCGTAGTCGTGCCAATTGGTCACGGGGGCAACGGAGATTCCAGCCTTGAAGCGGTCGGAGTGCGTCAACGAATACAGCGTCATAGAACCACCGTTCGACCATCCCCAGATCGCGGTACGAGAGCGGTCCAGCTGCGGAAACTTGGCGTACAACTGATCAAGCGCGCTAAGCTGATCTTTCAATTCAACCGGGCCGGATTGTCCGCGAATCGCCGCCGAGAATTTCTTTCCACGATTCGGCGTGCCGCGATTGTCGACCGAGAAAATGGCAAACCCTTCATTCGCCAGAATTTGATGGAAGAGCGCATTGCTTCCGCCCCAGGCATCTTGCACCGTTTGCCCCGCCGGGCCGCCGTAGACGTAATCGATGACAGGGATTTTCTGGTTCGCATCCGCGTTGCGTGGAAGAATCACGTAGCCGTACAAAACTGTGCCGTCCTCCCCTTTGAAATCGAGCGGTGTTGGCGGGATGGGATCAAAGTCGGCGATGCCGCGGCCTTCCCAGACTTTGTAACAGTCGCCGCCCGGGACGCACACTCCAATCCGCGGCGGCCGCAAGGTTGCGGAATAGGTTTCCACATAATGCTTCGCGTCATCGGCGAAGGACGCGGTGTAGTTGCCGGAATCCGCTGATAGATCGCGCATTCCCGAGCCGTCGAGCTTCACGGAAAAAATCTTTTCTTGCCGAGGATCGCCTTTATTAGTGGTCAGAAAAACGGTCGAGGACGATTCGTCCACGCCATCAACCGCAATGACTTCATAGTCCCCACTTTCGAGTTGGCGCTCAAGCTTGGCATCGGCGGAAAGCGGATCCGCCCCACTGAAACTGTAGACGTAGATATGAGTATGGCCGTCGCGCCAGCTACTCCATAGAAAACGGTCGCCGGATTTCAGAATGCGAAAGTCGTCGTTGACGTTCACCCATGCCTCCGGAGACGACTCGGTCAATACTTTCCGTGTTCTGCCCGATTTCGTATCGATGAAGTACAGATCCATCGTGTCCTGCTTGCGGTTCAGGACCTCAGCCCAAGCCCAGTTTTCGCGTATCCAGCCGAAGCGCGGCACGTAGGTGTCATCGTCGTCGGTAAGCTTGATCCAATGCGGCTTGCCCCCGTTGCTGCCCACCACTCCCAGGCGCACGGCCGGATTCGGATCGCCCGCCTTGGGATATTTTTCCTGCTCAACGCGGGGATGCGTCGGCAGCCAGTCGGTGATGGGGTAGGTCGGGACGCGGCTTTCGTCCATCTGCAGAAAGAGAATGTCGCGGCCTTCGGGCGACCAGAAAAAATTGCTGCGGACGGCCAATTCTTCGGCGTAAACCCAGTCAACTTCACCGTTCAGAATATTGCTTTCTTTCTCTGCGTCCCGATCTTTGTCTTTGTCCTTTTCTTTTTCCTCGCGAGTCAGTGGGCGCTCACCCTCCTCGCCGGATACCGGGTGTACGTACAGATTGTGCTTGCGAACGTAGGCCAGTCGCTTGCCGTCAGGAGAGAATTTTGGATCTTCACTCGCATCCGGAGAGGACGTGAGCTGCACCGCGGTTCCCGTATCCAGGCTGTAGTACCAGAGTTGTCCCTGCGAATCGAAGAGCAGGTGCTTGGAGTCCGGCGACCAGGTGTAGGCGGCCACGTGGTAGCGGGTCACGCGTTCCTTCTCGCGCTCGTCCTGAATCCTGCTCGCCGGCGGAGCAAGCTGCGAGAGTTTCGTTTCGCTGACCAGAACCTGCTTTTGTCCGGTCGTCACGTCGACATACCAGAGTTCGCCATGTTCGCCGGCTTGATCGCGCTGCACAAAAGAAACCTTGGTTCCGTCGGGACTCCACTTGATCGTCTCGGGGGCTCGGCCCGTAACGCCACCCTCGGCGAAAATCTGTTCGATGGTCAGCTTCTTTGCGGCAGTGGACGGATTCTGCGACGTTGCCGCGGGAAAAATAAATAGCAGATTGATGGTGAAGATCGGAATCAGTTTTGTAAGAAAGCGGCGGCGATTGACCATAGGACGACCATGCGCTGCACAGGCAGCGAAACTCACAAAGTGTACAACCTCGAAGGAATCCGCGTCAGTGGCTTCCGGCCGAGACTCGTCGTATCCCCGGTCTTACGCGCTGACGTCGACTCAGGTCGTCACGCGAGGGTCGCTTTCATCTCCGCGCGCACAGGGTGTTTCGTCTCATACGCGGTGATGTCCGCTTCGTGCTGGAGTGTGAGTCCGATATCGTCCAATCCGTTCAGCAGACAGTGGCGGGAGAACTCATCCATGACGAAATGTGCCGCAAAATCTTTTCCATCTTCAACCCGCATTTTTTCCAAATCGACGGTCAGTGCATAGTCCGTTGTTTCTTTCGAACGGCGGGTAATTTCCGCGACTTCTTGGTCGGTCAGGCGCACGGTAAGCAGTCCGTTCTTCAAGGAGTTGTTGGCGAAGATGTCGGCGAACGAGGACGCGATCACGACGCGAAATCCAAAATCCATCAACGCCCAGACCGCGTGTTCGCGGGACGAGCCGCAGCCGAAATTCTTGCCCGCCACCAGAATCGAGGCCTTAAGGTAGCGTGGCTGGTGTAAGACAAAATCGCGGATCTCCTTTCCGTCCGCGGCAAAGCGCCAGTCGTTGAAGAGGAATTCACCGAATCCCGTGCGCTCAATGCGCTTCAGAAACTGCTTGGGAATAATCTGGTCCGTATCCACGTTCACTTTGTCGAGTGGAACGACCACGCCTGTGTGCCTGCGAAACGATTGCATGATGAAAGCCTCAGTTAGAAAGCGCCGCGTGTCGCCGATCGCTCTTAAATTCGCGCCGAACTTTGAGTGCGCACGACCACCCTCTCGCATTCACTTGCGAAGGACGACTTGCGAAGGACGACTTGCGAACGACGAACGACGAACGACTTATTGATATTTCCAATTTCGTATGTCGGTAAAGTGCCCGGCAATCGCCGCCGCCGCCGCCATCATCGGACTGACAAGGTGCGTTCGTCCACCACGGCCTTGCCGTCCTTCGAAATTGCGATTGCTGGTCGAGGCGCAGCGTTCTCCCGGCTCAAGAATATCGGGATTCATCCCCAAACACATCGAGCATCCCGACTCTCGCCATTCGAATCCCGCATCCAAGAAAATCTGATCCAACCCTTCCAGTTCGGCGGCATGTTTGATCGCTTGCGATCCGGGCACGACCATCGCGCGAACCTTCGGGTTGACGTGCTGTCCTTTTGCCACACGCGCGGCCGCGCGCAAATCCTCAATGCGCGAGTTCGTGCAAGATCCGATGAACACGCGATCGATTGCAATCGCCTCGATTGGAGTTCCGGGAGCGAGACCCATATAAGCCAGCGCCTGCTCTACCGCGCGCCGGTCCGATTCCTGGGCAAAGGTCTTGATCTCAGGCACACTCGCGGTAACCGCTGCCACCATTCCGGGATTTGTTCCCCAGGTCACAAATGGTGCGAGCGCGGCCGCGTCAATCTCGATCACGCGATCAAACTGCGCTGCAGGATCGCTGGCCAAAGTCCGCCAATACGCAACGGCCGCTTCCCAGTCTTTTCCTTTCGGAGCGAAGCGCCGTCCCTTGACGTATGCGAAAGTCGTTTCGTCGGGCGCAATCAGGCCGGCGCGGGCTCCCGCCTCAATACTCATGTTGCAAAGTGTCATGCGGGCTTCCATCGATAATTTCCGAACTGCGTCCCCCGCATACTCAATCACATAGCCAGTGGCGCCGTCTGTGCCGATTTGTCCGATGATCCCCAGAGCGAGATCTTTCGCGGTGACGCCCTCCGCCAAAGCTCCGGTTACGTGAATCCGCATCGTCTGGGGCTTTTTCTGCGGCAGACATTGTGTCGCCAGAACGTGCTCAACTTCAGACGTGCCAATGCCAAAGGCGAGTGATCCGAATGCGCCGTGGGTCGAAGTGTGGCTGTCACCGCAGACAATCGTCATTCCCGGAAGCGTGATGCCCAGTTCGGGGCCGATGACATGAACAATTCCCTGATCGACGGAATCCATGTCGAACAATGGAACTCCGAACTCGCGGCAATTTTTCTGCAGCGCTTCGATCTGCTTGGCCGCGATCGGGTCAGTGATGGGCAGTCCGCGAGGCGTGGTCGGAATGTTGTGATCCACGGTAGCGACGGTACGCCGAGGCTGGCGGACTTGTCGTCCGTTGGCGCGCAAGCCGTCGAAGGCCTGCGGCGATGTCACTTCATGAACGAGATGCAAATCGATATACAACAGGGGCGACTGGCCCTCCGGAACCGCGACGACATGGGCGTCCCAGATCTTCTCAAACAAAGTACGAGGAGGCATGTTTTTAGTTTCGCCCATAGCAGGCACGAAGTTCAAGGGCCGAGGCGTCGCGTCCTTCACAGGGAGAGCAGCAAACGCCTGCAATTCCGGTTATGATGACAACAGTCCACTCGAGGAAAAACACTGCATGATCAACGGCAAACGCATTGCCGTCGTTTTGCCCGCTTACAACGCGGAAAAGACCTTGGAAGTAACCGTGCGCGAATTACCGGAAATGGTCGACATCCGCATTCTGGTGGACGACCATAGCTCGGACCGCACTCTCGAAGTGGCCCACCAGCTTGGTCTGCTGACCTTCGCTCACAACCGCAATTACGGCTACGGGCGCAATCAGCAGACCTGTTATCGGGAAGCTCTTGCCGCTGGAGCGGACGTCGTGATCATGGTGCATCCCGATTATCAGTACACGCCGCTTCTCGTAACCGCGATGGCCAGCATGATTGCTTACGGCGTCTACGACGTCGTTCTCGGCTCCCGTATTTTGGGCGGTACGGCGCTCGGCGGAGGCATGCCGGTTTACAAATACATCGCGAACCGGTTGCTCACTGCGTTCGAAAATTTGTTTCTGCGGGTGAAGCTTTCCGAGTATCACACTGGATACCGCGCCTTCAGCCGCGACGTCCTGACCCGGTTGCCCTTACGCGAGAATAGCGACGACTTCGTATTCGACAACCAGATGCTGGCGCAATGCGTCTATTTCGGTTTCCGAATCGGCGAAGTGTCCTGCCCCACAAAATATTTCGAAGAGGCGTCCTCGATCAACTTTCGACGCAGCGTCCGGTATGGCCTCGAAGTCGTCCAGACTACATTGCAGTTCGCGCTACAGCGGGCCGGGATCATCCACAATCCCATCTTCAACAACCAAGGCAAGACACTTGAAATGGATGCCGAGAATTACTACGAAGGCACCGTGCCAACCACCCCAGAGCGGCACTGAGACTCCAAGGGTGGCTAAAAACTGCGGCATTAAAACTTAAAACTCAGAACTAAAGAGCGGCACTGACTATCCCCGTCTACCGCTTGCGCGACAGAAATCCTAGAATCTTGCTGGCCAGTTCATCCGAGAAGCCGAACCGTGCCTTAGCTCGCGAGTAGAGATCGACCGCCTCTTTGTCGAGCCAGATCAAGCTGGATTTTAGAAGTCCGTCTGCCGGGCGCGGCCGATAGTTCGTGGACCTTGCTTTGACATCGGGACCTGATTCGACGGTGTAGTAATACAAAGCCAGGCTCTTTCGCGACTCGCCCTCGGGACAACGCAGTGGATCCGGAAAGCCGTGGAAGGAGATTTCGTCCGTCCGGAAAATTAGCGCCTCGTTGAAGAGTGGAGGAACTTTCGCGACGCACTGTCGAACGTCCCGGTCCCACAACTCGATCGCACCGCCCCATTCTTCCCGCCAACTGGGATTAAGATAGAGAATCAAATTTACCTGGCGACGCCAATTCTTGTGGTAGTGGTGATTGCTGAAGTCGGTATGTACGTTCAAAAATCCACCCGTGCCCGATTGATGAAGCCCGCCGCCCTCCAGCATGTCGTCCGCCACCAGGCCCGGAATTCCCGTCAGTTGCGACAGCCACTCGACGAACGCTGCTGAGTTCAGTTCATCTACAACCTCGCCCAATAGCGCTGGAAAGAGTTCGCGCTTCGCCAGCCCGAGTTTATTTTCGTTCTGATGTTTGTAGCGCGTCCAAGCGTCCGTCGCCATGTCGGGGAACTCGCCAGCAGCCTCTCTTGCGACCTCGGGGTCAAGAAGTTGCTTGAGGTGAACGTGCGGATAGGGCTGAGCTCCTCGAAACTGACGTCGCAAGCTAGGCAGTCTGGAAGACCATTTTTCGTAGGGAAAGACTGATCGAATTGCAGGGGTTACGATCGGATTCGCCATCGGTCTGGGATTGTAAATGTTATGTGTAGGCTACCACACCGTTTAACCGCAACGCTCGGGCGGCATTGCCAATTCAACTGACGATATTAGAACCCTGAACACAGCGGTCTAACGGCTTCGTTAACGTGGACTGGCCGCGCGTTTCAGTCGATCCGGCATACGCGTACTGCGGAGTTCTCGTACCGGCAATCGAGCCCATCCGAACCGTTTTTGAGCGCTGCACTTTGCTTGATCACGACCCAACTTACACCGTATTTCCGCCGCAGCCGTTCGAAATCCTCTTTGCGGAAATCCTGAAAATTCTTCTCGTCCCCCACCTGCTCGGCCCACTTAACGGAGAGCGGAGGAAACATCGACGCCGCCCCTTTGTCTTTGGTAAGGTCAGCCAACATACTGCGCTCGGCGCGCGCGCGAAATCCATTTTCATCTTCGCCAGGCAGTTGCATGTGCCGGGGGTCGAGCGCAAAGAGCGCGTCGACCGGTGTATTCGCGCGGGTCCACTCAAAAGCTTGCGCCCACGGATTGCGTGGTTGCGCCCAGGGCCATTCGATGGATGCGCTGGCCGGAAAGATTTGACGCTGCGCATAATGCATTCCGAGAGCGAAGGGAACAAACAATACCAACCAACGCCAAACATGCCGTCGCAGCACATATTGCCCGACCAATCCGCCGCCGGCAACGATCAGCACCATGTAGCAAAGCGCGAGACACCGCAAGGGCTGAAGCCGGGTTAGGGCTTCGAAGCGCGCCGGGATTCCGAGCCCAATCGCCGCCAGCATTGCGACCAGTACAAACGGCGCCATCGCTCGGGATATCAGCTCCAGGTTTTGAAAGCCGCGCCGCCGCGCCCAACTCGCCATCCACCAGAACACCACAATGGGACCAATGACTCCCACCCATTCGTACCACTCCCACCTCAGGATAAAGTGCGAGGGCTGGCGTAAAGCGACTTCGTGATATTGCGGCGGAGGAGGCTCAAATGTGATCCCGAAAGGCAGGGCGAACCCGAACGCAACGGAAGCTACAAGATCCTTCCGCCCCTCGCCGGCAAAGCCTAAAATTCGCGGACGAAATTGTTCCAGCAATCCCATCCATACGCAGAACATGATTGCAAAGATCGCCATGAAGGGATGCATCGCGGCCGCAAACGCCAACCACAATGCCACGCGCACATGTTTTCGGTTGAGCATTTCTGCGATCGCGAAAAGCGCGGCGAATGCCGCGAGGTTTCGCGGATTTAAATACTGGTCGAGAATGTAAAGCGCCGACCCGGCAAGCGGCAACGTGAGCGTCACCGTCATCAAAGCGACAGCGCCCCATCGCGCCCGGCCGTCCTCAAACAAAGCGGCAGCCAGTCGCCAACTGGCGGCCAGCAGCAAAAAAATGGACAACAGATGCCACAGAAAAGCGCCCCAGGGCATGGGGAGATGCGTCACGCGCACCGAAAAGGCAATCAAATTCGGATAGAGCGTGTGCCCCGCGTGCTCGCCAAAAAATTCCGTGTTGGCCGGAAACAAGGCCGGATTCAGAATCTTCAGCACGCCCGGAAGGTAAATTTCCGAGTCTTCTGCGTAGGGATGATAACCGTGAATCAGCAGGGCGACGGTGGTCAGTAAAAGCAATCCGGCAATTCGGCGAACAGTCGCGATGGGACTTTTATCTAAAAGTTCGTAATTCATTGGTCGTGGCTAAAGACGGTCGAACCGAAAGATGTTCGAGGCGAAAGGGAATTACATCAGAAAAAAGCCACGACAGGAAGCCGCTATGGCGCTTGCGGGTCCGAGCGTTGGCCCGTAGCATCTAACTACAAGCATGGCTACTGCCGTTACCAGCGACCCGCGAACCCAAAACGAACGATCCCAATTGGCGATCGGCGAGATCTTCACCTTTGCCTTCGAAACGTTCATGAGCAATAAGATTCGCTTTGCTCTGACGGCGCTGGGTATGGTAATTGGAACGGCATCTTTGATCCTGGTCACCACCATCGGCCTTACCGGCAAGCAATACCTTCTGAATCAAATTCAGTCCATCGGATCGAACTGGATCTACGCGGAATATGAAAGCGGCGGTGGCCGCATCAGCGACACCGGCAACGACTCCCTGACCATTCAAGATATGGAGGCCGTCCAGCGCGAAGTGAGTGGCATCGTTGCCGCTTCGCCCGTGCTTCCTCTCAACGAGCGGGTTGCCGTCGGCGATGGCAAAGAGCGCGATCTCCAAATCATGGGCGTCTACCCCGAGTACGAACAGGTCCGCAACCTGGTCATTCTCGAGGGCCGCTTTTTCGATCATCAGGATTCGCAAGCCCACAACAAAGTTGGAGTGATTACCCCGAAGCTCGCGATTGAGCTGTATGGCTCCGAGTTGGGATCACTGGGAAAAACAATCAAGTTGAGCGGCTTGCCCTTCACAATTATTGGGACGTTTCGCGAGCGCGTGGACACGCTCGGGCAATCGGAAGTGACCGACAATAC
>Ga0302278_10004949_pt1 | contig 13476 bp, 11 predicted proteins | sample III_Bog_N3_2_FD_194543 | JGI IMG/M metagenome (GOLD analysis project Ga0302278, IMG submission 194543) | Peat permafrost microbial communities from Stordalen Mire near Abisko, Sweden - III_Bog_N3_2 | ecosystem: Environmental > Terrestrial > Soil > Wetlands > Peat | place: Sweden: Abisko... | reverse complement strand
GCTTTTTCTGCTGGTCCTTTTGCCCGTGGTCCTCGCCTCCATGCTCCTGGCGCGCCAATGGCTCCAGGACGAGGCCCTGGTCCCGGTCCGCGCCGAAGCCCTGGCCGGACGCGTCCGGCAGGCCGAAATGCTGGCCGCCTACCAGCCCCAGGCCCTGGAAGCCTTCAACGCCAAGCTGCGGACCGTTTACGACAACGGGCCGGCGATCTATGCGGGAAGCTGCCGGCCCTGCCACGGCCAGGACGGCGCGGGAAGCGGCACGGCCAGCCGAGGCCTGCTCATCCCGGCCGAAGACCTGACCGCCGTGCGCGCCGACAAAGAGTACATCCGGGGGATTCTCGTCAAAGGCATTCCCGGTTCGGACATGCCCTATTTCACGATCTACGACCGCGACAAGCTGGACAGCCTGTTGGCCGAACTGGGCGAGCGCTTCTCCATGTTCGCGAAATCCGGGCCGCCCGTGGGCGTCAGTCCCCAGGCCCAGCATGTCTGGGGGACCACCTGCGCCTCCTGCCACGGCCTGGACGGGGCCGGAGGCGCCTTCGGCGCGACCTTGCGTCCCGCGCCGCCGGACCTGACGCGCTACGCCCTGGAACCGGCCCGGGCCCTGCATGTCATCACCGAGGGCTATCCCGGCACGGTGATGCAGCCCTACCGCGATCTGCCCGAGCAGGTGCGCGCCGACCTCGCCGCCTTCAGCGCGGCGCTGCGCCGCGACTAAGCCGGCCTTTGCGCCGCGACCGTGACCCCGCCCGCGCGGGGCTCCCGGCCGGGGAGAGCGATCGCTTCACAAAGGGGTGTTATTCCCCCGCGCCCCCGCTGCTTCCGGCCGGACCGGCGAAACTGAAGCCCGTGGTCGCGGCGGTGGTGGCCGCGTTTTTGGCGTTGGACAGGGCCTTGCCGATGATGCCGCCGACCAGGCCGAACAGCCCGGAATCGTGCAGGTCGTTGTACTTGCCGAAGGCGGAGGCGTTGGTCCCGAACGGATGGGGATGGTCCTCGTTGAACTCAAGATAGGTCATGTCGCCGCTTTTGGAGGCCACGACGAATTTCGCGGCCAGGTGTTCGAGAAAGGTGGTCTGCCGGGGATCTTGTTCGCGTTTGGCCGCCTTGGTCAGTTGCGCGGCGATGGTGCCGGCCACGGTCGAAAACGCGGTCGGGTCGCTGGCGGCGAGTTGCTGCAGCTGGCTCATGCCCTGGCCGACCTGGGAAGCTAGGGTTTGGGCCTGCTCCTGGCCCTGGGTCAGGACGTCGGCGACGGACTGGGTCGGGGTTTCGCCGTTGCCTTGGATCAGGCCCGTGGTCGCGGCCTGGACAGTGGACAGATCGGAAATGCTCATGGATGGCCTCCCAAAAAATCATCGGGTGTTCCGGATAAAATCCTCCCTTGATTAAAGCAAAATATATACCATGCGCGATTTGCCCGCCGGGCCGCTTGGCCCCGTCGGGGACAGGGTGGTTTTTGCCGGGTTGGGACGGCGCCGGGCCCGACGCGCCCGGTCCAAACTCGCCCGGACCGAGGCGCAATCCGCTGGACCGGCATTGTGGACAAGCCGGGAAGGGCTGGGTAGAGAGCAAGAATTGACCATACACCATGAACACCGAGGAACCCATGCCGACCCACGCACTCCATGTCGCCCTGTCGCTGCTCATTTTGGCCGTAAGCCTGACGGCCGGACCGGGCCTGGCCAAAGTCGCCTGTGCCCAGCAGTACCCCCCCGGCGAGGAGCGGCGCGACCGGGAAGAGTATGACCGCGAGCGGGCGCGCGAGGAGCGCGAACGGGAAGAGGAGCGCGAGCGGGCGCGCGAAAGCCGCCATGAAGGCCGCGAGGCGCAGTGCAACGCCTCCTGGGTCAACTGCGTGAACGTCTGCAACACCGTGGCCGACAACTACCAACGCTACGGCTGCCTGGCCAATTGCAACAACTTTCTCTACGAATGCCGGGAGCGGCGGTAGGGGGGCGCGGGGCGCCGGGGCGGGGCCACGGGGCCTTGCCCCGGCATACTGGATTTTTTGGAAGAGCTTAGGCCGTCGCCCGCATGCCGTCCTTGGTCACGGTCAAACGAAGCCCGACCGTCTTGAGCACGGCCGCCAGGGTTTTGACCGTGGGATTGCCTTTCGCTGAAAGAGCCCGGTACAGGCTCTCCCGCTTGATTACCGCCTGATTGGCCACGGTTTGCATGCCGTAGGCGCTGACCACGCGCCGCAGGGCGATCAGCAGCACGGCAGGTTCCTCGGAGTCTTCCAGCGCGGCCTGGAGATACGCGGCCGCCAGTTCGGGGTCGGCGCGCAGGTCTTGGGTAACGGCCTGGTCGTGGGACACGGAGGCCTTTGGGTAATTTTTCATTGCGTCCTCTCCTTGAAATCGCGCAGATAATCCAAGGCGCGCGCGATATCGGAGGCCTGTGTTTTTTTGTCGCCGCCGTACAAGAGCAGGATGACGGCCTTGCCCACGACGGCGTAATACACCCGAAATCCCGGCCCGGCGTCGATACGCAGCTCGAAGACGCCGTCGCGTCGCCGGAAGACGGAAATTGATTCACAAACAGACGATTCGGCGGGCAGAGATGAAAAAGTCAAAGCCCTTTGGTGTGAGCAGAAATTATCGGCAGGCACCTCGAACGGGGTGACGGCAGAAAGCAGCCATGGTACAATAGAAGTCCGAATTGGATATGGCGTCATCAGGAGTTTGCATGACGCCCTTGGCGATCGACCGCCTGCCGATCAGCTTCACGATCCCGATCGTGAACGCCGAGTGAGCCGGTTAACAGGGCATCCGCACCGTCGCCACGGTTTCGTTCTTTTCGTCCGAAGTCTGCATCTCGATGCTGCCACCCTGGGCTTCGATCATCATCTTGGCCGAATAGGTGCCAAGGCCGGTGCCTTTGCCCTTGCCCTTGGTCACGTACTTGTCGAAGAAACTGCCCCGGATGTCCTTTGGAACCACGCCTTGATTTCTTATCGCAATGCGGCAGTCTTAGCTAGGGAATTGAAATGGACAATATGTCGAAATTGATAGGGAAGAGGCTGATGGCCTTGAGAAAGCATCGGAAATTGACCCAGCTTCAACTTGCCGAACGAGCCGGTTTGTCTTTGAAGCATTTAGGCGAAATCGAAAGAGGGCGGGGTAATCCTACTCTCGACAGTCTCCAGCACCTGTCCGAAGCGCTTGGGATCACGCTATCCGAGCTTTTCCTCCTAGAGAAAGCCCAGCCGAGCCCAGAAGAAATCGAAAGCAGGCTTATTGATTTTGTCAAAGCTTCTTCAATAGCGGAAAAGCAACAACTATATCGAATTGTAGCAAGCTTGACCAACTAAAAGTGGTAACTATTTGAATCCACCTCATTTCTCCGGCAGTTGAGATGTGGATTGGAGAAAGATGGGTCGGGACGTTGTCTTGCCCCGCCGCATTCGATTGGCGTCCCAAAGCGGAACTGAGCTGCCGGCCTCCGGCGTATCGAGCCAGATCGACTCTTCGCCCCCCTTCGTCTACCCCACCACCTTCGAACACCTCGGGCAAATCTCCGGGTGCTCCGCCAGCGTTCCCAGCTCCTCGGAATACGTCCAGCAGCGCGAGCATTTCGCGCCCGGGGCCTGGGTGACGGCGATTTTCAGGCCCTCGACCGTCTCGGCCGCGTCGTACGCGTCGGCCGGGGCGGCGTCCTCCGGGGCGATGCTGACCTTGGAGACGATGAACACCTCGCGCAGGTCGAGAGCGGGCAGGGCCAAAACCTCGTCCAGCAAGCCCGGCCGCGCAAAGAACGTCACCTGCGTGTCCAGCGAATGGCCGATGGTTCCGGCCCTGCGCAAGGGCTCGGCGGCCTTGGCCGCTTCGGCGCGCATCCTTGAGATCAAATCCCAGACCGCTGTTTCCGTCTCCGTGAGCTTGGGCAGCGCCGCCGCGTCCGTCTGCTCCATGGCGAAGACCGTTGCGCCCGGGCCGCGCTGGGCGGCCGTCATGTTGGCGAAGACCTCCTCGGCGGTGAACGACATGACCGGGGCCATGTCGAAAACCATCATGCGCAAAATCAGCCACAAGGCGGTCTGGCCGGAACGGCGTTCAAGGCTTTCCTTGCCCGAGACGTACAGCCGGTCTTTCAAAATATCGAGATAAAAGGCCGACAGGTCGGTCACGCACAGGTTGTACAGGCCGTGGTAGACCCGGTGGAATTCATAGTCGTCGTAGGCCCTGGCGATGCTCGTCCGGGTGCGGCCGGCCAGGTCCGCGGCGTAGCGGTCCAGCGGCAGCATGGCCTCCGGCGCGACGGCGTCGTGCTCGGGATCGAAGTCGGCGAGATTGCCCAGGATGAACCGGCAGGTGTTGCGGATGCGGCGATAGGCCTCGACCAGGCGCGACAAAATCTCCTCGGAAATGCGGATGTCGTCCTGGTAGTTCACCGCGCTGACCCACAGGCGCAGGATCTCCGCGCCGTATTTCTCGATGATCTCCTGCGGCTCGATGCCGTTGCCCACGGACTTGCTCATCTTGCGGCCCTCGCCGTCCACCACGTAGCCGTGCGTGAGCACTTCCTTGTAGGGCGCGATGCCGCGCGCGCCGATCGAGGCCAGGAGCGAACTGTGGAACCAGCCACGGTGCTGGTCCGAGCCTTCCAGATACATGTCCGCCGGGTAATGCAGTTCCGGGCGCTTCTCGCACACGGCGGCGTAGCTCGTGCCCGAGTCGAACCAGACGTCCAGGATGTCGTCTTCCTTGGTCCACTTGGACGCGCCGCAATGCGGGCAGGTCAGGCCCTCGGGCACGACCTCCTCCAGTCCCGCCTCGAACCACCAGTCGCAGCCGGTGGGATGGGTCTCGAACTTGGCCGCGATTGCGGCCATCCAGGCGGGGTCGTTGTAGGCCTCGCCGCAGCCCTCGCACAGAAGCGCCAAAATCGGCACGCCCCACATGCGTTGGCGCGAGATGCACCAGTCCGGCCGTCCGGCGACCATGTTGTGGATGCGCTCGCGGCCCCAGGTCGGAATCCAGGCCACGTCGCCCTCGATCGCGGCCAGGGCGCGCTCGCGCAGGTCGTTGGCCGCCATGGTGATGAACCACTGCGTGGTCGCCCGAAAAATCACCGGTTTCTTGCAACGCCAGCAATGCGGATAGGAGTGCGAGATTTTGCCTTGGGCGAGCAGCATGCCGCGTTCTTCGAGCTTGGCGATGACGTGGGGATTGGCCTCGAACACGTTCATGCCGGCGAAATGCTCGACCACGTCCAGATAGCGGCCGTCGTCGGTAAGCGGCGAATAGATGTCCAGGCCGTAGCGCAGGCCGGTTTCGTAGTCCTCGCGGCCGTGGCCCGGGGCGGTGTGCACCAGACCCGTGCCCGCGTCGAGCGTGACGTAGTCGGCGAGCACGATCGGCGAGGGCCGGTCGTAGATCGGATGCCGGGCGATAAGCCCTTCCAGCGCCGCGCCCTTGACCTCGGCGTGCACCTCGATGATCGCCGCGTCCCCCGTTGCTTCCTCGGTCAGGCCCATGGCCTTCACGAACAAACCGTACAGGCTGTCGAACCGCTCCTTGGCGACGATGAAATAGTCGGCCCCGGCCTGCGCGAGCACGTAGTCGTATTCCGGATGCACGGCCACGGCCATGTTGTTCGGCAGGGTCCACGGGGTGGTCGTCCAGATGACCGCGTACGTCCGCTCCGGATCGGCCAGGGGAAAAACGTCCTTGAGCACCGGATCGTTCAAGGGAAATTTCACGAACACCGACGGCGAGACGTGGTCGGCATACTCCACCTCGGCCTCGGCCAGGGCGGTCTTGCACGAGAGGCACCAATGGATCGGCTTTTTGCCGCGCGTGAGCGAGCCCTTGGCCGCGAACTTGGTCAGCTCGCCGGCCGTGGCCGCTTCATACGACGGGTCCATGGTCAGATAGGGCTTGGCCCACTCGCCGAACACCCCCAGGCGCATGAATTCCTTGCGCTGGATGTCCACGAACTTGGCGGCGTACTCGCGGCACAGGCGGCGGACCGTCAAAATCGGCATGCCCTCTTTCTTGCCCTTGAGCATCTGCTCGACCTTGAGCTCGATGGGCAGGCCGTGGCAGTCCCAACCCGGCACGTACGGGGCGCAAAAGCCGGTCATGTTCCGGCGCTTGACGATCACGTCCTTCAGGATCTTGTTGAGCGCGTGGCCCATGTGCAAATGGCCGTTGGCGTATGGCGGGCCGTCGTGCAGAATATACCTGGGCCGGCCCTCGTTCTTGTCGACCATCAAATGGTACGCGTCCAGATCGTCCCAAAACTTGAGCAGCTCGGGCTCCTTCTGCTTGAGATTGGCCTTCATCGGAAACGACGTTTGAGGGAGCTGGAGGGTCTTTTTATAATCGCTCATGGGAAATCCTTTTTAACTGGGGGTTCCAAGGGGCTGCGCCCCTTGGCCGCCGGAGGCATATCGTACCCGGACCTATTGCTTCGTCAACTCCGTGGCCAGCCGCACGGCGGCCACGGCGTCGGCGGCGCAGCCGTGCGCGCCGATGGAGTCCGCGAAGGCTTCGGTGACCACGGCGCCGCCGATGAAAATTTTCGCGTTCGGGCACTCGCTCGCCGCGAGTTTGACGGTGTCGGCCATGCGCACCATGGTGGTGGTCATGAGCGCCGACAGGCCGATGAGCGTGGCGTTTTCGCGTTTGGCGGCGTCCACGATGGTCCTGGCCGGGACGTCTTTGCCCAGGTCGACGACGGTGAAGCCGTGGTTGCGCAGCATGAGGCAGACGATATTCTTGCCGATGTCGTGGATATCGCCTTCGACGGTGGCCATGACCACGGTGGGTCCGGCTTTTTCGGTTTCCGAGGCTTCGAGCAGGGGTTTGAGGCGTTCAAAGCCGGCCTGCATGGTTTCGGCGCTTTGGAGCAGTTGGGGCAGGAAGTATTCCCGGCGTTCGTATTTGGTCCCGACGTCCATGATGGCCGGGATGAGCTCGGAATTGAGGATTTCGCGGGCGGTTTTGCCCGAGGAGAGGGCGGCGTCGAGCAGGGCGGGCAGATGTTCGGCGCGGCCGCGCACCACGGCGTCGAAGAGGCTGGCGGCCTCGGCCGGGCCGGAGGAGCCGGGAAAATTCAGGGCGGCCTGGGCGCTTGCGGCTTCGCCCGGTTTCCAGGCGGCGTAGCCGCCGATGAAGGCGCGCGCCTGGGGATCGCGGCCGGTCAGGACGAGGCCCGCGGCTTGGGCTTCGCGCAGCCGGATCGAGCCCGGGTTGGAGATGTGGGCGGCCAGGCCCGCGCCCAGGCACATGGACAGAAAGCCGGCATTGAGCAGTTCTCTCGCCGGCAGGCCGAACGAGATGTTGGACAGGCCGAGCACCGTGGGCAGGCCCCATTTTTCGCGGCAGTGCCGGATGGTTTCCAGGCATTGGCGCGCCGCTTCCGGCCGCGAGGACACGGTCAGGGCCAGGACGTCGGCCATGATCAGGCGTCTTGGGACGCCGAGTGATTCGGCCTGGAGAAGCAGGGCTTCGATGGCGGCGATCCGGTCGGCGGACGATTCCGGCAGGGTCTTGCCGCGCAGGGGAAGCAGGATAAACGGCGCGCCGAAGCGGGCGCACAGGGGACCGAGCAGCTCCATGCGTCCGGGTTCGCCGCTGACGGAATTGATCAGCGGCGAGCCGGGGTAGGCCCACAGGGCTTCTTCGAGGGCGGCGGCATTGGGCGAGTCGAGGCACAGCGGGGTGTCGAAACGGGCGGACACTCGCGAGACGATGTCGGGCAGAAGCGCGGTTTCGTCGACCATGGGCGCGCCCACGTTCACGTCCAGCACGCGCGCGCCCATGTGGATTTGTTCCTCGGCCAGGCGCAGCGCCTCGGTGGGGTTGCCGGATTGCAGCGCGGCGGTCAGGGCTTTTTTGCCGGTCGGGTTGATGCGCTCGCCGATGAGCACGGCCGGGAAGTCCGGGCCGATGGGCACGGCGCGCGCCCGCGAGGTGAGCACGATGCGCGGGCGCGCGTCGCCGGCCGGGCGGTTCCAGGATTTGCCCCGAAGGCGCGCGGCCAGGGCTTTGATATGCTCCGGGGTGGTGCCGCAACAGCCGCTGACGGCCTTGGCTCCGAGTTCGGCGAAGACGGCCGCGGCCTCGGCGAAGGCTTCCGGTCCCATGGGGAAGACGGTGCGGCCGTTTTCCAGGCAGGGGATGCCGGCGTTGGGCTTGACCAGAAAGGGCAGTCCGGCGATAGGCAACCAGGCGCGCACCACGGCTTCCATCTCGGCCGGGCCGGTGCCGCAGTTGACTCCGACCATGTCCACGCCCATGTTGGCCATGGTCTCGAAAAAGACGTCGGGCGGGGTGCCGGTTAAGCTGGTGGCGGACTCAAAGGTCATGGACACGGTCACGGGCAGGCCGGGTGCGGCTTCGCGCGCGGCCAGGACCACGGCCCTGGCCTCGGCCAGGTCGAAATGGGTTTCGGCGATGATCAGGTCGACGCCGCCCTCGGCCAAGCCCTCGATTTGCTCCCGGAAAGCGCCGGCGAGTTCCTTGAGGCTCACGTCGCCGAGCGGGGCGGCGAAGCGGCCGGTCGGGCCGACGCCGCCGGCGACGAAGGCCGCGTCTCCCACGGCCGCGCGGGCGACCCTGGCCATGCGCCGGTTGAACTCGCGCACGGACGTGCCGGGGTCGAGTTTATAGCGGCTGGCGCCGAAGGTGTTGGTGGTGACCACCCGGGCTCCGGCGGCAAGGTATTGCCGGGTGAAATCTTCGAGCACTTCGGGCCGCTCGGCGCCGAAGGCTTCGGGCGTTTGGCCGGGCGGCAGGCCGGCGGCCTGGAGCAGGGTGCCCATGGCCCCGTCGAAGATAAGTATTTCGCCGCTTTTGAGCGCGTCGCGGAATCGTTGCACATTTTCTCCGAAAAGGGGGGTGTGTAAAATTGGGTGCAATACTGAAAATCATTGAAAAGGACAAATAAAAACTCTATAGGCAGTATTTGCGGCTGTTCCCGTCTTTGAGGCGGGGCCGCGCCGGAGTTGACCAACGTGAAGCATGCGCATGCGGCCGACGAGGCCCCAAAGAAACGGAAAGCCCCTCGGGGGCCGAAGACGCTCGACCATCCCGCCGAGGCCGCCGAGTCCGACGATCCCATCGAGACCGCCGAGCCTGTCGAGGACGACGAAAACGAGCTTCTCGATTCCGAGGATTCCCCCGACGCGCCCGAGGCCGGGGAGTCCGACGAGCCGGGTGAGTTTCATCTTCCGGCCGTGCCCCCGGGATCGAGGCAGCTCGCTCCCTATGATCCGCTCCAGCTCTATATCCGCGAGATCAGCCGTTTTCCCATGCTGGCCCCGGAAGAAGAGTTCGAGCTGGCCCGCCTGGTCCGTGAAAACAAGGACGACCGCGCCGCCTTCAGGCTGGTGTCCTCGCACCTGCGCCTGGTGGTCAAGATCGCCATGGACTTTCAGCGGCGCTGGATGCAAAATGTTCTGGATTTGATACAAGAGGGCAACGTGGGGCTGATGCGGGCGGTGCAGAAATTCGACCCGGAAAAGGGCATCAAATTTTCCTATTACGCCGCATACTGGATCAAGGCTTACATCCTCAAGTACATCATGGACAACTGGAGGATGGTCAAGATCGGCACCACCCAGGCCCAGCGCAAATTGTTCTACAATCTGAACAAGGAGCGCCAGCGCCTGACCGCGCAGGGGTTCGACCCCTCGGCCCGGAATCTCTCGCAGAGCCTCAAGGTCAGCGAGGCCGACGTGCTGGAGATGGACCAGCGGCTCTCCGGCGCCGACCTGTCGCTGGACATGACCATGGGCGAGGATTCCGGAGTGACCCGCCTGGATTTCATTCCGGCGCTCGGCCCCGGCATCGAGGACATGCTCGCCCAAAACGAAATCGTCGCGCATCTTGAGAAGCATATTCAGGGACTCATCCCGGAACTCAACGAAAAAGAATTGGAATTGCTGGAAAAAAGGCTGTTATCCGACTCGCCCGTTACCCTGCGCGAGATCGGCGACAAATACGGAATAACCCGGGAACGTGTACGGCAGATCGAGGCGCGCCTCTTGGACAAGCTCAGGGAACGCCTCACCGACAAAATCGCCGACTTCTCCCCGGACTGGATACGAGCAGATGAATAAGCATGTGTTGACCAGACTTTTCGCGGCCGCGACGATCATCCTGGCGGTGTTCGCCGGCGCCTGCGCGGGCAAGCAAAAAGGCCTCGACTTTTCGGCCAGGGACTTGCCGCAGGAATCCCAGGCGGACTATTATTTCCTGATCTACCAGGACCTTCTGCGGGCCGGAAACACCGATGCGGCTTTGCCGGTCCTGGAAAAGCTCATCGAGCTGCGGCCCGAGCCGGAACTCTATCTGGATCTGGCCAACGGCTACTGGAACCGAGGCAACCCGGCCAAGGCCAGGGAAGTGCTGGGCGAGGGCATCAAAAAATATCCCTCCGAGCAGCGGCTCAGCTTCTATCTGGCCTATTCCTTTCTGGCCCAGAAGCAAAACGACGAGGCCATTAAGGTCCTGCGCGATTTCGTCGCGGCCAACCCCGACGATCCGGCCGGCCGGCAGGAACTCGCGGGCGTGCTGATCGAGGCCAAGCGCTTCGACGAAGCCCTGGACATCTTGTCCGTGGTCCCCAAGGATCAACTCACGCCGCAGCTCCTATACTACTTTTCTCGGGCCTATTCCGGCCAGGGCAAGAACAAAAAAGCCATCGAGGCGCTCAAGACCGCGCTCAAGGAAGACCCGGGCCTGCTCGCCGCCTGGGCGGAACTGGCCTATCTCTACGAGGTCGAAAAGGATTACGTCTCCGCCGAAGAGACTTACAAGCGCATCATCGAACTGGGCGAACAAAACCGCGAAATCTGGCTGCGCCTGATCCGGCTGAACTTGAAACTCAATAATCCCGCCAAGGCCCTGGCCGTGCTCAAGCAGGCGCCCAAGGACGACCTGTTCACCCTGGGCGCGGCGTCGGTGTTCATGGAGGAGGGCTTCTTCGACGCGGCCAAGACCGTGCTCGGGCCCCTGGAAAAATCCGGACCGGTCACGCCGGACGCGGCCTTCTACCTGGCCATCCTGGCTTACGGCGGCGAACACGATCTGGCCAAGGCCAAAAGCTACCTGGAAATGATCCCGGACACCCATCCGAGCTATGACAAGGCGCTCAGCTTCCGCGCCCAAATCGACCTGGAGATGAACCGGTTGGATGAGGCCCTGGCCGTGGTCGCCGAGGGCAAACAGCGCTATCCGGAACGCTCCGACTTCTGGCTTTTGGAAGCGGCCGTTTCCGAGCAGCGGGGCGATACGGCCCAGGCCTTGAGCGTGCTCGGACAGGCCGTGGACAAATGGCCCGACGACCCTGAAATCATCTACCGCCTGGGCGTGGCCCTGGAGCGCGCGGGCAAGCGCGCCGACGCCCTGGCGGCCATGGAAAAGACCCTGACCCTGGACAAGGACTACGCCGACGCCCAGAATTTCCTCGGCTACACCCTGGCCGAAGAAGGCAGAAACCTGGATAGGGCCCTGGCCCTGGTGCAAAGCGCCCTCAAACAAAATCCCAACAACAGCTTCTACCTCGATTCCCTGGCCTGGGTCTATTTCAAGATGGGAAAAAAGGACAAGGCCTGGGACGAGATACGCCGGGCCGCGGTCCTCGGACCGCCCGATCCGACCATCTGGGAGCATTACGGCGACATCGCCAAGGCCGTCGGCGACAAGCACGAGGCAGCCAAGGGCTACCGCAAGGCCATGGAACTCGATAAGTCGGGCGCCGCAAAATACAAGGACAAGCTCAACTCGCTATGATTTTAAATCTCCCCCCGGCCTCCCGGACGCGCCTGGCCGCGCTCGCCCTGGCCTGGATCTTTGTCTTGAGCGGTTGCGCGGCCAAGATTCCGACCAGCACCGAAAACGAGGCCCGGGCGGTCTGGATGAAATTCCGCGCCGCGGCAAGCGCGCCCGCCAAACCGTTCTCGGTCCAGGCCAGCCTGAACTTCTCTTCGCCCGGCAAAAGCCACCGGGTGCTGCTCAAACTCTGGGGCGAACAAGGCTATCCCCTGCGCCTGGACTTCGCCGCCGGCATGGGCCAGATCTTTTCCATGTGGCGCGAGGACGCCTCCGGCTGGCTGGCCTATTACCCCATGTCGAACGCCGCCTACACCCATCCCGACACCCGCAAGGGCGCGTCCATGCTGGGCATGCCGCTGCCGTTCTCGCTGCGCGAACTGGCGGCCGTGATCTGCGGCCGTTTCGGCGAGTTCGTCCCCGGAGACTACCAGACGGTCAAAGCCAAACCCGGCGGCCTGGAATACTCGCTCAAAGGCGATCCGAGACTCTCCTCGGTCACGCTCGATCCGAACGGCAGGCCGGTGGGCCTCGCCGGCAAGGGCATCGAACCCTGGCGCGTGGAATTCTCCGACTACCAGGACAGCGGCGGCCGGGAACTGCCGCAAATGATCGTCGTCACCACCTCGGGCGGACTCAAAGGCGTCCTGCGGATCAAAAAATACGAACAGCGAGACGAACCCTGGCCCAAAAGCGCGCTCGACCTGCCCTTGCCGGAAAATACCATGGTCTACGCCCTGGACCGCATGGCCGACTTCAAAAAACCGAACGTCGGCGGCGCGGAGTAACCGCCCGGACTGGCCGGACAGGCCGAACTGGGCGAACAGGGCGAACTGGGCGAACTGGGGGACCGGCGAGGCCGGGGGGTGAAGAAACCTCCAGCGTCCGGGAGCGCGGATGGCGGGAAGCAAGCCTGCGGCGGTCCGGGAGCCGGCGGCGGGAAGCAAACCTCCTGCGGCCCGAGAGCGCGGGTGGCGGGAAGCAAGCCTGCGGCGGTCCGGGAGCCCGGCGGCGGAAAGAATGCCTCCGGCGGCCAAGGGGGCAGGCCCCCTTGGAACCCTTTTCCGGATTTTTTCCCAGGGGGTCCAGGGGCGAAGCCCCTCGGAAAAAGAACAGTGGTTTTTCTTCATCAGACCCGCTGATAAACCAATGACTCTCAACCACCCAAATCAACCGGGAGTTGCATCATGGCTACCATCATTATCGGTTCCGATCACGCCGGGCTGGCGCTGAAAAAGGTCCTGGTGGCGCATCTGACCGAGAAAGGACACGAGATCGTGGACATGGGCGCCGACTCCGAGGCCAGCTGCGATTATCCGGTCTACGCCTTCAAGGTCTGCGACCAAGTCCTGGCCAAGGGCTGCCTGGGCATCCTCATCTGCGGCTCCGGAATCGGCATGTCCATGGCCGCCAACCGGGTGCGCGGCATCCGCGCCGCCCTGTGCACCAGCGAGTTTCACGCCGAAAAAAGCCGGGCGCACAACGACGCCAATATCTTGTGCCTGGGCGAACGCATCACCGGAGCCGGACACGCCGCGAGCATCGCCGACACCTTCCTGGCCACGCCGTTCGAAGGCGGCCGCCATCAGCGCAGGGTGGACCTGTTCGACGAGAAGTAGGAAGAGGAGAGAAGTAAGATGAACCGGGGGGGGGGGGGGGGGGGGGGGGGGGGGGGGGGGGGGGG
>Ga0302278_10004946_pt1 | contig 13484 bp, 8 predicted proteins | sample III_Bog_N3_2_FD_194543 | JGI IMG/M metagenome (GOLD analysis project Ga0302278, IMG submission 194543) | Peat permafrost microbial communities from Stordalen Mire near Abisko, Sweden - III_Bog_N3_2 | ecosystem: Environmental > Terrestrial > Soil > Wetlands > Peat | place: Sweden: Abisko... | reverse complement strand
CTTCCGCCACGGCGGTGCGGCCGGACATTTCGCCGACGTCCTGATTGAAATAGCCGATGGAGACCAGCTTTTCGATGGCCACCTGGCCCTCGTCCGGGACTTCTTCCCCAGTGATCATGCGGAACAGCGTCGTCTTGCCAGCACCATTGGGGCCGACAAGGCCAACTTTTTCACCCCGATTCAGGGCGGCGGAGGCCTCGAAGAAGAGGATGCGGTGGCTGTTCTGCTTGGTGATATTTTCAAAACGGATCATCTGAGGCTGGGTTCCCGTGGCTTGGAAGGGCTTCTTATGCCACAGGATGAGCAACGCGACAGAGTCCTAATGCCACCAAGATTCATTCGGGGGCATTTTCCCCCGATCCCCCAATCGGGAGGCAGCCTCCAAACGGGTCTGGGTGGTCACCCAGCCGCGCGGCGGAGATTTTTCTAAATCTCCTGAATCTCCAGTACGCCCGTCATGCTGCGCACCGCCGCCATCAGATCGGGGGTCAGGGCGAAGCTGCCGGACAGCCGGGTTTCCACCTCGCGGTTGCCCATGCGGGCGACCAGGACAAGCTGGCCTTTGCCACGGGGTTCCTTGGCGATGATCGCCTGGAGGGGTGCGATGGGAGTCTCGTCGCCGATGACGATCTTCAGCCCGGCGGCGGCTGCTGCTGCTGCTTTATCAAGGCTTTCAACGGCTTGGCCAGTGAGCTTGAGCTGTTCCTCTTCGATTTTGGCTTCGACGGTAACCAGCAGCGGCGTATTGCTTTCCAAAAGCTCGCGGCAAGCCGACAGCACCTCCGAGAAGATCATTACCTCGAACAGGCCCGAGGCGTCGGACAGGGTGATGAAGGCATAGCGGCTGCCACGGCTGGAGATACGCTCCTGCTTGGCGTTCAAGGTGCCGGCCAGCTTGACCCGGCTCTTGCCGCCCGAGGCGAGGTGACGAGCGACTTCTGTAATCTTTAGAACGCCTAAGCGCTGCAGGCTGCGGCCATAGGTATCCATGGGGTGGGACGACAGATAAAAGCCGATGGAATCGAATTCCTGCTGCAGCTTTTCCGAAGGCGGCCATTCGGGGCGGTTGGGGATCACCAGCTTGCTGGGGGTGGCGGCACCGCCGAACAGGCTGGACTGGCCGGACTCCCGATCCCCGGCAGAGGCCTGGGCCTCGCGCAGGATTATCTCAATTCCTTCAAAGAGTTTGGCGCGGTTCTTCTCAAGGCAGTCGAAGACGCCAGCCCGAACCATGTTCTCCATCTGGCGCTTGTTGATGGCCTTGGCGTCCATGCGCCGGGCGAAGTCGGCCAGGTCTTTGTAAGGGCCGTTCTTCTGACGCTCGGCCACCAGGGCATCCATGGCGGCGGCGCCGACGTTCTTGAGGGCGGCCAGGGCATAGCGCACGGCCAGAGTACCGTCGGCTTGCGGCTCGACCCAGAAATCCGGGCCGGATTTATTGACGTCGGGCGGCAACACCTTGATTTTCAAGCGATCCAATTCCTGGCGGAAGATGTTCAGCTTGTCGGTGTTGTGCATATCGTAGGTCATCGAGGCGGCGATAAACTCGACGGGATAATTGGCCTTCAGCCAGGCGGTCTGATAGGCCACCAGGGCATAGGCCGCCGCGTGGGATTTGTTGAAGCCGTAGCCGGCGAACTTATTGACCTGATCGAAGATCTCATTGGCCTTGGCGCCATCGACGCCTCGGGCCATGGCGCCGTCGCAGAAGATTTTGCGTTGGGCGTCCATCTCCTCCTTGATCTTCTTACCCATGGCACGGCGCAGCAGATCGGCGCCGCCGAGGGTATAGCCCGACAGCTCCTGGGCGATCTGCATCACCTGTTCCTGGTAGATCATGATGCCGTTGGTTTCGGTCAGGATCCATTCCAGGCGCGGATGCATGTAGTCCGGCTCTTCGCGGCCATGCTTGACGTTAATGTAATGGGGGATGTTGTCCATCGGACCCGGGCGATAGAGCGCCACCACGGCGATGATGTCTTCGAAGCGGTCGGCCTGCATCTTGCGCAGAACATCACGCATGCCAGAACTTTCCAGCTGGAACACGCCGACCGTCTCGCCCCGGGCCATCATCTCGTAGGAGCCCTTGTCGTCCAAGGGGATGGCGGCCAGATCGATATCGATCTTCTGGGCCCGATGCACATTGTCGACGGCGCGATAGATCACCGACAGGGTCTTCAGCCCCAGAAAGTCGAACTTCACCAGACCAGCCGATTCCACCCACTTCATATTGAACTGGGTCACCGGCATGTCGGAGCGCGGGTCTCGATAAAGCGGCACCAGCTCGTCCAAAGGCCGGTCGCCGATCACCACGCCGGCGGCATGGGTCGAGGCGTGGCGGTAAAGACCCTCCAGCTTCATGCCCATATCCAGCAGATGCGCCACCTGGGCGTCTGTTTTCTGCATTTCCTTGAGCAACGGCTCTTTCTCGATGGCGTCCTTAAGGCTGATGGGATCGGCGGGATTGTTGGGCACCAGCTTGCTGATGCGGTCCACCTGACCATAGGGCATCTGCAGCACACGGCCGACGTCGCGCACCACCGCCTTGGCCTGCAGCTTTCCGAAGGTGATGATCTGGGCGACCTTCTCGAAGCCGTAGCGCTCCTGGACGTAATGGATCACCTGCTCGCGCTTGTCCTGACAGAAGTCGATGTCGAAGTCAGGCATGGAGACGCGTTCTGGATTGAGGAATCGCTCAAACAGCAGCCCCCAACGCAAGGGATCGAGGTCGGTAATGGTCAGAGCCCAGGCGACGGCGGAACCGGCACCCGAGCCGCGTCCCGGCCCCACCGGCACATCGTGGGCTTTGGCCCATTGAATGAAATCGGAGACGATAAGGAAATAGCCGGGAAAGCCCATCTGAATGATGACGTCCAGCTCGAACTCTACCCGCTCGCGGTAGGGCTTGGAGACTTCTTCCCGCTGCTGCTCGGTCATCTCGGCGGTGAAGATGTGTTTCTCTAGCCGGGCTTCCAGGCCCTCCAGGGTCTTTTGGCGCAGCACGTCGGCCTCGGTCAGGCCGGGCATGCGAAACGGCGGCAGGATCGGCTTGCGCTTATTGACCATGCAGGCGCAGCGCTTAGCCACCACCAGGGTGTTGTCGCAGGCCTCGGGGATGTCGGCGAACAGGGCGCGCATCTCGGCGGCGGACTTGAAGCGATGTTCCGGCGTCAGGCGGCGGCGATCGTCCTGGCTGACATAAGTGCCCTCGGCGATGCAGATCAGGGCGTCGTGAGCCTCGTACATTCCGGCATCGGAAAAGAACGGCTCGTTGGTGGCGACCAGGGGAATATCCAGCCGATAGGCCAGATCGATCAGCCCCGGCTCGATGCGGTCCTCGATCTCCAGACCATGGCGCTGCAACTCGACATAGAGGCGATTGGGAAAAGCCGCCAGCAAGCGCAGCAGCATGGCCTCGGCCTTATCGGCCTGTCCATCCCCCAGCAAGCGCCCCACAGCGCCCCTTGAGCCGCCAGTCAGGCACAGCAGCCCCTCGGAGCGGCCCTCCACATCCCCCAGGCTGACCTGCGGCGTCTCGCCGGCATCGGTAGCCAGGAATGCCTTGGAGATCAGCTTCATCAGGTTGGCATAGCCGGCTTCCGATTGAGCCAGCAGGACCAGCTGATCCGGCTCGGGCTTGCGGCCCGTGTCCCTGGAGGCGCCGAAGCCCTTGGCGACAACATCCTCCTCGCGCCTTATCTGCAACTGCACGCCGATTATCGGCTGCACCCCCGCATCGGCGCAGGTGACCGAGAATTCCAGACCGCCGAACAGATTGCCGGTATCGGTAATGGCCACCGCTGGCATGGCATTCTTGGTCACAAGCTTGATCAGCTCTTTGACCTTGATCGCCCCTTCGGACAGGGAATAGGCGGTGTGGCAGCGAAGATGGACGAAATCAGCGTGGGACATGGCCCGAGGTTACCCTATTTCAAATGCCATGATGAGACGAAAAAGGGGCCTCCCCGTTAGGAAGGCCCCTTCTCTTTTCGCTATGGCGCGACAGCTTAGGCGCTGGTGCCCGTATCTTCGCGGCTGTCGCCGTAGATATAGAGGGGCTTGGCGCGGCCTTCGACCACTTCGCCGTTGATGGCCACTTCCTCGACGCTGTCCAGGCCGGGCAGGTCGAACATGGTGTCCAGCAAGATGCCTTCCATGATGGAACGCAGGCCGCGAGCACCGGTCTTACGGGCGATAGCCTTCTGCGAGATGACCTTCAGGGCGTCTTCCGTGAAGGACAGACGCACATCTTCCATCTCGAACAGGCGCTGGTACTGCTTGACCAGGGCGTTCTTCGGCTTCGACAGAATGTCGATCAAAGCCGATTCGTCCAGGTCGGTCAGGGTGGCCAGCACCGGCAGACGACCCACGAACTCGGGGATCAGGCCGAACTTCAGCAGATCCTCGGGCTCGACTTCGCGCAGGATGTCGCCGGTGGTCCGTTCGTCAGGGCCCCGCACATCGGCGCCGAAGCCGATGGAGGTGCCACGGCCACGGCCGCTGATGACTTTTTCCAGACCGGCAAAGGCGCCGCCGCAGATGAACAGGATGTTGGTGGTGTCCACCTGCAGGAATTCCTGCTGGGGATGCTTACGACCGCCCTGGGGCGGGACCGAAGCCACCGTGCCTTCCATGATCTTCAGCAGAGCCTGCTGCACGCCCTCGCCCGAGACGTCGCGGGTGATCGAGGGGTTGTCGGACTTGCGGCTGATCTTATCGACCTCGTCGATATAGACGATGCCGCGCTGGGCCCGTTCGACGTTGTAGTCGGCGGCCTGAAGCAGCTTCAGGATGATGTTCTCCACGTCCTCGCCCACATAACCGGCTTCGGTCAAAGTGGTGGCGTCGGCCATGGTGAAGGGAACATCGAGAATGCGCGCCAGGGTCTGGGCCAGCAAGGTCTTGCCGCAACCGGTCGGGCCGATGAGCAAGATGTTGCTCTTGGCGATCTCGATGTCGGAACCCTTGCCGCCGTGAGACAGGCGCTTGTAGTGGTTATGGACCGCAACCGACAGCACCCGCTTGGCATGCTGCTGGCCGATCACATAGTCATCGAGAACGGCACAAATGTCCCGGGGCGTGGGCACGCCATCCCGCGAGCGCACCAGATGAGTCTTGTGCTCCTCGCGGATGATGTCCATGCACAGCTCGACGCATTCATCACAAATGAAGACGGTCGGCCCGGCGATCAGTTTGCGGACCTCGTGCTGGCTCTTCCCGCAGAAAGAGCAGTACAGAGTGTTCTTCGAATCGCCGCTGGTGGACTTAGTCATCGGTTCTCCATAATTCGAGCGGCCGTCGTTGAGTCATGTTAGACCCTTGATCCGCTGCCATTCAATGGCAAAAGTCTGATCGGAAGGGGTAACATCCCCCAAATCCAGGACCTTTTGGACTAGTTCTTCCGAGAAATCGCCGGAAAAGTTCCATCAGGTCCCTTTTCTTTCCGACCTCAGGCTTCGCTCTTGCTCTCTTCGTTCGGGGCGGGACGGCTGGTCACCACCTCGTCGATCAGGCCAAAGGCCTTGGCGTCTTCGCCGGTCATGAAGTTATCGCGCTCCATGGAGCGTTCGATCACATCCAAGGGCTGGCCGGTATGTTCAACATAGATGTTGTTCAGGCGGGCGCGCATGGCCAGGATCTCGCGGGCCTGGATCTCGATGTCGGTGGCCTGCCCCTGGGCGCCGCCGGAGGGCTGATGGATCATCACCCGGGCGTTGGGCAGGGCAAAGCGCTTGCCCTTGGCGCCGGCGGTCAGCAGCAGCGAACCCATGGAGGCAGCCTGGCCAATGCAGAGCGTCGAGACGTCGGGGCGGATGTACTGCATGGTGTCGTAGATGGCCATGCCCGCCGTCACCACGCCGCCCGGCGAATTGATGTAGAGCGAGATATCCTTGGAAGGATTCTCCGACTCCAGGAACAGCAACTGAGCGCAGATCAAACTAGCGCCATAATCTTCGACCTGACCGGTCAGGAAGATGATGCGTTCTTTTAGAAGGCGGGAATAGATATCATAGGCACGCTCGCCACGGTTGGTCTGTTCGACCACCATTGGCACCAGGGTGTTCATGTAGAGATCGATGGGATCGCGGTCTTTCATCTTTAATCCTAGTCCTTATCGTCCACAACATGCCCCCGGGGAGTTTCTCCACTCCCAAGCGGCGCCTGCCCCTCAGCCTTCCTATTTAAGGGAGACGAGCCGGCTTGGAAACCCGTCTTGACAAAAATCTGCCAAAAATAAGTCAGAAAACAAAGAACGGGCCCTTTCGGACCCGTTCTTGTCGTTGATAACCCGCCGGAAGGAAGGGTCTTATTCCTCGGAAGCGGCCTTCTCGGCCTTCTTCTTCGGAGCAGCCTTCTTCTTCGGCTTGGCCTCAGCGGCGGCACCCTCGGGGGCGGCGTCGGGGTCCTGGCGCAGTTCTTCGGGGGTGACCTTCTTTTCCTCGACCTTAGCCAGCTCGAGGATGTAGTCGATCACCTTCTCTTCGAAGATCGGAGCGCGCAGGCTCTGCAGAGCCTCGGCGTTCTTCTGGTAGTACTGGAACACCAGATGTTCCTGACCGGGATAGCGGCGGGCTTCGTTCAGCACGGCGCGGTTCAGGTCTTCCTGGGTGATCTGCACCTTGCTGGCCTGACCGATCTCGGACAGCAGCAGGCCCAAGCGCACGCGGCGCTCGGAGATGGCGCGGTACTCGGCCTTCAGCTCGTCGTCGGACTTGTCCTTGTCGGATTCGTCCAAACGGCCGGCGGCCTTATCGCTTTCCAGCTGCTTCCAGATGGCGTCGAATTCCACGTCGACCATGCCCTGAGGCACGGGGAAGGAGTGGTTGTCGGCCAGCAGGTCCAGCAAAGCCCGCTTCAGATGAGCGCGGGTCAAGGCGGTGTAATCACGGCCCAGCTCTTCGTTCAGAGCGGTCTTCAGGGCATCGAGGTTGTCGAGGCCGACGCTCTTGGCCAGCTCGTCATCGACGGAAGCCGGAACGGCCTTGCGGACCTCGTGGACCTTGATGTCGAACTCGACGGCCTTGCCGGCCAGGTTCTCGGCCTGATAGTCGGCGGGGAAGGTCACCTTGACGACGGTCTCGTCGCCGGCCTTGGCGCCGACCAGCTGCTCCTCGAAGCCGGGGATGAAGCTGTTGGAGCCGAGCTTCAGGCTATAGCCCTCGGCCTTGCCGCCATCGAACGGCACGCCGTCCAGCTTACCCAGGAAGTCGATGACCACCACTTCGCCGGACGCAGCGGCATGCTTGGCCGGAGCGGCTTCGGTGGTCTCGCGGCGCGAGGCCAGATTGTTCAGAGCTTCGTCCAGCTCGGCCGGATCAACGTCAGCCACCAGCTTGGTCAGCTTCAGGCTGGACAGATCCATCACGGAAAACTCGGGCAGCACTTCGACGGCCACCGAGAATTCCAGATCGCCGCCCTGCTCGAACTTGGTGATTTCGATCTTCGGCTGCATGGCGGGACGCAGCTTCTCGTCCTCGACGGCCTTGCCGGCACCTTCGTTGACGGCGGCTTCGAGCACTTCGCCCATCACCGAATTGCCGTACTTCTGGCGCAGAATGGCCAGCGGCACCTTGCCCGGACGGAAGCCGGGGACCTTAACGGTCTGGCTGACTTCTTTCAGACGGGCGACCACCTTCTCATCGAGCTGGCCGGCGGTAATGACGACCTTGAACTCGTGCTTGAGGCCGTCAACGTTGATCTTGGTTACCTGCATGGAATTCTCTGCCAATCGAAATCATCAAATTGCGGGCAGCGGGCGGCACAAAGAGCAAATCGGCTGTGGTGCGGGCGAAGGGATTTGAACCCCCAAGGCTTACGCCGCTGGTACCTAAAACCAGTGTGTCTACCAATTCCACCACGCCCGCAGGACGTGAAAATCCCAGGCCGACGCCCCGGCCACCCAGCCGGAGCCGAGTTCTATAGCACAGTCATTTGCAAGGAAACAGAACAAATCCGCGCCCCTGCCCGCGATCCCTACGGCCTAGGTCCAGATAAAGGGAAACCGCAAGCCATCTAAAGGTATCCGTATTAATTTTATGGGATGATCCTGGAGCAATATAAGTTATATATACATTTATATAAGGCTCGCATCGAGCCAAGACTTCGAGGACGGGGGTATGTATGAGCACAGATCTTGATCGTAATGGCCGGCTTTCCTTTCTGCTGATCGACGAGCGCGTTCGCGCCGATCTTCGTGAGTTCCGTCCTTTGCTGAGCCAGCATATCGACAAGATTCTCGATGCTTTTTACTCTCACGTCCAGTCCAACCCCACCGCCTCCAAGCTGTTCGGCTCCAGCACCGGCAATTCCATCGACCGCGCCCGCAGCCTGCAGAAAAAACATTGGCTGGACAACGTCTTCACCGGTGAATTCAACGAAGGCTACTTCGAGCAGATCGTCAAGATCGGCATGATCCACGAACGCGTCGGACTAGAGCCCCGCTGGTATATGGCCGCCTATGCCTTCACCTTGAACAAGCTGGTGGAACTGAGCGTCACCGCCTATCGCAAAAAGCCCGAGCGCGCCGCTCAGATCATCTCCGCCATCAACAAGGCCGTATTCCTCGACATGGATCTGGCCCTGTCGGTCTATGGAGAAGCAGTCAAGCGGTCCCAGACCTCGGCCCTGCTGAACGCCCATGCGGACTCCTTCGAGAAGGACGTCAACAGCGTGCTGGGCGTGGTCAGCGCCGCCGCCCGCGAGCTGCAAAACACCGCCAACAGCATGGCCGCCACCGCCGACGAGACCCTGCGTCAGTCCTCGGCCGTTGCGGGTGCAGCCGAGCAGGCCTCGCAGAATGTCCAGACCGTGGCCGCCGCCACCGAGGAGCTGACCGCTTCGATCCATGAGATCAGCCGTCAGGTCACCACTTCGACCCAGATCTGTAATAACGCCGTCGAAGAAGCCGACCGCACCAACGTCCTGGTCCAAGGTCTGGCCGAAGCCGCCGGCAAGATCGGCGAAGTGGTTAAGCTGATCAATAACATCGCCTCTCAGACCAACCTTCTGGCCCTGAACGCCACCATCGAAGCGGCCCGTGCCGGTGAAGCCGGCAAAGGCTTTGCGGTCGTCGCCGGCGAGGTCAAAAACCTGGCCAACCAGACGGCGCGGGCCACCGACGAAATCTCGGCCCAGATCAATGCGGTGCAGACCGCCACCCGCGACGCCGTCGGCGCCATCCAGGGCATCGGCCGCACCATCGGCAGCATCAGCGAGATCGCTGGAGCCATCGCCGTCGCCGTCGAGGAACAGGGTGCCGCCACCCAAGAAATCGCCCGCAACGTCCAGGAAGCCGCCCAGGGCACCGGATTGGTCACCCACAACATCGGCGAAGTCACCCGTGCCGCCAGCGAGACCGGCTCGGCCGCCCGCGAAGTGCTGGAGGCTTCCAGCGAGCTGTCCCGCCAGTCCGATGGACTGAACCATAAGGTCGGCAGCTTCCTGAGCAACATCCGCAGCGGCAACTAAGCGGATCGGCTTTAATATAAAAAAACGCCCGCCGGGGATATCCTCCGGCGGGCGTTTTGCGTTTGTTTACATTAAACGTCTTCCCCGAGCTCGACCCGGGGATCCACGTTTAGGGTCCGAACAAACTCAGGGATTTTTCGTGGATGGCCGGATCAGGTCCGGCCATGACGCGAGAGGAATTAGAGAATGGGGTTTGGGCGACAGCCCAAAAGCCCCCTACTCGTTCCACTCGGCCAAAGCGGCGGCCAGGCGGTCGCGAGCGGGCTGACCCGGCGGCAGGCCGAAGCGCAGCCAGCGGGGCGAAGCGGTGAAGGGCCGCACCAGGATGCCTCTTTGCCCAAGGAACTCGTACAAAGCCCAGGCACGCGGGGCATTGACCAGCCGGAACAGACTGGTGCCGCCGGTCACCGAGAAACCGGCTTGGGTCAGCAGATTGTCCAATAGTCCAGCTTCGTGGGCCAGCAGCTGGCGGGTTTGCTCGGCCCAGTCGCGGTTTTCCAGGGCTTGGCGACCAATCTCCAGAGCCGGACCACCAACGATCCAGGGCCCCAGCACCTGCTTCAGCAGCCGCGCCAGCGAGGGCTCGCACAAGGCAAAGCCCAGGCGCAGACCGGCCAGACCATAGAACTTGCCGAAGCTGCGCAGCACCAGCAAACCCGGCCCAGCCTGAGAGGCCAGAGACATCTCGGGCGTGACATCGCAAAAGGCCTCGTCCAGCACCAGCAAGCCACCCCGGGCGGCCAGACCTTCGGCGATCTGCAACAGACGCTGGGGATCATGGCGACGGCCGTCGGGATTATTGGGATTGACCACCACCACCACCTCGGCGTCGCCGATTCGGTCCAGGGTCTCGCAGGGCATGACCTGATGGCCGGCATTGGTCCAGCAGGTGGTATGTTCGCCATAGGTCGGGCCGACGATGGCGACGTTGGAATAGGGCCGCAGGCGCGGCAGCATCTGGATCAGGATCTGGGTGCCCGAAGCGCAGACGATCTGGTCCGGATTGGGCAGGCCATAGGCCTCGGCCGCAGCGATGCGCAGGGCAGCCTCCAACGAGGCGTCAGGCAGACGCTCCCAGCGAGCAGGCGGCAAGTCCGGGACCGGATAGGCATAGGGGTTGATGCCGGTAGAAAGATCCAGCCAGCCCAGCTCCGGGCGACCAAAGCGCAGCTCGGCAGCCACCAGATCGCCGCCATGAATGGGCAAGGCGAAACTGTCGAGGGTCGAGGAAAAAGGATTGGCTCCGGGGGTGCGCATCATGATCCCTTGTGGCTAACATCCCTGACGGTTTCAGGCAAGCCCCCAGCCAGCAGTGCGCCGATGAATGCGGTCAGCTGGCGAAACTCCACCCCGCGCGGCGAGGATTTTCGCCACATCAGGGCCAGGGTCCGGGCCGGAGCATCTTCGCCCAAAGGACGGACCACCAGACCAGTACCCTCGGTCGCTCCGGCCTCCACCGCCAGACGCGGCAGCAGGGTGACGCCAAGGCCCGAGGCCGCCATCTGCACCAAGGTATGCAGGCTGGTGCCACGCACGCTCTCGCCGCTGCGGGCCGAGGGCAGATGGCAGGCGGCCAGGGCATGTTCGCGCAGGCAATGGCCATCTTCCAGCAGCAGCAACTCGGCCCCGGCCAAATCGTCGTGGCAGAGCTGGGCCTTGGTCGCCAAAGGATGATCGGGGGCGCAGGCCAGCAGGAAGGGATCGTCGGCGATGGTCGCCAATTCCACGCCCTCGGCGTCATAGGGCAGCGCCAGCAAAGCAGCATCGATCTGGCCCGAGGACAGGCTTTCCAACAGGCGGGCGCTCAAATCCTCACGCAGATAAAGCTTCAGATTGGGAAAAGCCAGCCGCAGGGGCGGCAGCAGGCGCGGCAGCAGATAGGGCGCGATGGTGGGAATGATCCCCAGACGCAACGAACCGCTCAAAGGTTCGGCGGCGGCCTGGACCATCTCGACCATATCCTCGGCCTCGCGCAGCAGGCGAGCACCACGGCGCTCCACCTCGGTGCCCAAGGGGGTCAGCATCACCCAGCGTTTGGTACGCTCCACCAAAGTGGCTCCCAGGATCAGTTCCAGTTCCTGCAATCCCGCCGACAGGGTCGATTGGGTCACCAGACAAGCCTCGGCGGCCCGGCCAAAATGGCGGTGCTCGGCCAGGGCTGAGAGGTAACGCAGCTGACGTAAGGTGGGAAGCGGCTTCATCGATTTCTCCGATGGGAAGCCCTTAGATTAATCCACCCGAACGATTGTTCAAGCACCCCCTTGGTCCTTGGCGTGCTTTTTGGTGAAGCTGGAGACCGTGTCGGAAATTTTCTGGGCCACCGCCGCCGATTCCTTTTGCGAGCTGAAGGCCCGGCGGATGGCCTGGGACAGCTTGCCCAACAGCTCCAGATCCACCGGCGTGACCTTATAGCCGACGGCGTTGAAGCGCTGGACCAATCCGGTCAGGGTCGCGGCCAGTTCGCCCACATGGGCATAGACCGTGCCGCGCAAACGCCGCGACAGATCCTCGCTGACATTCTGCAAGGTGCGGCAATCGTCGGTATAGATGTCGCCCATCTCGCTTTTGCCATGATTGGCCAAGATGCGCTGGACCAGGAAGCTGACCTGCACCGAATAGCGCTGCATCTTGTGGGTGTTCAGCTGGCTGGTGGCCTCGTCGATGATCTTTTGCATCTCGGCGTGGGTCTTGCCCTCGACCAGCTTGCTGTAAAAGGTGTTGGGCACCTCGATTTGCGGCGTACCCATGCCTTCGCCGGGACGATCGCCCTTGCGACGGTCGGGGCCGATATAATCGTGAGTGACGACAAAGGGCTTGCGGCCCTTGGCCAGCAGGCTCAGGCGGTCCTGAACCGTCTCGACCGACAAAGGCTTGAGCAAAAGATCATCGACGCCGCTGTCGATGACCCGGCGGATCAGGGCGGAATCCGCTAGGCCGGTGGTGGCGATCACCAGCAGAAAGGGGTTCACCCCCAGTTGATGATGACGCATGCGATGGATGATCTGACAGAAGTCGCCGCCCTGCAATTCCACATCGCAGATCAGCACGTCCAGGCTGGGCGAGCCCAGGACCTGTTCGATGGCTTCCATGGTGTGACAGTCGGTCAAACGCGTCAGCCCCTTCTGGGCCAAGGCCATTTTCAGGGCCTGACGCAGATAGGGATTGGGCTCGCCAAGGGCAAGCGACACCTGATCGTACCGGACTTCCGCCATTCTTTTGACTGAGCGATCCGGCTAACCGGTACGCCTTCCTTTCTTCGTTGCGAGGATGAGACTACACGCCACCCCATCCAAAGGCCATACGCCGCCGACGTCGGAAGGCTTTTGCTGAGCAAAAAAACGCTTCATACTGCCCAATCATGTCTGTTGAACCCAATAAACTGATCGGCTGGACCGGAGAATTCGTCGAGAAGCAGCGAGAGACGCTGTTTCAAGAGGCGAGCCTGCCCTCTACCCTGGCGGCAACTCGCCTGACCATCTATGCCGTCACCCTGACCAGCCTGGGCTTCGTGCCCATGGACTTCCTGTTCCTGAAGGGCGAACGGCTGGCCTGGTTCCTCGGCGATCGCCTTACCATCACTTTGCTGGCTGGTGTTTCCCTGCTTCTTTGCCGCAAGGCAGAGGGAGCGGCAAGGCTGTGCCGTCTGCATCTGCTGGCTTTTTTCACTCTGAATGCTCTGATCTTCGCCCATCCCGCCCTGGATCGCCACGGCGGGGCCATGTTCCCGATGATCGCCTCGGCCCTATGGATCTGCATGCCTGGGCGTTTTTCCAAAGTGGCGCTGGTCACGGCCTATGCCTGCGCTGTCAGCATGCTGTTCTGGGGCGTGCTGCGCAATCCGCCGGAAGCGTCTTTCGACATGGCGCTGATCAGCTTCCTGACCTTTTCCGCCTATGTCATCGTCGGCGTCGCCCGCATCCAGCTGAACCGCATCCGCCGCGAAGAGTTCCTGCATGTGGAGCGGGAACGCCAGATCAATCAGACTCTGACCGAAGCCAAGGAAGCCGCCGAGGCCG
>Ga0302278_10004941_pt1 | contig 13497 bp, 10 predicted proteins | sample III_Bog_N3_2_FD_194543 | JGI IMG/M metagenome (GOLD analysis project Ga0302278, IMG submission 194543) | Peat permafrost microbial communities from Stordalen Mire near Abisko, Sweden - III_Bog_N3_2 | ecosystem: Environmental > Terrestrial > Soil > Wetlands > Peat | place: Sweden: Abisko... | reverse complement strand
CCACGCTGCCGGGGAACGATGTGCGGTGCTTGCTGGCGGCAAACGATGGGGCGCTTTGGATTGGAACCAGCGAGGGGCTGGCGCGGTGGAAGGATGGGGTGGCGACGAACTTTTCTACGGCTAACGGATTGCCGGGAGACAGTATTAGGGCGATGGTCGAGGGTCTGAGAGGAACCCTATGGGCGTGGACTGACCAAGGCCTCGCACGACTCGCCGGAAATCGATTTGTACCTGACAGCAACGGACTGCCGAGCGGAACAGTCAATTTTCTTTCCACAGACAAGAATGGAGAACTGTGGACGGCCACGACGCAGGGCTTCTTCTTGAGAGACGAGGGGCAATGGAACGGGCCGCTCTTTGCAGACCTTTTTCCCAACGCAGGTGCGGAATTTTATTCTCCCTTTTATAACGGTCAAGCGGCAGCGGCAAGCAAGACCACCGCAATAGCTATTATCCGCGAAGGCGTTGTGGCGCGCATGACCGTTGGCCGCGAACTTCCTGGCAGCCGCATCCAAACCATCCTGGTAGATCGCCAGGGGAGCTTTTGGATAGGCACGAACCAGGGCCTCACGCGCTGGACCGCGGGAAAGTTACAGCGTCTGCCGGTGACCGATCCGCTGGCCAAAGCTTCTGTGATGGCGCTGATGGAAGACCGCGAGGGCAACATTTGGGCCGGCACCGAGGCCGACGGCCTGCACATCCTGCGCGATCAGCGGTTCCACACCATGGGCGTGCGCGAGGGGCTCAGCTCCGACCAGACCACGACGGTGGTGGAGGGCGCGGCGGGCAAGCTGTGGGTGGGCACGGCCGGTGGCGGACTGAATGCGCTGCCACGGTCGGGCGCGGACGCCGGCGGGGCCAGTCCGTACACGGTGCGCGATGTGCTGCTGAGCGATGTGATTCTGTCATTGGCCGCGGCGCCGAATGGCGACCTGTGGGTGGGCACGCCGGATGGCCTAAACCGGATTCGCGGCGGCGCGGTGGATGCGTACACGTCGGCGGACGGGCTGCCGGACGACTTTATCCGCTCGCTGCTGGTGGACACCGATGGGTCGCTGTGGATCGGAACGCGGCGCGGTTTGACGCACTGGACCGGCGCGGGCGCACGCGAACCGGCGGCCGGAAAGATGGAGACCTTTACCCAGGCCAACGGGCTGGGCAGCGACCTGGTGGGGGCGATGGTGCGGGATGCGCATGGCGACTTGTGGGTGGCGACGTTTGCGGGGTTGTCGCGTCTGCGTGCGGGAAGAATCGAGAACTTTACGACGGCTAATGGGCTGAGCAGCAATGTGATCACGGCATTGCTGGCCCGGCGCGATGGAACGCTGCTGATCGGGACACAGGATCACGGCTGGAACGTGTGGGATGGGAAGAAGTTCTCGGCTGCGAAGGGCGACGGACTGGACCAGACGACGATCCACGCGATCCTGGACGACGGCGGCGGGCACTTGTGGTTCGCTACTGGCAACGGGATTGCGCGCTGCGACTGCAACGCGATGAGTGGCGGGGCGGATTGCTCGCACTGGATCGAGTTTGGCGCGGCCGACGGGTTGCGCAGCCGCGAGACGGCGACCAACAGCCATCCCTCGGCGTGGCGCTCGCGCGATGGGCACCTGTGGTTTGCCACGCCCAAGGGGCTGGTCGAAGTGGACCCGGCGCATTTCCCGGTGAACAGCGTGCCGCCGGGCGTCGCGCTGGAGCGGTTTGCCATTGACGATGCGACGATGGCCTTGCATGCAGCAGATGCTTCCATGCGGATTCCAGCCGGACATGTGCACTTTGAGTTCGATTACGCTGGGTTGAGCTTTGTAGCCCCGCAGAAGGTGCGCTACCGGTACATGCTGGAGGGGTTCGATCATGGCTGGACGGAAGCCGGCGCGCGGCGCACAGCGTACTACACCAACATTCCCGCCGGACATTACACCTTCCGCGTGCAGGCCGCCAACAACGACGGCGTGTGGAATACGGAGGGCGCGGCGCTCAAGTTTGAGCTGCGTCCACACTTCTATCAGACGCTGTGGTTCTATGCGCTGCTGCTGCTGGCGGCGGCGGGCGTGGTGGCGGCCGCGCAGCGCGTGCGCCTGGCGCGGGCAGAGCGCGAGTTCAACGCCGTGCTGGCAGAGCGCAACCGCATTGCGCGCGAGATTCACGATACCCTGGCGCAGGGCTATGTGGGCATCAGCGTCCAGCTTGAAGTGCTCTCTGAGCTGCTGCGCCTGTGCAAGGTGGATGCAGCGGCAAAGCAGCTCGACCTGACCCGCGGCTACGTGCGTGAGGGCCTGGCGGATGCGCGGCAATCGATTTGGGCGCTGCGCTCGCAGGACTCGGGCGAGACCACGCTGCCGGTGAATCTGCGGCGCATGGTGCAGGCTGCCGGAAGCGATGAACTGGAAGCTGAGTTCGGCATTTTTGGCGCCTACCGGCCGCTCGCTCCCGGCACGGAGCGCGAGATTCTGCGCGTGGCCCAGGAGGCCATCCATAATGTGAAGAAGCATGCGGACGCAGGGCGGCTGACTGTGCAGCTGGAATACGGCCCGAGTGAGATTGCGCTGGAAGTTCGCGATGACGGGCGCGGCTTTGCCACAGGCCAGGCGGTCGAGCACGGACACTTTGGATTGACCGGAATGCGCGAGCGGGCGGCGCTGATTGGCGCAGACCTGGAACTAGCCAGCGAGCCGGGCGGCGGAACCACGGTACGGCTCCGCGTGGCGGCAAAGCGGGACATGCGCATGGAGCAGAAGGAGCAGCGGTGACCAAGGAATTGATTCGCGTGATGGTGGTCGAAGATCACCACGTGGTGCGGCAGGGGCTGGTGGCGCTGCTCAGCGTGGCCGATGGCCTGGAGGTAGTGGCGCAGGCTGCCGACGGCGTGGAGGCGATCACGCAGTTCAGGAAGCACCAGCCGGACATTACACTCGTGGATCTCCGCCTTCCGCGCATGGGCGGGGTCGACGTGATTCAGCGCCTGCGCATGGAAACCCCTGCGGCGCGGTTCATTGTGCTCACCACCTATGACGGCGACGAGGATATTTATCGCGCCCTCCAGGCCGGGGCCAAGGCTTATCTGCTGAAGGGCATGACCAGCGAAGAGCTGATCGCGACGATCCACGCCGTGCATGCGGGCAAGTCGCATATCCCGCCGGCGATTGCCGAAAAGCTGGCCGAGCGGATGGGGACCGAAGAGCTGACGCCGCGGGAGTTCGACGTGCTGGAGCAGATTGTGCACGGCAAGAGCAACAAGGAGATTGCAACGGAGCTTGAGATATCGGAAGCGACCGTCAAGACGCACATCAACAGCCTGCTGGGCAAGCTGGGCGTCACGGATCGCACGCAGGCGGCCACGGCGGCGCTTCAGCGCGGCATTGTGCCGCTTGAATCCCTGAGGAAACCACGGTCATGAAGAAGATCCTTCTTTTTGCATTGATTCTGACGGCATTGTGTCCGGCCGCTGGGGCGCAGAAGACGGCCTGGCGGCAGGCAACGGATGCGGAACTGGCGGCGCTGCTGCCTGCGCGGGCGCCGGTCGAGAAGGAACACATTGAGACGGAGATGCGCACCGCCTCCGGCATTGTCAACGGCAGGGGTCATTTTATTGCCGGCGTAGTGCTGCTCACGGCCGGCTACTCGGCCGACGGCAAGTACTCCCACTACCTGGTCCTGCAGGTGCCCGTAAAGATTGGCGGCATCGCGCTCAAGCCGGGCGAGTACGCATTTGGATGGGAGCGCGCCAAGGCGCACGATGCGTTGAGCGTCCACTTCAACCAGGCGGCTACGGGCGAGCTGGCGGGGACGTGCGAGGCCTATCGCATGAGCGGAACCAGCCGCGTGGAGAGCCTGCACGTCTGGCCGCCGGGAGACAGGGCGATCATTCAGATCGGCCGGTTTGCGATTCCCTATGAGATAGGCGAAGAGTAGCGCCGCAGCCAAGCCCCCGCTGCTTGTCCGGACCGGCTCAGGCTTCGCCCATCGACAGCAACAGCGCGACGCGGCGCTGATGGGCTGCGGCCAAGTCTGCGGCGTAGGTGCGCAGCTCCGCTCCCGCATTGGCGGATGACTTGATCCGGGTCAGATTTGCGACGGCGTCGTCAAGAACGCCGCTGTTGAGCATCTCCGACGCGGGCGTGTCGGCGTCCTGTGCCGGAGCCTTGATCAACGCAGACAGGCCAGTCAAGGCTGCCCCGATGCGGGTCTGCGCGTCGCCGTCCGCGCCGGGAGCGGAAAGCAGCGCCAGCACCTTCTCCTCCGCGTGGAGCGTTGCCAGGCGGCCATCCTGCATTTGCCTGATCATGAAATGGTTTGTGCCCTCGACGGCGCCGTCGGACCACAGAGCCACCATGACCACAACGTGGACCTCGATCGGCCCCGTTGCCTCCGTGCCGGCGGGAATGTTGGCCGGAATCGAGTCCGTATGCGCGGCCCCGGGCTCGATGGCTCCCGCCCAGGAGGCCTCCGCGCCTCTTTTGCCGCGGCCGTTGAGGATCAGGTTCAGCAGGTCGGCGCCATATTCGGTGTGGGCCAGTGTTTTCCCGGCAGATGTGACGGTGATGTCGAGGCCATAGGCCGTGACTGCGTTGCCGGTTTCGTTGGCCAGCTCCACGGCAATGGTGTTGGTGGCAGGGTTCAACTCGGCGCTGCGCACATGGAGGCTGGTCGCGCCTGCGTCGGCCTCGGTCTGGGCAGCCAGCGACGGGCTGCCGAGTGCGGCGAGCGCGAGGAGAGCGCAGGCAAGGACGCTGAGAGCCTGAGGAATCGGGCTGCGTGTCATGCCGTTGATTGTAGCGCCGGGGAAGGTTTCCGGCCCATGGATGGCAGAGCTTTCACACCCTGCCGCCGGACTGGGGCATAGGGCCAAGCCCATGCCAGGGCGGGGCATGCTCCCGGACAAACGGCGCTGGAATGGCTGCCGGGCCCGCTTTCTGCATCCAACGCACTCGAAGGAGAGCACCTATGCGGATGAAGGCAATGGCGGTAGTTGCAATGGCGGTGAGTATGGTGCTGGCTTCAGGCTGCCACAAGAACACGGTAGACAAGAGCGCGTTTAAATCGGCTCTCAACGACTACTACAAGGGCAAGCAGGAGTGCCTCTGGGCCTCGCCGCAGAAGTTTCCCGCCCAGGCTGACACGTCGAACGACGACCAGACCAGAGGCTACGATGCACTGGTGGATGCCGGCCTGCTGACGCGCTCCTCGGCGGAGAAGAAGCGTTTCCTGATCGGCTCCAAACAGGTCAACGACTACGACCTTTCCGGCAACGGCCGGTCGGCCTGGACGGCGGACCAGACGCACCCGGGCTATGGCAATTTTTGCTTTGGCCACCCGGACGTGGTCTCGGTGGACAGCTATACGCCAGCCGATCCTGACTCGCTGAATTACGTGGTGAACTACCGCTATGGGGTCAACAGCCTGCCGGACTGGGCGAACTCCACCGAGATGAAGACGGCGTACCCCGGCATTGTGCGCGAAAGTTCCGGCGCGAACCCCGCCTCCGCCACGCTGACCAAAACCAGCGACGGCTGGCTGGTGTCGAATGCGCAGCCGTTTCCGCTCAGCGGGCCGGCGGGGCAATAGCGGCCCGAGACCCTGTTTTTTGCCGGGCGGCGTGGATATCGACCGTTAGGCTCAACCATTTGGTCGATACCCAGGGGTTTGCTTCGGCCCGTATACTGGCTGCCATGTTTACGGCGCTTCGAACCACCACTTTCCTGGGACTGCTGGCGGCAGGGATTCCCACTCTTGTTGCCGGGCAGGTCACAGCTTCCGGCACGGCTGCTCAATCTTCATCGAATGAAAAGCCCGCAATCGGCGCACAGGACAGCGGCACGCCCCATCCGCCGCTCACCGATGCCCTGCACCGGCCCATTACCGCCGGCGGCTTTGTGAAGACCGGCCCGATCGTGTTTGAGGACGTGAGCGAGAAGGCCGGCCTCACCCGGTGGACCCACAAGATGGGAACGCCGGCCAAGGATTACATCATCGAGACCAAGGGCTCCGGCGTGGGGCTCATTGACTATGACAACGACGGCTGGCTCGACATCTACATCGTGAACGGATCCACGGTCGACGCGCTCAGCGGCAAGGCCACGCCGCCGCACTCGGCACTGTTCCACAATAACCACGACGGAACCTTTACCGACGTGGCCGCCAAAGCCGGCGTGACCAACGACCGCTGGGGCACCGGCGTGGCCGTTGCCGACTACGACGGCGATGGCTGGCCCGATATTTTTGTGTCGAACGTGGGCAAAAACCGGCTGTACCACAACAACCACAACGGCACCTTCACCGACGTGGCAGAGAAGGCCGGCGTAACCCTGGGCAACTGGTCCAGCGGCGCTACCTGGGGCGACTACGACGGCGACGGGCGCCTCGACCTGTTTGTGGCCGGCTACATTCACTGGGACTGGAACAATTTACCCTCGAGCAAGGAGGACGGCGGCAACAACGCCTTCTGCACCTTCCGCGGCGAGCAGGTTGCATGCGGGCCCCGCGGCTTGAAGGGCGAGCCTGACCATCTCTTCCACAACAACGGAGACGGCACCTTCACCGACGTGAGCGAGAAAGCGGGCGTGGACGACAAGCCCGGCTACTACGGCCTGGGCGCGGTCTTTGTGGACATCAACAACGACGGCAAGGTTGACCTGCTGGTGGGCGACGATTCGACGCCGAATTACATGTATCTGAATAAAGGCGACGGGACGTTTGAAGACGTGAGCTACGCCTCGGGCTTTGCCCTGAACGAGGCCGGCCGCGAGACGGCTTCCATGGGCATTGCCGTGGGTGACTACCAGAACAACGGCCAGCTCGCCATCTTCGACACCACGTTCTCTGACGATTACAAGCCCTTTTATCGCAACGAGGGCGACGGCAATTTGACCGATATCAGCTATCAGCTGGGGATTGCCGAGGTTTCAGTCCCCTTTCTCAGCTGGGGCGACGCCTTTATCGACTACGACAACGACGGCTGGAAAGACCTGCTGATGGACGACGGCCACGTCTATCCGGAGGCCGACAAGTACGCCTGGGGAACCAGTTGGGCGGAGCGGCCCATGCTCTTCCACAACCTGGACGGCAAAAAGTTCGAGCCGGTTCCGGCGGTCGAGGGCACGGGCCTTGCAGACGTGATTGCCGGACGCGGCATGGCCGTGGGCGACCTGTTCAACGACGGCAAAATTGATGCCGTGATCAACGTGATGGACGGCCATCCGGTCCTGCTGCGCAACGTCAACGCGGACCATAATCACTGGCTGGAGCTCAAGCTCGTGGGCGGGAGCAAGAGCCCGCGCGACGCAGTGGGATCGACTGTGTATGTCACCGCCAACGGGATCAAGCAGCGCGGCGACGTGATCAGCGGCGGCAGCTATATGTCGTCGAACGACCTGCGGCCCCACTTTGGGCTGGGCCAGACGACGAAGCTGGACGATATCGAGATCCACTGGCCGGATGGCAAGGTGGAGCACTTTACTGTGCCCGGCGTGGATCGGATTGTCACCCTCACCGAGGGGACGGGGAAGTAATCGACAGCGCGCCATGCCTGGCAACAACCGTCGAGAATGGGAAGGGGACGCAGATCGCGTCCCCTTCCCATTTCACCTTGCGGGCCATTGGCCTTCATTGCGGCAGCACCAGCAACCCCGCTTCCAGCAGCTTCTCCGTCAGCCGGTCCAGGGCCAGCGGAAATTTGTAGGCGATCGCGCGAACGCTCATCCCCAGCAAACTCGCCGCTTCCGACTGCGTGTATTCCTGGATCACGATCCGGCACAGCAGCTGGCGATCGAGCGAGCCCAGCCTGCCCAGGCAGGTTTCCACGTCCAGAACAAAGATCACCGCGTCTTCGAAGGTCCGTATCGGACGGCTCGACACCCAGCCCCGCGCAATCGGGTCGCCCAGAATCGACGGCGCCCGGCCCACCTGCATCGAAGCATACAAATAGCGTCGCAGCATCTTCTCCGTATGCTTGCGATAGAACGCCAGGCTTGCCGCCGGGCCCGCCGCCGGCTGCTTCTCCTGCGCCTTTGCCGGCCCGGCGGGGGCCGGCTTGCGCGCCCGCCTTTCCGGCTCGCTGTCCCAACCCTGGCTGGCCTCCAACGCCGTCCAGCCCATCGGCAACTGAAGAGCCGCGCTCATTGCGCACCTCCGGTTGCATCGGCCACGGCCCAAACCTTGCTCAGCACCTTGCGTGCCGGCCTGCCGCGCCGCTTGCGGCTCTCCGGCGATGGAAAGTCCTTCAGTTTTACCTCACACTCCTTGCAGTAAACACTCCCTTGAGTCTGGGCGCGGTACCAAAGACAGCCGCACCCCTCGCAAACTTTCAACTGCACGCGCAATTCCATGACGGATTCTCCAGTGGTGAGCCAGTTCCCGTCGGCTTTTGTTGTTCAATGCACCGCGGGGTGAAGTGAACCGGGCACGGCAATTCAGGTTTCTTCTGTCCCGATGGGGGATTGTCGCCCGTGTTCGCTCGTTTTTTGTCATGCTCATAGCGCGCAGATCCTGGAATTTTCCTGGCCGACATGCCCAAAACACCCAATCCGTGTCCGGGAAGCAATGGGATCCGGAAGAGACAGCAAACCCTCCGGAGAACGCTCAACGTCCGAAGCCAAAGACGGGATCGCGTCCCGCTCAGCCCTTCAGCCATCAAGCGTTCCAAAAAAGATTCCCACATGTCAGTGCAAGATTAAGTAAAGCCAATCTAGAAATATGATTCTCTTGCGTCAACCTCTCCCCCCTGGTTTCCAGGTTTGCGTCCTCCAATCCACTGGCTTGTCGTGAAAGAACAGGCCAAACTACCCTTTGCGCTTTTCCAGAGGAAAACGGAGACCTTGTGCCGCCATTGCTGGTGGCAGATTTTCCACAGATGAACTTTACCCAGATGCACGAACGGCTCCGCCTGGAACTGCTGCGCAGGATACAGCGGGGTTCGCTCAGTGTCTCCTTGCTGGCCCGCCAAACAGGCTTCGGTCAGCCCCATCTGTCCAATTTCCTGCACAACCGGCGCCAGCTTTCACTGGAGGCAATCGACCGCGTGCTGGCCGCACAGCACCTCACCGCAGCCGACCTGCTCCCGGTCCTGCACCAGGCCATCTCTCTGCCCGTCGATGCGGGCGAGAGCGCCGTGCCAGTCGTCTCTCCCCACTCTGCCCTCTTCGAACCCCACATCCGCCCCTCGGCCGTCCAGTCCATGCTGCGCCTGCCGCCCGGCCTGCTCGAGACCATCCACACCCGCGTCTCCAGCCAGCGCCGCGTCTGGGAGCGCTTTGTGGCCGTGCGCGTCCCCGCCGCCGACGCAGCGCCCATGGAGCCGCTCGTGCTGCCTGACGCCCTCGCCCTGCTCGATCGCCACTACACCGCGCTCGCGCCCTACCGCGCCACCCGCCCCAACCTCTACGCCGTTCGCCACGGAACCCATCTCACCCTGCGCTATGTTGAGTTTGTCTCCAGCCGCCTCGTCCTGCGCCCGCACAACATCGCATTCCCCGTCGAGCTCATCGAAGTCGAGATCGGCGACCCGCCCACCGACCTGATCGTCGGCCGCGTCGCCCTCATCCTCAATGAGCCGTAGGCGCCGCGCCCGCACCGCCCACGCGCACCTGTTGATACGGCGTAATCACCACTGGACCCACCAGCCCGGACGGCTGCATCAGCCCCCGCTTGGCCACCCCTGCGTCCAGCTTCGCCAGCCGGTTGTTCAACGTAGTAGCCACGCGCACCGTAATCGTGTTGCGCCCCGGCGCCAGGTACGGCCCCACCTCAGCCTCCGCACTCAGCTGGTCCACCGCGACCGGCTTGCCGTTCACCGCGAGCGTAAACGAATCGAACACTTCGCCCAGGCTCAGCGTCGCCCCATCCGCCGCGTTCCAATCCGCCGGCAGATCAAAGTGCGTCACATAGGTGCCAACGCCCGACACGGATTGGAGCTCCGGAATCTCCGGCCACCCCTTCAGCCCCTCCAGCTGCACCGTCAGCGGCGTCTTGCGCGTCTCCGCTGCCGCCACTCCCACCGTATCCGCAAACGGATGCGCCGGCTGCCAATCTTCCACGTTCACGTCCCACTTCGCCTGCGTCAGGTCGATCGCCGCCGGCACATCGCCCACGTTGCTCGTGACCGTCTTGCCATCACTCAGTCTCGTCGTCACCGTCCCGCTCTGCGTTGCGCGAATCACCACCGCCCCCCGCTCCGCAACCGCACCCCGTGCATCTGTGCCCGTCACATGCACCCGCGGTGCGGCCACGCCGAACCGCCCCGGCTGCTCGCTCAGCGCAATCAGCTACGCATTGTCGCGCGACAGCCGCACCCGCACCGTCACCCGATCCCCGCTCGCCGTGTACTCGGCAATCGGCGTGATCTTCCCCGACCACGCGTTCAGCAAGTAGGGACTGCCCCGCCCCTCAAGGCTGACCTCCATATCGAGCGGCGTTCCCGTCGCCGGCTCAAACAGATTGGCCGGCTCGCCCTTGGGGCTGACCGCCCCCTGGTTATAGAGAAAGTAGTAGTCCGTCTTCGTAGCCGCGTCTCTGCGATGCACGCTCAGCATCGGTGAGCTGGCCACCGGCTCCGCTGCCGGATGAATCCCCCGCTCCTTCAGCTTCCCCGGCACATCCGCCTCACGCGCCACGCGGCTCACACTCGGCTCCGCCAGCAAATCGTGAATCACCTGCTTCAGCTCTTCGTCCGAACCCGCACCCAGCCCCGGCGTCCGGTCCGGCGCCGCTCCCACCACAATCACCGGCAAGCCCGCGCGAGCATAGCCCAGAATCCTCCGCGCCACCTCCAGCGGCATCGACGTCTTCACCGGATCGGTCGCCCACTCCTGCTCGCTGTCAATGATGAACGCCCGATACGCCGGCCCATCCACCGCCAACCGCTTGCCGGTCACCACGGCATTGGGATAGCTCAGCAGCGTCGGGTCCAGATAATCGCGCGTGTACCCCGCCTCCTGCAAGCCCGTGTCGCGCCACATGCGGAACCCGCCCTTCACCATCTGCGGCAACGGATAAATGTAGTTCTGCATATAGACGGCCACATCCGTCTTCGCCCGGCCCTGCGTCAACACCTGCTCATTGCGCGCAAAGTAGTCGTTGTAGAGCTTCGCGTCCATCCAGTCCGGGTCGCGCCTTCCCCACGCGTTCGAGAACCCCGCCGGCGGAAAGTTATGGTACCCCGGCCAGTGCGCCGTCGGGCTGTCGCGGTACGGATACACGTGATACACCAGCTTCACAATCCCGCCCGCGTAGCTCTTGTGCATGCGGATCGTCACATCCTGCAGAGTCTGCGCGTAGTTCAAATTCAGCGCCGCGCAGCACTCGGTCGAGTACCACGTATTCCCCGTCATGTGGTTCGCGGACGCAATGGGCAGATAGTTGTCCACCTCGTCGTTGGTGAACAGCGACTCGTGCTCCGGCCGGTCAATCGCCGTTGTCGCCTCAATCTGCTCGTTGATCGCGGTTTTTGACGACATCTCCCCTTCCGGCTGAATGCGCACCTTCTCATTCAGCCCCCGCGCCCACGCATTCAGCGGCCTCACCTGCTTCTCTATCCACAGATCGCCACGCACCGCATAGAGGTCGTCCCGCACCCGCGCCGCTGTGCCATCGCTGAAGCTGAAAGCATCCGCAAACAGCCCTGCCATGTGCGGCACCAGGTCGTACCCCTTGCGCGCCTTGAACTCCTCCGCCATCCTGTTCGTCCAGATCTCATCCGGGCTGCCGCGGTCCACCGAGTGCGAGTCGTAAAAGATGTCGCCGCCGTTCGCCTTCAGCAGCGCCTTCGCCTGCGCGCTCAGCCAGGTGTCCATGCTCTTGATCAGGTCTTTCAATCCCTCATCGCTGAACGGGTCCGGCTGCGCAAACACCCCGCGCGCCCACAACGTCACAATCTCCCACTGCGCCCCCGCAGGCTGCGCCGGCACCGTCCAACGCAGCTTCCCCGCCGTCGTGCCGCCGAGCACGCCGTCGGAGTTCTTGTCGGTAAGCATCGCGGTCAGGTCGATCACGGACGACGCATCAAGCTCCGCCGCGCCCTTATCCGGGCATGGCGAGGCCGTGCAGCGATAAGCCAGCACCGCCACCAGCGTCGTCCTGTGGTGCACCGTCTCCACCGGCAGCGGAGGCCCAAACTGCGGACGCGCCGGCGGGTGCGCCGCTGGAATCGCCCCGTCAAACACCCCGCCCGCATCCACCACCGCATTGCCAAACACCAGCGTCTTGCGCGCGTTGTCATCGTCCATCGAGTAGCCCGCCGGATTCTGCGTCGGCCCATGGCTCAGGCTCACCTTGATGCCCAGCGCGTTGGCCCTGGTCAGCAGCGCCACCAGCTGCGCGTCATTCGGAAACGCGCCCTGCCCCACCTCAACCCCGGCAATGCCCTTGTTGTGCAGGTCCTCGATCTCCGCCTGCAACTCCGCAGGGTCGGCGCTCTCCGGCATGTTCAATCGCACCCAGGGCCGGTCGTTCGCCCCAGGAGCAGCAAACGTCCCCGCCGTCAGCGCCGTCACCGGATTGATCCCCGTCCACTGCGCCGGCGCTGTCCGCTCCACCGCGCTGCCCGGCAAGTTGCGCGCCCCCGAGCCCTGCTGCCCCCACGCCGCAACGCCAAACGAAACCGCCACCACCACCGAAGCCCGCCCCACCCATCTTCCCGCCACAGCACGCCTCCCACCCGCCCAAGCAGCGAACGCACCACAGTACCAACCCCTGCTGATCCTGGTCTATGGACTGTGAGACTCCCGTGAAAGACCCCAAATCATTGCGAATGCCCGCGGAATTGTCGACGCCAATGCTTGATGGACCAAACACTCGCGATAGCTCGAACATCTGTGCCGTCGGCCAATGATTGGGTCTACGGAGGGAGCAGGGGCACACGGAGGGAGCAGGGGCTCCACTCACACCTCGTGCGTTGAATCCTGGTTGTCGAAGCGGGTGTACTTGGAAATAAAGTTCAGGTAAACCGTGTCTGTCGGCCCGTTGCGCTGCTTGGCGATAATGATCTCTGACTTCGCCTTGTCCGCATCGCTCATATCCTCGCTCCGGTTGTAGTAGGCCTCGCGATGGATAAACGCCACCACGTCGGCGTCCTGCTCAATCGACCCCGACTCGCGCAGATCGCTCAGCATCGGCCGCTTGTCGTCCCCGCGGCGCTCGCTGGCTCGCGAAAGCTGCGACAGCGCCACCACCGGCACGTGCAGTTCCTTCGCCAGCGCTTTGAGCCCGCGTGAAATCGCCGACACCTCCTGCGTCCGGTTCTCATAGTTTTTCTTGCCCGTCGAAGGCAGCGTGGCCGACATCAGCTGCAGATAGTCCACCACAATCAGGTCGAGCCCTCCATGCGTCTGCCGCAGCCGCCGCGCCTTGGCCCGCATCTCGGTCAGCGAGATGCCCGCCGAGTCGTCAATAAACATCCGCGACTCCACCAGCTGCCCCAGCGCGTTTTGCAGCTTGACCTGATCTTCGCGCCCCAGAAAGCCCGTCTGCAATTTCCGCTGGTCCACCCACGCCTGCGACGCC
>Ga0302278_10004939_pt1 | contig 13500 bp, 10 predicted proteins | sample III_Bog_N3_2_FD_194543 | JGI IMG/M metagenome (GOLD analysis project Ga0302278, IMG submission 194543) | Peat permafrost microbial communities from Stordalen Mire near Abisko, Sweden - III_Bog_N3_2 | ecosystem: Environmental > Terrestrial > Soil > Wetlands > Peat | place: Sweden: Abisko... | reverse complement strand
CCAAAGGGTGAACCCAATCCAGAAAAACACATACACCGCGTATATACGCGCCCACAACTCCTTTGCCATCAATATCGGCTGGAGATACTCACTTAGAACCTCCATGTTATCTAGACTTTGACAAAAAACAGAAAGAGGGACCCAATAGATAGCTGGAACTCACCCAGCCAAACCATGAACCGCCATGACCTCGCACCCCACAAGCGCCGCAGTCAGCGTCGCACGAAAGTTGCAGGCTGGGGGCTAAAGTGGAATGGTGCTCTCCCGCAGCAACTTAGTAGCTTTGCTGTAGGAGATTTCCGATGATCCTGCGCCGTCCTGCGTCAAAGTTACTGCTGTTCCTGGCTTTGCCGGTCGTCCTTTCGCTTGCCGGTTGTACCGCTCTGCAATCGATCACGATTCAGCCCGCTTCCGGCTCGGTCGTGCTGACCGCACTCGGGCAGACCGCGCAGTACTCGGCAATCGGGACCAGCCAGATGGGATCGGGTGAGCCGACCACTGGCAGCGTCTCGGTGAACTGGTCCGTGAGCAATCCCAGCGTGGCATCCATCAGTTCCACCGGCCTCGCCACCGCACTCGCTTCCGGCTACACCCAGATCATCGCAGAATCCAACGGCATCACCGCAACCTCAGACCTGACCGTCAATGTAGCCTCTTCCACCGGCGGCGGCACAACTGGAGTCACGGTCACCTCGATCTCCGTCATTCCCGGTGCGCAATCCGTCGCCTCGCCCGGCCAGACCAGCCAGTTCATCGCCATCGGAACCACCTCCTCCGGGTCCACGGTAAACCTGGCCGGCCAGGTCGCCTGGAGCGCAAGCAGTGCGCAGATCGCAACCATCGGCGCCGCAACTGGATTGGCCACAGCAGTCGGTCAAGGCACAGCGACGATCACCGCGCTCTACTCCGTGAACGGCACAACAGTAGCGGGAACAGCAACCTTCAGCGTGCAGGGCGGAACCACTGAGAAGTACACGTCAGTCACCATCACGCCAGGCTCTAATTCGCTGTCGGCGTCTGGTCAAACCGGGCAATTCATCGCGCTGGCGACCTCTGGAACCAGCGGCCTGCTCACGGATGTCACCACCTCCCCACAGCTCAGGTGGAGTTCCAGCGTTCCCACCATCGCCTCAATCAGCGCGACCGGACTGGCAACCGGCGTAAGCGCTGGCACCACGACCGTTACCGTGGAATTGACCAACACCGATGGAACTGTAGTCTCCAACAACGCCACCATCGAGGTTTCATCCACGCCCGCGCCCGAGCCTCTGCTGTCGCTCACGATCATTCCCAACACCATCACCGTCGACAATCTCCAGGGCACAGGACAGTTCCTGGCAATCGGAACGTACTCAACCGCGCCATACGTCCGCGACCTGACCAACTCGCCCAACCTTTCCTGGATCTCGACCTTCCCCAGCGTTTTCACGGTAGGCAGCAACACGGGTGGCAATTCGGGCGCGAGTGCTGGCCTGGTCACCGCCTACGGGAGTGGAACCGTCAACATCATTGCGGAGGCAACGAATCCGCTTGACGGCTCCATCCAGACTGCTACCGCAACGTTCAACTGCCCCTTCGCTCTCGCCAATCCCACTGGCAACCCGCCGACCCCTGGCACATGCGTTCCGGGAACGCAGGCGCCAGCGCTTCTGGCGACCTTGACTATTTATAACGAGGGCTTGAACACCGCCAATTGGGAAGTCACCGGCCCCTCTTCTACCGGCACTCCGAACGTGATCCACTGCGGCCCAGGCTGGACCCTGAACGGTGGCACCGGCGGCTCAGTCTGCACGGCGACCTATCCCATTGGGGCAACCGTCACCCTTACGGCTCCCAAAACCGGCGCCAACTTCGGCGGATGGTCGTACAACTGCAATGCGCAAGGCACCGTCACGGCGGCCGGCCCCAACAGTTGCACCGTCACTCTGACAACCAACAACACCGTGGGCGCGATCTTCAACTAGCCACAAAGCTGGCGCACACTTTGACGGGGTCGATGCGAAAACCAGCGCCTTGGCCCCTTCAGAATTTATGGAACATGAAAAACGCACCAGCCACCAGGCAACCGAAAGCCGCCGCGTGGTTCCAGTGCAGTCTGTCTCCGAAGTAGAACACGCTGAACACGCCAAACACGCTCAGCGTAATGACCTCCTGAATCACCTTCAACTGGTCCACCGAATATACCCTCGAGCCAAGCCGGTTCGCCGGTACCTGTAGGCAATACTCAAAGAACGCAATCCCCCAACTCACCAGAATCACCTTCCAAAGCGCCACTCCTTTGAACTTCAAGTGCCCATACCACGCAAAGGTCATAAAGGCATTCGACCCAATCAGCAACACAATCGGCCACACGCGCTCGCCCATCCACTTCCCTCCTGAAAACCCATAAGATGCTTCTAGGGTGCCACTCGCCACAAATCTCGTCCGCATCCGGGAACAGATCGCCAACGCCTGTCTCCGCGCCAGCCGCTCCGACTCCGAAGTCGCCCTGATGGCCGTCAGCAAGATGCATCCCTCCGAGGCAATCCTGGAAGCCTACGCCGCTGGCCTGCGTCTCTTCGGCGAAAACCGCGTGCAGGAATGGCAGGAAAAGTCCGCACTAATCCACCTAGCCGGCGCCGAGTTCCATCTGATCGGCCCGCTCCAATCGAACAAGACCGCCCGCGCCGCCGAGCTCTTCGACGCTGTCGACTCGGTCGATTCGCTCAGAATCGCAATGCGCCTCAACACTGCCGTCGCCGCTCTCAGCAAGAAACTTCCGATCCTGATCGAGGTCAAGCTCAGCCACGAGGAGTCCAAACACGGCATCGGGCCCGCCGAGTTGCCCGCGCTGCTCGCGGACCTGGCGCCGCTCGAATCGCTCATCCCCGCCGGCCTTATGACCGTGCCTCCCTGGTCCGAGGATCCTGAGCTCGCGCGCCCATACTTTCGCGAACTCCGCCGCCTGCGTGACGTTTCGCTTGCAGCTTGTCCCACGCTCACCCAGCTCTCCATGGGCATGTCGAACGACTTCTCCGTCGCCATCGAAGAGGGCAGCACCTGCGTCCGGATCGGCACTGCCCTCTTCGGCAAGCGCCAATATCCGCCACACACGCCCGGCAACGAATGAACCAGCCGATCATACTTCGCGAAACACCTGACGGCGGCTGCATCCTGCCCGTTCGCGTGCATCCCGGCGCCCGCACCAACGCCGTCAACGGAGTTCACGACGGAGCCCTGAAGGTCTCTCTCACCACGCCACCCACGGATGGACGCGCCAACGACGCTCTCATCGCATTCCTCGCCGAACGCCTGCGCCTCCCACGCGCCCGGATCAGCCTGGTCGGCGGAGCAACCAGCCGCAGCAAGACTCTGTGTATCGCAGGAAAAAGCGCAGCCGAAGTTCACGCCGCGCTCGATCCAATTATCCGCTGCTGAACCCTACTTCCTTGCCTCGATGATCTTGCCCTCCGGCCCAAACGTGACCGGCAGACTGCCGTCGGTCGTCGAGATCACCATTCCATCTGTGGTCACATCCGCGTAGCCGATCTGCAGCCCCTTCTTCGCCTCAATGTTGACGTTCTTCAGCACGATGTCGTCCACATGCGACTCCGGCAGACCGACGATTGCACCTGCCCACGCCGCGTTCACGCCCTTCACGTTCTCAATCCGAATATTGTGAAAGTGCGGCGTCAGCGGCCCAACGGGTTGAGCTGCAACCGGCCCCGAAGGCATCACCTGCGGATAGTACTCGCTGATCGAAATCGACGCCTTCGTCACTCCATCCATGGTGATGTCCTTGAATGAGATGTTGCTGACGTCATTCCCGCGGTCCCGATTTGCCTTGATCCGAATTCCCTGGTCCGTCCCTTTGAACGTGACCCGCTCCACATGGACATTCTGCACACCACCTGCGATCTCGCTCCCAATCGACACGCCATGCCCGTGGTCAAACGTGCAGTCGGTGATCGTAATGTTCTTGCTGGGATCGTCTCCGCCTTTGGAGCCAGGTTGACCACTCTTGATGGCCACGTTGTCGTCGCCCACATCCGCATACACGTGGTCGATGACGACATTGCTTGAGCTGAACGGGTCAATTGCGTCCGTATTTGGAGACGGCAACGTCGCGGTGATGCGAACGTCCCGTATCGTCACATCGTCCGAGAAGTACGGCACCACCGTCCAGAAAGGAGAGTTCTGCACCGTAACGCCGGTCAACGACACATGCTTGCAGTGGTCGAACACCACTAGTCGCGGCCGCTCCGCTCGCCGTGCCGCCGCACCTGCCGGCGGTATTGCCGGTCCCGCCGTGCTTGCAGCCGACGTAACTGGGCTAGTCCCTCCGCTTCCCGGCGCACCAACTCCCGGCGGCGGACCAAACATGTGCCACCAGGATGCACCGTTGCCGTCGATCACGCCTTCGCCCTTGATGGCCACGTTCTCCGCGTTCACAGCGCTTAGTAGCGCCTGGTGTCCCAGCACGCGAAACTCCTGAATCTCCGGATAGTCCTCGTGATCCGGAGAGCCTAGCAACGTCGCGTCCTTCTTCAGTTCCAGGGTCATGTTGCTCTTCAGCAGAATCGGCGCGCTCACATAGGTGCCCGCCTCCAGCACCACAGTTCCGCCGCCCTTGCCCGCTGAGCATTCATCGACCGCCTTCTGAATTGCAGCGGTATCCTTGGTCACGCCGTCGCCCTTCGCGCCGTATTTCTTCACCTCGCACACTTTCCCCGCCGCCATTACCGGCACGGCCGAGATGGTCAACATCGCCGCAACCGCCGCCACGCCTGCTCTCACCGGGATCTTCATTCGATCTGTCCTCACAAGTTCACACGCGCAGCATCTTACTCCGTTAGTCAAATTACCCGGCATACGGTCGAAAAGCGCGGCCGGCCTTCGACCGCGCTCTCCCGTCGTGCATGAACCCTGATCCTACTTCCCTGTCACGGTAGCCGTCGGCGCTACCTTGATGGCATCGCCTGCATCTGGCTTCACCGACACGTCGTCGAACTTCACTTTGGCGTACGCGACTGCCAACCCGGTCTTGCCCGCCAGGTGGACGTTCTTCAGCGTCATGTCGAACACTGGCGACTCGGGCAGCCCCACGATGTATCCTGCAGAACCGCTGTTGGTCGCCGTGACGTTCTCGATGCGAATGTTATGGAACTTCGGAGTCAGCCGCCCCACGGGCACTGACGGCACCGTTCCCGCGGGCGGCGCCGACGGATAGTATTCCGTCACCAGGAGCGCCGTCTTCACATCGTCCATGGTGATGTCTTTGTACGAGATGTTTGAGACGTCATGCCCGCGGTCGCGAGCTGACTTGATGCGAATGCCCTGGTCCGTGCCCTTGAAGTGGATTCGCTCCGCATGGACGTTCTGCACACCACCAGCGATCTCGCTGCCGATCGACAGCCCGTGACCATTCTCGAAGGTGCAGTCGGTAATCTTAATGTTCTTGCTCGGATTGTCCGGCCCAGGCGAATTGATCTCGCCACTCTTGATCGCGATGTTGTCGTCGCCGACGCTGGAGAACACGTGATCGATCACGATATTGCTGGAACTGAACGGATCGATAGCGTCGGTGTTGGGCGACTTGGGCGCAAGAATGCGGATGTTACGAAACACCAGATGATCCGCATAGTAGGGCACGATCTGCCAGAACCCCGCGTTCTGCACCGTCACACCCTCCATCTTGATGTGCTTCGAGTGATCGAAGACCACGCCCATTGGCCGCGGGTGATCGGTTCCCAATACCCCGGCATTTGGCACACCTTTCACATAGTCCCACCAGATGTGACCGTTGCCATCGATGACGCCCTCACCGTTGATCGTGATGTTTTCCTCATTCACCGAACCGACCAAGGGCTGCACCGTCGGATGCCGCGCAAACACTACCTTCGGATAGTCCGCCATATCCGGCGATCCCAACAGCGTCGCATCCTTCGCAAGATGCAGGGTCATATTGCTCTTCAACGAAATTGGCGCAATCACATACGTTCCGGCCGGCACCTCCACCGTGCCACCACCCGTACCCGCGGTGCATTCGTCGATCGCCTTCTGCACCGCGTCCGTGTCCTTGGTTGTGCCATCGCCCTTGGCGCCATACTTCTTCACGTCGCAGACTTTGCCGGCCGCTGTTGCCGGGACGGATGCCATTCCTGCCAGCATCACCGCACCAACCGCCGCCAACCGTACTCCCACCGCTATCTTCATTGCTTCTCCTCAGGTCAAAACAGACTCGCAGCATCTTACCCTGCTGGTCCTACCACTCGCTAGATAGTTCCTGGATAGAATTCGTGTTTGTCGGCACGCCGGACTAGCGGGCATCCGTCCTGCCTTAGCGGCTATTCTTTGAGGTAGAGGAAACGAATGTTGATATTGCGGAGATTTGCCACGGTCTCGCTGGCGTTTACAGCGGCAGCAATCGCGACGGCACAGGGGCCGGCGGCTCGGGAATTTGGACTCAGCGTGGACTTGACCGATGCGCCGCGGAGGACGATCCATGCTACCGAGACGATGGCGGTTTCTCCCGGCCCGCTGACGCTGGTCTATCCGAAATGGATCCCTGGCGAACACGGGCCGACCGGACCAATCGACGATATGGCTGGACTGATGATTGCTGCCAGAGGTGCGAATGAGCAGCCCTGTGGGACAGACGGCGAAAGCAGGCTGAAGTGGGAGCGCGACAAGGTGGATATGTACGCCTTCCACCTGACCGTGCCAGAGGGCTGCACGCAACTTGAGATCAAGCTGGATTTTCTCGCCACAGCGGCGCCGACTGGATTCTCCGCGGGAGCCTCAACCAGTGAAAACCTCGCGTTGCTGAGTTGGAATGAGGTCGTCTTGTATCCCGAAGGGATGGACGCGGCCGATGTGAGGGTAACGCCAACCATCACGCTGCCATCTGCGTGGCAGTTTGGCACAGCACTCCACCGGCGGGAGACCTCGAGCGGCAATGCGCCGACGTATTCCGTTTCGTTCGAGCCGGTAAGCCTGGAAATGCTGGTGGATTCGCCCGTACTGGCAGGCAAGTACTTCAAGGAGATTGCGCTGGCGCCAGAGGTGACGCCAAAGCATTTTCTGGACATGGCAGCGGACGGTCCTGAGGAACTCAATCTTCCGCCGGAGCGAGTGGAGAACTTTAGCCGGTTGGTACGTGAGACCGGTGCGCTCTATCAGAGCCGGCACTATGGCGAGTATCACTTCCTGGTGACGTTGAGCGATTCGGTGGCGCACTTCGGCCTCGAGCATCACGAGTCGAGCGATGACCGCGTTGCTGCAAGAACCTTTGTCGAGCCCGACCAGTTTGTGCTGGCCGGCGACCTGCTACCGCATGAGTTCACGCATAGCTGGAATGGCAAATACCGGCGGCCAGCCGACCTGACCACCAGTAACTACCAGAAGCCGATGGAGGGTGATCTGCTGTGGGTGTACGAAGGCCTGACGCAGTACCTTGGCGACGTGCTGGCGGTGCGCTCGGGAATCTGGACGCCGGAACAGTTCCGTGGGAGGCTTGCGGAGAGGGCCGCAACGCTCGACAACTGGCCGGGGCGCACGTGGCGGGACCTGCAGGATACGGCGACTATGGCGCAAGTGCTCTACGGAGCAGGCGGAGGTTGGGACAACTGGCGCAGAGGTACCGATTTCTACGAAGAAGGTGAGCTGGTGTGGCTTGATGCCGACACCACCATCCGCAAAATGTCCGGTGGGAAAAAGAGTCTGGATGATTTTCTGGCGAAGTTCGAGGGCCTGGGCGGGAACACGCCTCCAAACGTTGCGCCCTACACACTTGCAGACATCGTGGCGGACCTGAATGCGGTGGTTCCCAATGACTGGTCCGGCTTTCTGCGGCGGCGGTTGGACACCAATCAGGCCGGTGCGCCGCTGGGTGGAATCGAGAACGGTGGCTACAAGCTGACGTTCGAACCTCGCCCAACCCCATGGAGCGAGACTGAGAATACGCAGAGTGGGGCGGTGGACTTCTGGTTCTCTGTCGGACTGCACGTGAATGCGACAGGGGCGCTGTCGGACGTACTGAAGGGCGGCCCGGCGGACAGGGCAGGCTTGGCCCCAGGCATGAAACTGGTCGCGGTCAACGGGCGCAGTTTCACTCCGGCATTACTGCAGGAGGCGGTACATGACGCGGAAGGGTCCGACGCGCCCGCGATCGAACTGATCGTCGAGAACACCGGATACTACAAGATCCTGAATCTCGACTACCACGGTGGCGAGCGCTATCCGGCGCTGGAACGGGTAGAGGGAGTACCCGATTCGCTGGATGAAATTCTGCAGCCACTAGTCAAGCCGTCAAAGTAATCTGTCGGAGCAATTAGTTCCCTAACGGCACGCCGTTCACTATCAGTGGGTTTAATCGCACACTTGCTTCGAACGCTGCCAACCTGCGCTCCAGTTCCCACTGCTGCGCTGCCTTCTCGTTCGCGTTAAGGAATTTCTGGCATCCGTCTGAAGGTTTGCTGTTTGCAGTGATGGCCGCGTCGCATGCCGACTTCAAGTGATCGTAGTTATCGGACCACACCCACAGGCTCTCGCCCGACAAAAAGCTGTGCTCAAGCGAATCGCGCGCGGAGTGTTTGAGGTCCACATAGTCCAGGTCCTGCTCATCGACGGCGCGGGCGTACTCATGCGTGAGGTCGATGCGTGAGACGCCTTCGTCGTCGGTCGAGAGCGAGAATGGGACGCGCGCGGCAAGATATGCAGCCAGCGGGTGGTCGCCGCCTTTGACGTCTAGGATGCCGTCGTTCGACGTGAGATTGACTTCAACGTCAACGTGCCTGGCAGCCATCTCCTTCAGCAGATCGAAGGGACGGTCCTCGTAAAGCACATCGACGCCGTGGCCGATGCGCTCGGCATGACCAAGCTCGACCGCCTCGCGAATGTGGAACCGTAAGCCCTCCGGCGGCACCAGCCCCGGCGCGAGTTCTCCGGCGTGCAGCGAGATATGCACCTTCGGATAGACGCTGTGCAGATAATCGAGCATAAGCATCTGCAGGTGATAGTCACGCATGGAGGTTTCGCCGTCTTCCGGCATGACGAAGTTGATCCCGACGACGTCAGGGTCTGAAGTTGCAACTTCGAAGCCCAGCAGCGTCTGGGCAAATACCTGCTGCGGCGGAAAACCGCGCAGGACCTGGTAGAGGAAGTGAATCCTGACGCTGCAAGTCGAACTTGCGGAGCCCTCACCGGTGCAGCGCTCAATGGAGTCACGCGCCGCTTTCGCATCGGCAAAGTATTTCGTGTCCACAGCAACATCCTCACGCAGCCCTGCTGCCAGCAGTTGGTTTCGCAACGATGCGAGAGCTTGCGGCGTGACGCTCTTCTCCGAACCTGCGGGCCAGCCAATCTGATTGCCGATCCTGGCCGCATTCGAGAATGGTGGGGTCTGCATGATCTCCAAATACTGCTCATTCTGGGTGGCGGCGCGCGCGGCAACCTCATCCAGCCATTCCCCTGCGACATTCTTAAGGCCGCCGAAACGCGCGAACGTTGAAAAGAACTGGTCGTGGCCGTTAATGCCCTCGAACGGGACAAACGCTCGCAGAGAAAAACTGTCGACGAGGTTGTCATAAAGCGCCTGGTTGGTGAGCGCAGTGGAAGCGGCGACCGTGCCGGGACCGCAGCGCGTACCCGAGACGGGCGCGACAAACTGCACGGCGTCTTTGCCGATGGGAGAGGCGGGCTTTCCAGTGTCGACAGGCGCGACGCAAAGCCCCTGCCGGATAGCCTCGGCAATGAACGTCTCGGCATAGATGGCGCCCGAAAGATGCATATGCAGATCGGCGCCCTTGGGAAATGGCTTGAGAAACGCGTACAGCTCAGGCATGCCGTAGTGCTTCGCCGCATTCAAGCGATTCTCGGCGCGCGTCTCGCCTATGGTTGGGACGTGCGGCCGGAATGGCGGATTGCCCTGTGACGACTGGCCCGTGCAGGAGAGCAAAACAAGGGCGGGCATCGTGATGCCGACGGCGGCAATCACTGCCAGGAGCGAGCGCACGGTGGCGCGGCGTATGCGAGTCATGCCTATCTCCACAAATAACTTAGACACACAGCATACCGCGCCATGCGGATCGGGAAATACGTGCAGCACCGGGCGGTGCGCATCCGGTTCTGGAAGCTTGCTTGACTCCTGAGCGCTGCCGGCTGATTGAGCTTCGGCTTGGCGATGAATGAAAGGGATTGCTATACTCAAATGGACGCTGGAACCCGCCGAAAAGCAATCTAACGCGGATGTCCTGCTTTCGCCGCGGGCTACACTTGGCTGTCCCGAATCAGGCGCTCCATGCCAAGGCCAGATAGCTCAGTGGTAGAGCGCGGCCCTGAAAAGGCCGGCGTCGGCGGTTCGATCCCGTCTCTGGCCACCACATTCTAAATAACTTAGCGGTGTTGCAGAAAACGGTCCATCCGGTTTCCACCCGCTATTTGCTGCAACCGTAGTCGCCGACTGCGTAAACTCCGCTATGAAGGTGTCTACTGCCGCCGTCCGGCTGTCTTCGCCTGCATGTAGATTTGCGAGCACAGACCCGGTCGTTCGGTATCATTAGTAGTGGATCTCCGAAATTCGGCCGTTGAATTGAGAGAACTTTGACCAGCAAGAAGGCTCCGCGTGAAGCCTCCCCGGATGAGAGGCAATCAAGCCGGCATCGCGGAAAGACAGTCCGTCGAAGTCTTGTCGAAGCGAGTGCGGCACAGGACGCGGCACTCCTCGCCCGCGAACTCCGCACCTCGCAAACTCAGCAGGAACTTGCTGTAATTGTCGTGGTCGAGTTCACCGGCGAACTCCGCAAGCGCAAGCAGCTTAGCAACGCCGCTCGACTTGCTCGCACCGCGGCCGCCGTCGTGGCTGGAGAAGAAGATCTGCCGGCCCATGCAGCCTCCAACCTCGACTTCGATGCCAGTCGCGCGGAGTTCGAGGAGCTCGCCCGATCAGCCGGTGCGACCATTGCCGCAACGCTCGTCCAGCGCCGCCAGCGGCCCGATCCCTCGAGCCTTGTCGGCGAGGGCAAACTCGAGGAAATTGTTGGCGTTGTGGCCAGCACCAACGCCTCGCTTGTCCTCTTCGATCATGACCTCACCCCCTCGCAGCTACGGAACATCGAGTCTCGGTTGCCCTGCCACGTCATTGACCGGTCGCAGCTCATACTCGACATCTTCGCTCGCCATGCTAAGACCCGTGAAGGTCAGCTCCAGGTAGAACTGGCACAGTTGGAATACCAGCTGCCGCGGCTGGCGGGACGCGGTCGCGCCATGTCGCAGCTTGGCGGCGGCATAGGAACCCGAGGCCCGGGCGAGACACAGCTCGAGACCGATCGCCGCAAGATCAACCTGCGTATCGACCACATCAAAACCCAGCTCGAAGCGGTTCGTCGCATCCGCCATCAACAGCGGCAGAGACGCGAGGCAGTCCCGGTCCCTGTAGTCGCTCTCGTCGGCTACACTAACGCCGGCAAGAGCACTCTCTTTAATGCCCTCACCGAGGCGGGCGTACTCGAATCAGCCCGTATGTTCGCCACTCTCGACCCGAAACTGAGACAGTTGCAGCTTCCGTCCCGCCGCAGGATCCTGCTCTCCGATACCGTAGGCTTCATCCGCAACCTTCCCCACACTCTCATTACGAGCTTCCGAGCCACGCTCGAAGAGGTTGAGCGAGCCGAAATATTGATTCATGTCCAGGACGCTTCCAGCCCTATGCGCGAGGAGCAGAAAACTCAGGTTGAAAGAGTCTTAGCCGAGCTTGGAGCTTCGACCAAGCCCGTCGTCCAGGTATTGAACAAGGTTGATCTCGTCCCGCCGCAGGAACTTGCCCACCTCTCGAGCAGTCGCGAAGCAATTCCCGTCTCATCGCTTCAGCACAGCGGCCTTGAACAAGTCCTGATTGCCATCGATGCCGCGCTCGTAGCCGACCCGCTTGTCGAAGCTAGTTTTCGGCTCCCGCAGTCCGAAGGCTCCATCCTCGCCTCGCTTGAAGGAGGAGCTCTAATCAGCGACAAGCGCTTCGAAGGAAACCTCGTTTTTCTCCGTGTCCGCGGACCGGCATCTCTTCTTAACCGCTACCGCCGCTTCCGGGAGAAACACGATCGTTCTGACGAGCCCACGGGGCCGAAGAATACGCGACTTTCAGCGTCGGATATGAGGATATAGGCGCTTCTCGTGCGTGCAGCTTGAACCAATGCCGTCTTGCGCCATTGCCGGGTAAAAGATTGGCCCGCCACACCGCCGCTGTCCCGCCGCCAGCTATCGAAAGCTGCAACTACCGTGTGCATCTTGGATGGGCAACGATATGCTTGACCCTCGCAGTCGCCTACTTGCCGCTATTTCACCGGGAACCGCGCGACGCAAGAGCTGCTGTATCCATCGGAGGGCACGCCGGCGGTCTCGGCGCTTTGGCAGGACTTCGTCAACCCCTCCCAGCAGACCGACATCGTTCTACCCGATGCCTCGCTCAGCATTAGCGAAGAACTCACCGGACATCCCGTATCGCTGTCCGACTACATCGATCGCGAGTACGTGAAGGAGACGGAATCGCTGCCCGTCAGCGAGGATCGGCGCGACGACCTCATCGACATCTACTCGCACAATCTGGTGGCCTTCGGCGACTTCCGCGCCGCCCAGCGGATACTTGCGCTTAGTCCAGTGGGATCGTTGCTGCGCTTGACGCTCTCCCGATTCTTCCAGCCCGAATTGGTGAAGACCGACAACCTCATTCTGATTGGAGGGAAGAAGGCGAATCCGTGGATTTATCTGTTCGACGACCAGACGAACTTCAGCCTCGACTACGACAACGTCAGCGGGCTCGGATACGTCGTGAACCGCCATCCCCACCCCGGGGAGGCCGCCGCCTATACTCCTTCCTCCCTGTATCCAAACGGATTTGTCGGCTACAGCGTCGTAGCCCATCTAACGAACCCAAGCCATAGCGGAAACGTGATCATCATCACCGGGACGGATTCATACGCGACCAGCGCGGCCGCCGAGTTCCTCACCTCGGAAGAACAGTTGAAGAAATTTCAAGACACCCTCCACGTCCAGAAATTTCCCTACTTCGAGGTGCTCCTCAAGACATCGCGCCTCAGCGGAACCTCCTTAAGCTCGGAAATCCTCGCCTACAGAACCTACCAGTTTTAAATAAGACCTGTGCCTCTCCAAGGCTGAATTCCGTGAGAGCAAGGTTCGATTTCAGTAGCGGACAGCTTGCCGTCACGCGTTTTCGACTAATAGAAATGCGTCGACGACGAAGAAAAGGGATGAGCGGCTGGATCTGTTTTGAAAGCGGCGGGTGTGCTTCGAATTCGCTTTTAGGGCATGGGTCTGAGGAACTTGGACGGGCCCTCTTTTCTCAGCCTTGCATCACTCCCAATGAGCCTCACTGCACGCCTCGGAACCTCTAATGGGGACTCAGCTGCCGAGAACAGATGGGATGAGAAGGCCGGTCTCCGGCGGGATGCGTTAAGCTCCCAAGGTATCGGCGCGCCGAAGCGCAGGCGATAAAGGAGACCGGCAATG
>Ga0302278_10004936_pt1 | contig 13502 bp, 11 predicted proteins | sample III_Bog_N3_2_FD_194543 | JGI IMG/M metagenome (GOLD analysis project Ga0302278, IMG submission 194543) | Peat permafrost microbial communities from Stordalen Mire near Abisko, Sweden - III_Bog_N3_2 | ecosystem: Environmental > Terrestrial > Soil > Wetlands > Peat | place: Sweden: Abisko... | reverse complement strand
CGACGTGCGCGAAATCGACGTGCTGGGCGAGGACATCTCCGACGTCAATTTCCACTTCGCTGCCCACGAAGATACCTTTGCCAGCCGCGGGCAGAAGATGATTTACTGGGGACCGCTCAAGCCCCTGGAGCACCTGCTCCTGCGCACGCCACTCGCGCCGCTGTCCTATGTTGCGTCCCGGCTCTATCACGATGTGTACTGGTACAACTTCGTGGGTCGTCCACGGGTTCGGCAGGCACTTCAGACCGAATGGGGTAAGCTTTTCACCTCCTACTGATGTGGTACTATTCGATTATTGAAACTTCTTAATCTTTCTCGCCTTCCGGCCCTGGGACTTCTGAGCCTTTCGCTCGTGGTGTCTTTCGCCAGCGCAGCACCGGCCGGTGCCGGGACGGATGCCGAGGCTGCCGGCCTCGCAATTTTGCCCGATACGCTTGCCGGGCTCACCAGGAACATTCCTGCTTTAATCAGCCAGGCGCTTACCGGTTCGCAGTTCGCCGAGCAGGTTTTGCGAATGGACTCCCGTGCGCGCGAGCAGGCCATTCTCAAACAGGTTCTTGCCGGCAACCTTCCCTCGTTCCTTTCGAAACTGATTCCGGTGGCGCTCAGCTACCGGCAGCCGGATGGCAAAACCCACACCGCGACCATCTTCGTAATGCCCGAATATCTCGCCATCGGAACCGATAGCGACTTCCTGCGGATTCCCATGAATCTCTACACCGCCGTCGCGGTGGCCAGCCGCATGGGTTTCATTCTTCCCACCAGGAAAATCGTCAACGCGATTTACGAACAATCGGCATTTCATTTCTCACCGGAGCCGATGGCCGCCGGTCCGCAGATGCGGTCCACCGATTACTACCAGACGCATAACCGGAAAATTGAAGAGCAGTCGCGCACGCTGGGAGTGACGTCGGGCGCGCTTGTTTCCGGGCACAAGAAGGACGTCGTGATGACCAATCTGCTGGCGGGGAACCCGGGCAAGATTGCCATCTACGGATGGCATCGCCTGAATGGCGCGCCCATCCAGCCGCTCAGTACCGTGCATGGCGCGTGCTACGCCGATTACAGCCACGGCATTCGTCTGGTCAGCGAGACCGTGGTCGTGGATGGCAAGACCAGGTCCGTGTACGACGTCTTACTGGACCCGGTTCTGTCGAAGGTTCTGAGCGACGAGGGCCCGATTCCCCATCTTCGGGAACTAATGAATGTCTCATCCGGCGATTCGACCTGCGGCAAGCCTTAAGGCACCCCTAGCTAGGGCAGGAGTCGAGGCGAGACGATCTCCGCTACGCGACATATCGGCGCGCGCCCGAACCGAGGATCGAATTGCTTGGTGAAGGCACAAACGAAGGCCACATCGCTGCTGATGAGCGATCCGAATACGAAGCCTGATCAACGCCATGGACTTTATTTCAATCCTTCGGCTCAAAGCCCGGCGGTATCTCGCCCGGATTGCCGATTAGCGGTGGATGCAGGAACCCGGCTGCGCGCATCGCCGTATCCCTCGGCATCTTGCCTGTACAGATGATCCCGAACCTCTTGGTTCGAATCTGAACAGCCCTCCGGTACACCTCACCCCGGCACTTCCCGTAACAGCGCACCGTGCCAGCGCGAACTTCGAGGGAACTCGTCGGTCGATGGGTCCTCGATCAGTAACCATTCCGAGTCGAATTTCCCCTCAATCCCGGCGATCGTCAGGAGTTCATGGAAGGCGTACGCCTGGAGTGACATGGAAGGCGACTCCGTCTCAGGTAGGCGCTAGCTAGGATCGCAGATCTTTTGGCTGAAGGCCAGTCTTTTTCGATATTTTGGCGAGAATTGCCGGACCCGGTTCCTCTGAACCGTGAAAGGAGAATGGGTAGTCGGCACAGCCGTCCTTCTTCATGATTTTGTGGGAGCCGACGGTCCGATCATGGCGCCACCCAATTCTTTTCAGCGCCGCAAACACACGACCAGCCTTAGCCGAAGGCCAGGAACTCATGCGGCAATGTCGAAAATTGCGTCTCCGGAATCGGGGGGTAGTTCGCCATGGGCAATTCGGTCGAGAACAATCTCCCGGGCCGCTGCCCGAGCCCGTTTAATCGCGTCCGGCTTCGAATCCCCATACAGGAGGACGTTCAATTCCGGAACCTCCGCTATCCAGCGGCCGTCGACTTCCTGGTCGAGCTCAATGGTGAGCGTCATATCCCTTAGGCTACCATCGGCTTGGCAGCTTCGGACCAACTGGCTCAGTTCGCTGGAGAGCTTCCTTCCCTAACTGGATCTCACGGGAGCGTGGGCCACATTCCGGTATCGCCGTTTTTGGGGACCCGCTAATGGTTCCGGGAGCGGCGTTATCGGCGCCGATTCACGGCATCCGTTTCGACCCGATTTTCTCCTTTGCGTTCTGATTGCTCTGTTGTAACCCCGGTATAATGGTTGCGTTAGCTGACAAAACGACAACCTAATTCACTGTCTTAGCACACCGGAATCCCAGGTGATAATTCGCATGGCTGTGCTCATCCATCACCCTGGTTCCATGCCAGAAAGGCGCCCGCCAGCGGCACCAGTCCTCATGCGCTCGGTACGCATCGAAAATAAACCAGCTCCCTTTCATCTCCGTATAGCCTAATTCCCTGCTGCCCTTGCTCGACATCTGGCTCTCATTAAGCGGCAGATTCATATGTTCCGCCGCATTTCCGTTAATGTCGTAGACTTCCAGCGGGCTGTGGCACTGCGGAAAGTCCCCGGCCGGAAAGGTATTCGAACCACACCCCGTCCAGCTTCCGCCATTGCACCCCGGAGTCTTGCTGCCCGACGTAGCGCAGATCCCCGTCTTGTATTCCGGCCCGTAGCTCCACCGTTTTGTGGGAGCGTCGGCTTTATTGTGTGCCGCGCGCATTCGCCCAATTCCCGCGTCCGGGCTCAGTCCTCGCGCCAGAGCGAACGGATAATCCGGTGGCTGCAGGTCTCCTTCGCAAGCGCCCTCCCATTCGTGCGCGTCCGCAATCCGCTCGCCCACAGCCCAGCAGATCTGGGCGGCTTCGCGCGCCTTAACCCACACGACGGGATAATCGCACGGAATATCCGGAAACTCGAACTGGTCGATGCATGCCTTGGCATCCTCCGGCTTCTGAGTCGCCGGGTCGTAGAGCGGAGCCAGGTATTTACCGCCGCAGATTTTCTCAAAACGCGCATTCTCGTAGTGAACGGCCTGTTGTTTCAGCTTGTCCATGCATTCCGCCGTGGTCACCGGATGCCGGGTCAGCGCCGGATTCCCCTGCCCGATATAGCCGGACGCTTCGAAGATCTTACGCACCGCTGCGACCTGCTCGTCCGTCAGTCCGCGAGCCTCCTTGAGCTGCCGCAGCAGTAGTTCGTTCTGGTCCTTCAGCGTCTGGTTGGAATTGCCCGACGCGCCAAATCCAACCACGCACGGGAAGACGACCAATCCCAAAAACATCGCACAGAGAATTTTCAACGTTTGACCTCTTTCGAATTCCGTCGCATTACATAGAAAAAATCCCGATTATCCGGATAGCCCAGAAATCGCGGAATCACCTGCCCGGATTCAGACTGATCCAGCTGGCTCATGCCCTTAATCAGGTGGTCCACCGACATCTCCGAACCCGACCTGCGGTAATAAGCCAGATAAGTGTGTTCCAGCGCGTTCATATCGAGAAGCATGGCGTAGCTGCAGCGGTATGCCTGAAACACGCGCGCCATCGCGGAAGGCGTAGCATCGGAAAACACGGCGTAGATCAGAAACCTCCGGCCATGACTCTCCTGCAAAGCCGCGCCACCGCGAATCGTGCGCAGCCTGTCGTCTTCGGAGCCCGACCAGTTCCCCGGTCCCCATTTCGTCACCAGATGGCCCGGAAGCGTCGTCTGAGAAGCGGGGTCGAATTCAGCCAGTGGAACTCCGTTCTGCCTCGCATAGCGGATCTGCGCGAGCCGCCGGTCGTCCGCTTCGGTCCATGTCTTCATCTCGAGCGAACCGTCGTTCAGCATCAGAATCGTCGCCAGGCCGGGCTGGAGTTTACTGAACACCACCCCGTTTTCAATGAAGCCGTAGTGGCTGCCGTGATTCTTCAGCGACAGGTCGCCGTAGCGGAACGCGCCATGCGAGCGCTTGAAACCGCCGGTAAAGGTTGCAACGGTCCTGCGGCCGTCTTCCGGGGCGATCAGACCGGTCGAAATGAGCGGCGCGACGCTTCCGATCCCGTCAGGCCCCGGCAGCGCCGTGTTCTTCATTTTCGCCGTCACCCGGTCCGACCAACCGACGCCCGGATACGACGTGCCGCGCGAATACGCCACCTCGAAGCGGTCGAGGTCAAAGGCAATCAGATAACACAGCGAAGCCGCTTCGACGCTCTCAAGGTTGCCGGCCAGGTCTTTGTTCTTCTGCAGAATGGCGGGGGAAATGAAATTCGGCTGTATGACGCTGACCCAGGCGCCGGCATTGCCCGCAGCCGGATACCATGCTCCGGGCGTCATGCCGTTCTTTGAAGAACTCTCCGGTTCCAGGGCAATTCCGAGGTTCTCGGATTGTATGAGCCGGGTTGCGGCTGCGGGATCGATGAACGCGGGCAATGGCTGACCGGCCATCGCGCCCGCAGACGCGGCCGTGCCCGTCGCAGTTGTCGCGGTTTCACGGTACCGGTCCGCGAGCAGATGGTGGAACACGGCGATCACCTGTTCCCCGCCCCACACCTGATCCCGCAGGAACTCGGTGGCCGACTCCAGCGCCGTACGCTGGCCCTTCGCGGGATTTCGCAGATACAGGCGGCCTCCGCAGAGAGGGTAATAAATCAACCGGGAATTCCGCCCCTGTTCCAGCGCACCGGCAGCGGGTCCGGAGCCGAAAAGATCGCAGGAGTAGCGGTCGTTCCCCGTGACAATAATCAGCCCGGAAGGATACTTATCGTCCAGGAGAACCTTGCTCTCGTGCGGCCGGGGATTCTCCAGATGCCAGGGCTGCTCGGCCGGGGCGTCTTTCCACGCGATTTCCAGCAGATACCACGCGTTAATCGCGGGATTCAGATTGACCAGGGTGGCGGTGCCTTCGCCTCCCGTGCGTGTGCGGAATTTCAGGGAACTCGTCTGCCGGAACTGCTGAAGTTCCAGAATCGTTTGGGGTACGTCCCCGGGCTGGGCGGCGAACGCCAGCATCAAAAGGAATGACGCGATTCGGATCATCCGATCAGCGCCAGTATGGCCGTTGCGACCATCAGGACAATGAGAATCCGGCTCGTCCGGTCGCTCGTCGTGAACACGACGGGATCGTGATTCATGTTGCCGCGGTGCGCGGTCAGCCAGACGTGGCTGATCCAGTAGAGGAGCAAGGGGCAAAGCGCCCATAGCAGTTCAGGCCGCGAATAAAGAACCCTGGCTTTATCGGCGGCGATGTAAAGAGCCAGTACGAGCACCGCCAGATAGCCGCTTGCCGTTCCCATCGCGGCAAGCAGTTCGCCGTCGCTGAGTTCGTAGGCTCGTGCCTTGGCAGCATCGCCGTCCAAGCGCCGCATGATGGCCAGTTCACTGTAGCGCTTCACCAGGGCGAGGCTGAAGAAGAGGAACGTCGAAAACGCCAGCAGCCAGTGAGACGGCCATATCGCGGTAGCGGCGGAACCTGCCAGAATTCGTACCGTATACAGACCGGCCAGGAACAGGACATCCAGTATCACCACCTTTTTGATCCGGAGAGAATACGTAACGGTCATCGCGCAGTAAGTGACCAGTAGAGCGAGTACCAGCGGTGAAACCAACGCGCCCAGGAAACAACCCAGGAGCAGCAGGGCGGGACCCGCCAGCAGGGCATAGGAAAGGGGAAGGTCGCCGGCCGCAAAAGGGCGCAGGCGCTTCTGAGGATGGTGCCTGTCGGACTCCAGATCCACGAGGTCGTTAAATAAATAGCCGCTCGACGCGCAGCATCCGAAGGCCACAAACGCCAGCAGCGACTTCTCAAACAACGCGAGGTCGTGAAGGCGATGGGCGGCTATCAGGGGCACGAAGACAAGCAGGTTCTTCAGCCAGTGGTTGGGCCGCAGAGCTCTCAGACGCTCCGCCCAGCCGATTTTCCGATCTGAAAACACGCGATCGACATCCGTCAGCCGGGCGGCCGCCTTCCCCACTCCGCGCGCCGCGTTAACGAGGATTGCCTTTCGGGCCGCACTCCAGACCGGCAGGTCGCACCGCCCGTTTCCGCCATCTGCCGCGTAATCGAAGCCCCTCGCGCCAAACCGCGCAACCAGGAGACCACGCTTGGCTTCGCCGCGGAGATTCACGTGTCCGTCGCTGGCGAATACTTCGTCGAAAAGCGCCAGGTGATCGGCGACACAGCGCGCAATTGCGATATCGCTGGCCGTTGCGAGCACCACGGATCTCCCGTCGGAGCGCTGTTGCACCAGGTAGTCGATTAATTCCGTTCTCCAGGGAAGAGTCCGGGGCTCGGGCAGAATACGTTTCGCAACTTCCTGCTTGAACCTTGCTTTTCCGCGACCCATCCAGACCGGGATCGCAAACAGACAGAGTGGCCGGTCCTTCAATAACGCCAGCACAGACTCGACGAGAAGATCCGTCCGGACGAGCGTGCCGTCCAGGTCAACCACAAGGGGCGGCTGCGAGCGGGTGCTTTCCACAAAACCGGCTGCCGGAAACCCGAGCCGCTCTGACGAACCGACGTTCATTGAAGGCAATGCGATGCATCCCGGCGGCCAAAGCGAATATTGCTCTCAGAAAGGCGCCGAAGGGCTCTGAACGGGCATGTCGATTCATTGTCAGGTGACCGGATATAGCCGAATGACCTTAATCGGTCATGTGCGCCCCCTGACTTTGAGCGCCGCCCCGTTTCCCATCCCCGCTCGTCAAACCGGACGTGCCGGCTTCCGTCGCGTTGGGGAACGGCAGCCCCAATGTTTTCCGGTGGCGGCGGGGAACCCGTCTGAGGCGGTGAGTCGGGCGGGTGCGGAAACGGCGAGTATTCCGAAGATGACGACGGCTTTCCCCGCTTTCATGTCACTGGTTCGCGTGACGTTGGGATTGCTACAATCATGTCAAGTGCGTTCTGTGCAAGCGGGTGTGGCCTAGCGGTCGGGCTGTAGCCTTCCAAGCTACCCACACGGGTTCGACTCCCGTCACCCGCTCCAAGTTATTCCAGGCGAATCACGACGGCGGTGGCGCTTAAATTCCGCTACCTGCATGATGCGCGCGAGCCGCCCGCAGATGGTTCGTGCCATCGCTTCAGGCGTTTGATCCTTCAACTACCGCTTCATCTATCCTGCTGGTGAGCCCCGGGCATGCCTTTGCTTATTCCTCCGGCGTTCGGTAATCCAGGCTGCTTTGCGGCCTCTCCGAGTTCTATTGCACCCGCCATTGTTCGATCCTGCGCCTGGCGTCGGCCGGATTCAGGAAGCAATTTCGCATTCAGGCATTCGTCCCGGAACTTTCCATTGAAGCTCTCCACGTGGCCGTTCTGGATCGGTCCTCCCAGCTTTGTGCCGCCTTTCGCGATTGTCATGCCGAACCCGGGAAACTCCCTGCTTTCCACGTGGAGCTTCATGTGAAAACGCTCGGCGAGCAGGTTGCGCAGCATGGCCCGAAACTCGTCCCTCGTCGCGCCCGCCGGAACCCTGGCTGTCAGATCGAATTCATCCCGGTCCAGCGGCAGTTTCGAGGAAATCTGAAACATCTCAACGTGATATGCGATGAGTATCAGGTCGTCCGGACCCCGCCCGGCCGAATGTGTACCGGGTCGGATCTCTGCCGCCGGGGCCACCGTCGCTTCCCCGGATGCTCTTCGGGCCCGAAGGACGGATCGATGCCACTTCAAACGTCTGACCGAACGCGATTCCGGTGACGATGACCAGCCAAAGCCCGAGCCGCGCAGCAGGCATATGCCTCATAGTACCCAGGAATATTACCTATCGAAATTTAGGGTGAGATTTTCGTACCGATTCGGCACTCCCTTCTTACGGGGATGATTTTGGATCATTGGGTGGCGAGCATTCTCGCTCCCCTTGCATTCTGGGTACTGCTCAACGGCATCGATGACTTCGTCATCGATATCGCGGCTATTGTGGGCTACATCATCCACCCTCCGGCCCCCACGGAAGCCGAACTCGACGACGCGCCGCAACGCCTCATGGCCATCTTTGTCGCCTCCTGGAAAGAGCACCGCGTCATCCGCAAGATGGTCGAGAACAATGCCACCAAGCTTCGTTATTCCCGCTTCGCGTTCTTCCTCGGCGTCTACCCGAACGACGCGCCCACCCTCGCCGCCGCGCGCGACGCCGTATCCAGCTTCCCTAACGTTCACCTCTCGGTCTGTCCGCACAACGGGCCCACGTCGAAGGCCGATTGCCTGAACTGGATCTACCAGCGGATGCTGCTCTACGAAGAAGAGCACGGTGTGCGCTTCGAGATGGTACTGACGCATGACGCCGAAGATATCGTCGACCCCGATGCGCTGCGCTGGATCAACTACTACGCACAGTGGAACGATATGGTCCAGATTCCCGTGCTCGCGCTCCCGACCCCGTTCCAAAAGATCACGCATGGCGTCTACTGCGACGAGTTCGCCGAGTATCAGTTCAAGGACATGATCGCGCGCCAGGCGCTGGGCGGCTTCATTCCGTCAAATGGCGTGGGCACCGGCTTTTCCCGCCGCGCTCTTGAAGCGATGGCGGCGCAATCGAGCAACCGCATTTTCGAACCCGGCTGCCTGACCGAGGATTACGAGAACGGCTTCCGCGTGGCCCGCATGGGAATGCCTCAGAAATTCATCCCGATCAATATCCGGCACGGCCGGCCGATCGCCACCAGGGAATATTTCCCGCAGGAATTCGGACTGGCCGTGCGGCAGCGGTCCCGCTGGGTGACAGGCATCAACCTCCAGTCCTGGGAGTTCCACAGTCCGAGGGAGACTCTGCGGCACCTCTACTGGTTCTGGCGCGACCGCAAGGGCCTCATCGGAAACCTGGTCACGCCGCTCACCAATATCCTGTTTCTCTATGGGCTGGTCACGCTCGGCGTGGATGAGGCGCTGCACCGGGAATGGGGTTTGGCGCGGGAGGCATCCTCCATTGCGGTCGCGTGCGGCGCCGGTCTGACCCTGCAGGCGGCTCACACCGGAGTCCGGATGTGGTGCACGAGCAGGATCTACGGCTGGACCCACGCGGCGGGAGTTCCGGTCCGGGTTGTGGCCGGCAACTGGATCAACTGCTTCGCCACCTGCCGCGCCATCTGGACCTTCACGATCGCGAAAATCCGCGGCAGGCCGCTGCGATGGGTCAAGACGGAGCACGCTTATCCCAACCGGGCCGCGCTGATGACGGATCGGAAGCGGCTCGGCGAAATCCTCACATCGAATCAGTGGATTACGGCGGAGCAACTGGAGTTCGCACTGGCCGGAAAGCCGGAGGGCATGCGGTTGGGCGCGCACCTGATGAAGCTGGGGTTCATCACGGAGCAGGAACTCTACATGGCGCTCGGCCTGCAGAACAACCTTCCGTTCGGCAAACCGGAGCCCGATTCGGTATCCCTTTCGATCACCCGCGCCCTCCCCGCCGCGCTGTCCCGTAAATGGCAGGTGCTCCCATTCCGGATCGCTGCCGGGGAACTCTACGTGGCAAGTTCCGACCTGCCGGGCGATGAGATGCAGAGCGACATCCGCCGCTTCAGTTCCCTCGAGCTCAGGTTTCACCTCATAACGCCGGGCGACTACGAGGTACTCGCACAGCAGTATCTTGAATAAGTGAGCACTTTCCGCACCGATCCCCTTTCGTACCTTGGCGCACAACTCGAAGACTGGAAGCGCGCCGGCACCTACCAACGGCTCCGCATCCTCGAAGGCCCCAGCGCCGCCGAATCGCGCTTCGACGGCAAAGAGGTGATTAACCTCGCGTCTAATAACTACCTGGGACTTACAACCCATCCGAAGCTGATCGAAGCCGCGATCGATGCGACACGCAGGTACGGAGCGGGGTCGGGCGCGGTCCGCACCATCTCCGGCACGATGGACCTCCACATGGAACTGGAGCGCCGCATCGCGAAGTTCAAGAACGTCGAAGCCTGTGTGGTTTTCCAGTCGGGTTTCGCCGCCAACGCGGGCACCGTCTCCGCCATCCTCGGGCCGGAGGATCATATCGTGTCCGATCAGCTGAACCACGCCAGCATCATCGATGGCGCGCGCCTGTCTCGCGCCAAAATCCATGTGTTCCCGCACAAGGACCACGAAGCGGCCGGACGCATCCTGGCCGGACTCGACGGCGCGCCGGGCCACAAGCTTCTGATCACCGACGGCGTCTTCTCCATGGACGGCGACATCGGCCCGCTGCCGCAACTCGTCGAAATCGCGGAGAAGCATGGCGCGATCATGATGGTCGACGACGCTCACTCGTCCGGCGTACTGGGCCGCAACGGCCGCGGCACCATCGATCACTTCAACCTGCATGGCCGCGTGGACATTCAGGTGGGCACGCTGTCGAAGGCCATCGGGGTCCTGGGCGGTTATGTCTGCGGCACGAAGGACCTGATCGAGTTCCTGTATCACCGGGCGCGGCCGTTTCTCTTTTCGACATCGCATCCGCCATCGGTTGCCGCGTCGTGCATTGCGGCGTTCGAGATCCTCGAAGACGAACCTGAGCGCATCGGGCAACTCTGGGCCAACACCCGGTACTTCAAGCAGGGGTTGGTGGATGCGGGCTTCGACACCGGGATCAGCGAGACTCCGATTACCCCGGTAATCGTGGGAGAAGCGGCGCGCGCGTTCCAGCTCTCCGATGGGCTGTTTCAGGAAGGCGTGCTGGCGACCGGCATCGCCTTCCCGACTGTGGCTAAGGATAAGGCCCGCGTCCGGACCATCGTCAATGCGACGCATACCACGGAGCAGCTCGACCGCGCGCTCGAAGCCTTCCGCAAAGTCGGCAGGCGCATGGGGATTGTGTAAACAGTTCCCCGCGCGTTCATGCAGTCGATGAGACGCCGGGGGGAGGACGTCCGGTCCAGTGCGCCGCGCGATCTGCCGGTAGTTCCAGGACAACAACGATAAGCCGAGGGGCAAAAGGGTCTGCATACAGTTCAGGAACGGAGACCCCAAAAAAGCCGGAAATTTGCGTTCGAAGGGTGAAGATCTGGATGCCCCGGCGGTTTGGCGCGTGCGCGTTGGCCTCATTTCAGGAAGGCGGTGACAGGAATTTCTATCAATAGAATCAGCGACTTCCGTCCTAGCCCTGCGCCGACAATGCTAAAACGAGCTGAGCGCTTCGGTTTAGCGTCCGCCATTAATCTTCGAAAATTGATGCGCCGGAAGGCAAGATCCGGAAACGAGGCATTCCGCTCGGGTTCGCTGGCTGCGAAGAGCAGGATTTCGTTCCGGTCGCGGCCTCGAGTTCGTTTTGTGATGTCGTTTTGTCCGGTCGCCGGACTGGGAGTTCGTTTTGTAAACCGAGATGCCCGATGGCAAAACAAGCCTGGTTCGTTTTGTACGGCAGTGGCAGCGCCGAAATCGGCGGTCTCGACCCCGAGAATCGTCCGGTTCGTCGGTGCCGGGTTCGTTTTGTAAAACCGACGTTGCCCGCCTCCTGCAGCGATCCGGTTCGTTTTGTAAGTCGCATCCGCCGGCCCAATGCGATGTCGGGTTCGTTTTGTAACCTCGGGCACGGAGCCTCGGGCCACCGGCAGCGGGTTCGTATTGTAATGCGGAGTTCGGGTTGCTCCGCAGCCACCGGCGGGTTCGTTTTGTAACGGCTCACGTCGCCGGACCGGTATGGCTTCGTTTTGTAAAACGCCACTCCCCTGCCCCATCCCTTGACGCCCCACCCCCTCCAATGCTTAAATATTCATTGGACTGAATAAAAATTCAATGACTGCCGCGCCTGCAGTTCCGAAGATCGCCCACACCGATTTCACCCAGGATCTCGACCTCACCCAAACCGAGTTCCTCGCCCTCCTCGACATCGCCGCCGACGTCAAGCGCTCTCCTGAGGCCTACCTCACGCACCTCCGCGGCAAATCCATCGCCCTGCTCTTCGAAAAGCCCTCCCTCCGCACCCGCATGACCTTCGAGCTTGCCATCCAGCAGCTCGGCGGCTTCTCGATCCTCAACGACGGCCCCATCGGCTCGCGCGAACCGCTCAAAGACGTTGCCCGCAACCTCGACCGTTGGGTCAGCGCCATCGTCGCCCGCACCTTCCTCCAGAAAACCGTCGACGACCTCGCGCGCTACGCCCGCGTCCCGGTCGTCAACGCCCTCAGCGATTTGTGGCACCCCTGTCAGGCGCTGGCCGACATGCAGACTCTCCGCGAGCATTTCGGCGAGGATCTGCGTGGCCGCAAACTCGCCTTCGTCGGCGACGGCAACAACGTGGCCCACTCGCTGATGCTCTGCGCTGCCCGGCTCGGCCTGAACTTCGCCATCGCAAATCCGCCGAAATACGATCCGTCCACAACCGTTGTCGATCAGGCCCGCGCCCTTGCCGAAACCCATGGCAGCACCGTGACCCTGACCCACGATCCCAACGAGGCCGCCCGCGGCGCACACGCTATTTACACCGACGTCTGGGCGAGCATGGGCGCGGAGAACGAAGCCGCCGAACGCCGCACCGCCTTCCAGGATTACCAGGTGGACGACGACCTTCTCGACCAGGCCGAGCCCGACGCCGTCTTCATGCACTGCCTGCCTGCCAAGCGCGGCGAGGAGGTCACCGACAGCGTCGTCGAATCGCCCCGCTCCGTGGTCTTCGACCAGGCCGAAAACCGCCTGCACGCACAGAAGGCCCTGCTCCTGATGCTACTCGCCTGATCGCCCCGAACAAACACATATGAACGAAGAAAAGCCTGCAGCCATGAAACTGTGGGGCGGCCGTTTCGAAACCGGCCCGTCCGAAGTCTTCGAGCGCTTCTCCAACTCGCTCCATTTCGATAAGCGCCTGCTCGATGCAGACGTCCAGGGCTCGCAGGCCTTCGCCCGCTCCCTCGCGCGCGCCGGAGTCCTGTCGGAGGCCGAATGCGCGCGGATCATCGACGCCTTCGAATCCATCCGCGCCGACGCCAAATCGCCCGCTTTCTTCGATGGCGCGACCGACGAAGACGTCCATACCTTCGTCATCCGCAAGCTGGGCGACCGCGTCGGCGCGCTGGCGGGCAAGATCCACACCGGCCGCAGCCGCAACGAGCAGGTCTCGCTCGATACCCGCCTCTGGCTGCGCGGCGCCTGCGACCAGTCGCGCGACCTGCTCCGGGCGCTGATGTCGGCCCTGCTCGATCTTGCCGGCGAATACCCGAACGCCGTCATCCCTGGCTATACGCACCTGCGCCGCGCGCAGCCAGTGCTCTGGCCGCACTATCTGCTCGCGTATTTTGAGATGTTCGCCCGCGATCACGAGCGTTTCTCCGAAGCCCGCCGCCGCACCAACGTGATGCCGCTCGGCTCGGGCGCGCTGGCCGGCTCCGGTTTTCCGCACGACCGCGGCGCCATCGCCTGCGACCTCGGCTTCGATGACATTACCCGCAACAGCATGCAT
>Ga0302278_10004933_pt1 | contig 13504 bp, 11 predicted proteins | sample III_Bog_N3_2_FD_194543 | JGI IMG/M metagenome (GOLD analysis project Ga0302278, IMG submission 194543) | Peat permafrost microbial communities from Stordalen Mire near Abisko, Sweden - III_Bog_N3_2 | ecosystem: Environmental > Terrestrial > Soil > Wetlands > Peat | place: Sweden: Abisko... | reverse complement strand
CTACGGGCCGGTTTCCAGTTCAACAACAAAGGCGGAGTGCAAATGCACACCCCGCCCACAAATCAATAGTAGATGGACTTAGGCTACCGTTTTGCGAGGTCTCGCCTTGACTGTTCTCTTGTCTCGCTTCGCGGCCAATTCCTTGGCTACGGCTTTCTGAAGCCTTTCAGCATCCACTCGGTAGCGTTTGGCGGTGTCCGTGAGAACATCGTCGCGGCTGGCGGTGGATCGCTGATAAGCGGAATCCAGCAGACTGATTTCCAGAACCAGCTTGCAGAGTTCGGACTCATCGTAGGTGTCTACTTGCTTGGTCAGAAGCTCCTGAACGGACGCAGAGTCTTTCCTTGCCTCTACCTTGTGCCGCTTCGCCAGAGTCGGAACTTGGCTGTAGGAGAGGTGGCCAATCAGGTAATGGCCAACCGCTAGCAAGTCGGCCTTCTTCAAAGGAGCCGATACGCGTTGGAGAATCGTGGCCAAGATGCGATGGCGAGTCGTAATGGCGAGTTTCTCCTTTTCGATGCGCTTCCGTTCCTCTGCCCGCTCCCGCTCGACTTGCTGCGGAGAAGGCGTGTTGGGGTGGTGGATGCGGCAAGCTGGATCGGCACAAACCTTGACGACCTGTCCGCGCTTGCCGCCGTCCATGACGACGGCCTCGGTCATCTTGTCACAGGGTTTCTGAACGGGCGAGAGCTTGCTGCTTGCGCCGTTCGGCTTGGCTTTCTTGATCTCCAACTCCACATAGTGATTCCGTCCCAAGGGAGCGCCCTCACGGGAATTCCACGCCGCCGAAATCTGGATTAGCTGCGGCTTGGTTTCCAGAGTCTTCTTCACGCAAGCGTCAATCTTGGCTCGGAAACAGTCGGGCGACGTGCATGAATCTTTACGCACGTCGGGAAAGAGTAGCTTGTTGAAACCAGTTCGCCTCGGACAATTGGCACACGAACCTGCTTCGGGAACGAGTGTTTCATCCTGCTTGTCAAAGGGCGCAGACGCCAGTTGGAGCAAGATGTTCGATTCGATCCATGCTGCCAACTCCCGCACTGGAATGAGGACTTGGCTGTTGCCCTCGCTTGTCCATAAGCCTCGGAACGCTGCCGAGAACGCCTCCTGCTGTTGCGAAGCCGGGAGCTTGGCGATCAGCAAAGCGTGGCCAATGGTGATCTGATCTTTCAGGAACGCCTCGGCCACGGGCGGTATGAGGTCAGCGAGTCTGATACGACCGTAGACATACGCCTCGCTCTTGCCAGCACGTGAGGCGATGATGGCGATGGTGTAGGCAGGCTCTCCGAGTTCCAAGAGCGACTTGAAACCCAGAGCTTCCTCAAGCGGGTGGATGTCCTCGCGTTGCAGGTTCTCAACGCACTGCGCCTCGATGGCCTCGGCATCGGTCAGCTTGACTACGCGGACGGGAAGTTTTTCGAGTTCTGCCAGTTTCGCCGCTCTTAGGCGACGTGCCCCGGCAACAACCTCGTATTTGCTTTCCTCTAGTTCGCGTACCAGAAGAGGGGCCAGAATCCCTTGCGTCTTGAAGCTGGCGGCCAGTTCTTCGATGCTCTTTGCATCAAAGCGTTTGCGGGGATTGGTTGGTGATTCCGCAAGCGCGGTGATGGGAACGCTGCGGTATTCGTGGTTGTAGACTGCATTTTGCGTATTCGGCATGATCTTTCTCCTTTCAGTGTCTTTAATTAGGTGTTCGTGGACTCAGCGCACACGTCGGGCCTAAGAACCAAACGGTGCAGTGTTGGCGCGTTATGCGGCTACCGTAAGTGCCGCTGGCTCGGGGGCAATGCCCCCGAGGATCACGGCAGCGGTTTGTTGAACGGCTTCCAAGCTCTCGCGCAAGAGACTGGCGTCTCCGTGCCAAAGCTGGATGTAGTCCTGGGATGCGGTTCCGTTCTGTAATCCGACCGACTGGCAAACTACAAACGCAACAGCTTCCGCCTCAGTTTCGCGGACTTGCTTGGTGGTCATGGTGCGGCGGTCGCCACGGTGCAACATTTCGTGAGCGATCTCATGCACAAGCGTCGAAAATTCCTCGGCAGGCTGCATCCCGGATAGGAGGGTGATTTTCCCGCCATGCGAGAGACCCTTCGCGGGAGCAATTCTTTCGGAGAAACTAAGCTCGACGCGTTGCGCTTCAACGAACTTGAACAAGCGTTCGCGGTATCCGCTCACGTCGCCATTGACTTCGGTCAGTGTTGGAAGTTCTTTGCCTTCGGTTTGGCAGACATCTTATCTCGTGATTTGCGGCCGAGCCTCTGCGCGCTCGATCGATCCCGCCTGTAGATGTACTTCTCGATAGCGGTCAGGCGAAGATGGCTGCTATGTCGATTTACAAAGCCCAAAGAAGAGCCGAACGATTCGGCGTTTCATTCCGTGTTTGTGATTCGAAGGATGCCGGCGTTGGCTCGTGCGATCAGTTTCTAACGGAGCTGAGCTTGCGCGATTGTTCTGTCTACACCCAGCGCGCTTACGCGCTGGGCCTTGCACATTTCTTTAGTTGGCTGCGCGCCTCGGGAGGCGATCCCGATCGCGTCACGCGTCAGATCGTCGGAAGCTACATCACCGAGTTCGCGCGAGGTGCGAAACAGGGTGCTGTCGCCACGCACTTTGCGCAGAAGCCGCGCCAGCCACGCACGATCAACCATCGGCTGAGCGTGCTCGCGTCTTATTTTGAGTACTGCATTCGCCGCGATACCGAGGACGGGCGGGGTCCGTGGAAAGGTCGCATCAACCCAGCCTCCGGGAACCCTCTCACCGAGGAGCTGCGCCACGGGATGATCGGGCGCGACGTGCCGGCGCGCCAGAGGCAACGTGATGGATTTCGCCGTCGCATTCCAAGGACGCTCCCGAAGATCCTGGAGCCCGCGGCGATTCAGAAGCTGATCGACGGCGCCAGCTCCTATCGCGATAAAGCGATTCTGATATTGCTGTCTCGCGCGGGTCAGCGCATCGGCGATTGGAGTCCGGTTGCTGGCCGACACGGGATTCTGGGTATGGAACTGGAGGATGTCGACCGCAAACGGCGACTCATCACCGTGCGGCTGAAGGGCGCGCGGGACCAGCACCGCGTGCCCGTCACCGATGATTTCTGGCCGATTTACGAAGAGTACCTACGCAACGAGCGCTGCGCGTCGCCCGACGTTCATGCGGTTTGGGTCGCTTCGCGAAAAGGTCAAGGCAAACCCCTCCGCTATGCGACGTTTGAGTCGGCCCTACGGTACATCGGTCGAAAGGCAGGCATCTCGGCTCATCCGCACCTGTTCCGTCACACCCTCGCGCAAGGCGTACTCGACACCACCGGCAACATCAAAGTCGCCCAGGAGATTCTCGGGCATTCGCACCTGAGCACGACAGCCGATTTGTACCTGCGCGTCGATCAGCAAGCGATGGTCACTGTGTTGGAGAGGGTAAAGTCCAACACTGGGCGAGCCAAAAAGCACCGCTCGTGGCCATCAGCTAAAGCTGCACAGTACGTCTTCGACTATGACGATAAAACGATCTCTGAACTGGAGCGTGCCATTGCGCAAGCTTCCGGTGTCGAGCCGCCAGGAGGAGATTCTTGATGGGGGCGCCAATGTCTGAAGTCACATCATGCCGCGCAAGTCGTAGTGACTTGCGCGGCGGCGGCTGCTCTGGTGTTGATAAATTCGGCGGCGCGTTGTGCGTGGGCCGCGGCGGTGAACACTGCTCGATTGTCAGCAGCCAGTACTTTCAGCCAGGTTGCGATATAGGAGGCATGATCTTCGCGCGGTTCCAGGGCAAGCTCCAGGTCGGCGCACAGAAACGCAGCCCCGAGTTCGGCAACCAGTTCCTCGACCGCGTAACCTTCGCTCCCGAAGCGATGCCCGCCGAAGTCTCGGTCGAGCCGGGTCTTGCTGCCCGCCCAGTGAGTACATTCATGAGCAAGGGTTGCATAGTAGCTGTCCGCATCTTGGAAACTCTCGAATGGCGGCATCTGGATCACATCGTCAGCAATGCTGTAAAACGCACGATTTCCGCCGTGTCGGATAGTTGCTCCCAAGGCTACGAAGAACTTCTCCGCGTGATCGATGCGGGCCACAGGGTCCGGGCTAGGTGCGGCTTTCGCGTAATAAACTTCCGGCAAGCCTTCGATCTGCTCGACGTTGAAAACGGTGTATCCCTTAAGGAATGGGATTTCCCGATCGATTTCGTCGCCCGTCTTTTCGTCGGTTTCTTTTCGCTTGATGCTATCTGCGTAGACGACAAGCGAGCCTTTCTCGCCTTTGCGGATGTGGGCGTCAAGTTCCGATGCCTGTTTGAAGGTCATCCAGATGGGCGCCGCGAAGTTCTGCGCCATGGCGCTTGCCCACAGCGAGAGAACATTGATTCCGCTGTAAGGCTTTCCGTTGTGCCGGAGTGGGCGCGTAATCCGTCCGGCTGCATGCTCGGCGTTCCACGGTCGAACCCACGGCCTGACGCCTTTTTCCAAGTGGCTGACGATCTGGTTGGTAATCCGGGTGTAGATGTCCTGCTTTTCGGTTCGCTGCATTGTGTTTCTCCTTTACGAGCGTTTAAAAAACTTCATTCCCTCGTAGTGGAGAGGTGTTGTGCAGAGCAGCCCGAGCAGTCACAGGGCAGCCGGTTTATGGCTGGCGACAGCTTTACCCTTGACGGCGGAAAGGGCCGTCTCTGCTATGGGTTTCGAACGAGGGAATGAGGGGTTTAAAACGCGGAGAGAACAAGGAGGCTATTAAAGAAGATGACGGCATTCCAGAAAGCAGAGGCGCTGGCAGGTCACCGCTACGATCGAGACAAGCTGCTCGCAATGGTTGACGAGGTCACAACACATTTCCGTATGCCGAACAGCTTCGAGAGATCGAAGATGCGGGCAGTCTGTCGGTACTTAACCGACGCACTTGACCGCTGTAGCGGATCAACCTTGCAACAACGCTGGAACGATTTCGAGAAGAGGTTTTGGCCAAAGTGGAAGGCCGGCGTCGATCGTCGCGGCAGGGACTATTGGACTTGGGGTGCACGCGCCCTGATTTCTGCACGGATGATCGCTCCGAGTCTGGACATGTTGTCCGACCTGCGCGTGAACCAGTGGATCGCGCACTTGCCCGAAGATCACCCACTGGCACAACAGCATACGTCGCTTTTACAAGCCACTAATTCGATCACATGGACTTCAGCTCACAGCCGCCAGCTGGCAGTTTCGAATGGGCTGCGGATTCTACTCGTGCGCGGTTACGACAGCCTCCACCATATAAAGGATGACGATCTGAAGTTGCTGGCGGTTCGCTGGTCAAAGGGCACCGACGCGCTCGATGCTGCACTCTGCTCGCTCGGCGTGTTTTCACGGACACCGAAGCGGGGCTCCGCCCGCCACGGCAGGAGACAGCGGATGAAGGCGTCGGAACTGGTCGAGAGCGCTGGTGTACCAGATCGTTTCAGGCAGGTCATGATTCTGTATCTGGAAACCTACGAGGCCCGCGTCAGTGATGTCTATCGGACATTGCGACATAAAGTCATTGCCCTCGCACATTTTTGGCGATTCATCCGGGATCGGCACCCCGACGTTAAGCGGTGCTCCCAGATTCTGCCGCGCCATGTCCGCGACTACATCCCGCATGCGATCAGGCGCGCTCACGAGGTACAGCGGGGTCCTGGTGCCGGCGACGAAGTGCGTCCAACTGCACATAGCTGGCTGGTGGACCTGCGCGTTTTCTTCTCGGACCTCTGCGCCTGGGCAACCGAACCCGACTCGCCCTTCAAGCGTTTCGCTCCGCGAACGATTCCAGCGACGCGCCACACGTTTCTCGGGTACGGTTTCGACAAAGCACGCGAACGCACCCGAGCTCGCATCACAGCGACGGTACTTGATCTGGAACGCGAGATGCCGAAGATTCGCGCCTTTGCCCTTCAGCAGTGGAAAGCTGCGGTAGCGGCGCCGAAGGTCGCAACCACGCGCGGTTATCCGTGGTCCGACGAGGTGGACACGTTCTGGGATTGGGCGCTGCTCGAACTGCTCGTGCAGAGCGGCTTGCGCATCGAAGAGGCGAGCGAACTGACCACGTTCGACATTCTCAAGCGAAAGATGCCGGACGGTCGCATCTATTATCTCCTACACATCAAGCCGTCGAAGTTTGATCGCGCTCGCGTCATCCCCATCGGCGATGGGCTCGGCCGAGTCCTGGCGGAGATCATCCGATACGTAAAACGCTTCTACAACAGCGAGTCAGTTCCGGTTTGCGATCATTGGGACCTGCAGGAGAAGCGTCCTCGCCCGCCAGCGCCGTACTTGATCCAGGGTATTCGCCATCCCAGCACCGCTGGTATTCAGACTATTCGCAGCCGCATCCGCGAGATCTCGATCGACGCTGGAGCTCGCCGCTCAAACGGCTCTCCACTTGTGCTGCTGCCACACGATTGCCGGCGCGTCTTTGCATCCGAACATCTGAACAACAACACGCCTGTGCACATCATTCAAGCGCTGCTCGGTCACGCCTCTCCGGACACCGTGATGATCTATGCCAAGCTCTATCCCAGTCAGCTCATCGAGGAGTATCGCAAGACCGTGCGGAGTCTTTATAACGCCTACTACGGCGAAGATGGATTGAAGAATCCGACTGCCGAAGAGTGGGCGGCCTTTACGGCGAGCTGCAACCTGCGCGATATGGGCACTCACCTCTGCGCCTTGCCGACGGGGGAGCACTGTCCGAAGGGATTGATCTGCCTCGGCTGCGCGCATGCGCAGCCGAAGAAAAGTGCCGTGCCGATCTTTCGACGAATGTTGGCAAGTCACGAGCGCAGCCTGGTAGCCGCGCGAGGTCACGGCGAACCTGCGGGACAGATCGCGTCCCGCGAGATGGAGATCGTGAGGATCAAGGGAGCATTGCAGAGAGCGGAGGAATTGAGCGATGATGTGGCCGCTGTTATCGAACGGGTTCTCTGAAGTTGGATAACGATCGATTCTTAATCACTGTCGATAAGTGCTAACGCAGTTTTTTCGCCAACGATGAGAACCGCTGCTCATTGGAGCGGACGTCGGGACGTTAAGCAGTTCGTCGCAGACCCTTCGGGGTCATACCAGAGCGAGCCAGAATCGTCACCGCAGAACGCCGCGAGCCCTGTCGTGCCGCGCTGGATGGGGACGGCGGTAACTTGATAATGCAGAACCTTACCCTTTTCGGCGTAGCAGCCGCCCAGGGAAAACCTGTAGCCGGCCTGCATTCCTGTGACGAGAATCAATGGTTCGTAGACAGCAAACTCTTGCTGTTCCGAAGGCTTCAGGAGGGAAAGTTCGCAAGCGAACCCTTCTCAGGGTGAGCAACCGCATACTTGTTCTGAAGTGCGGTGACGGTGCGGAGGCTTCTGGCAGCGCCCCACTCGTTTGTGTACCGACGTGAATGCGGGCCAACCAGGACTGGAATAAACATCATAGCCACAACGACCAGAGCGCATATCGCAAGAAGGACATAGAGAAATCGATACCGTGTCAAGCGTGGACGGTTCACTGCGGCCAGAGGATGTTTTTCGGCTTCCTTCATCGGCACGATCATGATCTAACGGCAGCAGGGCCTGAACGTCTACCTTACGATGTTGTTGGCGAAAATCGGTACTTATACCCAGGAGCACCCGGGTTCGGCGTCAATAAGCTTAACGGCGAGATTTTCGTCGGCTACCCTCTCCCGTTGGGGTCGGTGTTCTCAGGCACGCTCGACTGTCAGTTCGGCGCCTAGCTTAGGTTCGCCGAGCTTCCACGTTTCGTCGGGATTGGTGGAGAGCAGTGGCCAGCCCTTCGATAGCACGAAGCGCAACCACGCTCCTGCCATCTGTGAGGTGACCACGGCGGTGATGACCAGTGTGGTGTAGAAGGCTGCGTTGATGATGCCTGCGTCATAGGCCACGCTCGCCAACACGATGCCGGGGCCTCCGCGTGCGTTTGTGGTGATCGCGATGTTGAACACATCGAGCCCGCGAAACCCGCCGAGCCACGCCGCCAGTCCTGCCGAAAACACCGAAATCAGTGACGACCCAACCAGAAATACCAGCAGAATCGCGAAAGAGAACTGCCGTCCGAACACGAGCTTATAGCCGATGATTCCAAAGTAGATGGGCACGAACACACCAAAAGAGACTTTGGAGATGGCGTCGATCGGTGCGGAGAAGCGCTCTCGCTGGGTTCCGCATAATCCGCCAACAATGCCATACCCGGCCAGCAATGCGGCAAATTGCAGGTTGACCTCGAAGATCGCGGCGATGGCGCAGTACGTCATCAACACGGCCATCGCGTATCCGACTGGAGAAGCTTTGTAAAGCACATTCCAGCCCGCGTTGCTGAGACGCTTCAGAAGTCCCGGCGCAACGACCAATCCGATTAACGTATAGATCAGGGTGCCGATCACATGTGAGGAGACAGTGCTAGTGACATGTTGTTGTGCCAGTGTCGCCGACGTAGCTATGGCAGTCGCAAACGCCAGTACGACCCACAAAGCCAGGTCTTCCAGCAGCGCGTAACCGAGGATCAGGCTCACGAAGCGTGTCTTCATGATCCCTAGGTCCCAAAAGATGCGCGAGATCACCGGTATAGAGCAAACTGCCGTAGCAATCGCGACGATGAGCAGAGTCGAAGTCGACTGACCGGCTGTTCCGGTCAGCAGGTGCAGCGGTATTAGGCCCGCGAAACCGAGCCCCAGCACCAAGGCAAAACTCGAAAGATCAGAGACGGTTAGCAACAAGAACGTATTTTTTCGGTTTTCCTTCGCCAGGAGACGGCGGGTCTCGGCCCCAGAGCAGAACATCAGCAGGATCAAGCCAAGCTGATAGAGGAAGCCCATGACCGTAGCGGAACTCGGCGAAAACGAGAAAAGCTTCGCGAATGCTGTGGGCGCGAGCAGCTTCAGTACAAATGGTCCGAGCAGGATGCCGGCCAGGATTTCTCCTACGATGCGTGGCTGCTTTAGCCGTTCGGCAAGATAGCCTAAGCCATGAACCGCAACAAGCAATATGGCAATGGTGAGCACGAAGTGACCGAACTCGACGACTGACATGTTTATCTCCAAAGAGTGAACGAGTGAGATGAGCGGGAGAGGTATTTGGCTGCTCGGCGCCAACGTTCCAAGCCACTAATGTATCAGGCATAGCAATGCATGTCTATAGTGTTAGTTGACATTTAGGAACTCCATTGATTCTCAACCCGGTATTCACTTTAGCGCGAATATCAGGGACCTCCTGGGTCGCACCGCGGCTTACATTTCAAATCCGAGGGGGTTCACTGATTCGAGGCGCGAACGTAGGGCGAGAGGTCGATCCGTATGGAAATACTTCTTGTAGGCAACAATCCAGTCAGTTGCGATGTCGCGCTGTGCGGTAGGCAAATCTAGCTCACCGTCACAGACCAATTGGTGGAGGCGTTCCTCCAAGGTGTCCTTGATGTGCGCATTCCACGCCCGGGATGTGTAGGGTTCCGGCCACAGATTGTGGATGTCCTCAGCGCCACCCAGTCCAGGAGCAATCAGATAGTCGACCTCATAGTCGTCCTGGTGAGCACTCAGGATACCGTACTCCCGAAAGACTTCTTGGCGCAGAGACACTGATACCTCTCCGACGACTTGCTCGTGAGCCATCGAACAAACGTCGCTGATAGCAACTCTCCGTGTTGCGCCTGGTGTAAGACTGCGGTCCGGAAGTGCGCCGCGTTCGAATGCGGCAACGATTGAGTTTGCTCCACGCAGGGTGGAATGGTAGACCAAGATCCTGCCAACCACTGCGGCAACGAGAACTGCGGCACCCATTAACGCCGCGGCGCGCATACCGGAGGTGAACGGGAGGAACCACCGGCGCGAAGCTGCCTCGCGTTTAGACACCAGCTCCGCTAATTGCGCTCTCAATAGTGCACGCGGGCCGCCGATGGGCGGCAATTGGGAATCGAGAGTCTGTCGGTGAGCTCGCGCGAAATCGACAATCGTCCCTTCGATTTCTGCCATCCGAGCGCGGCAGGCCCAGCACTCGGCGAGGTGGGCGTGAACTTGAGCGGCCTGTCGGGTTGAGAGTTCACCGTCTGCCGTCAGAAGCATTTCCTGGTCCGACAGGTGAAGGTCTTCGCTCTGCATACGTTTATCTCCCGTCCGCACGGATCAACCGTGCCAGTGATCGAGTCAGCGATATCGATACGGCTCCCAGAGACATTCCGAGTGCGGCGGCTATTTCCCGGTAGCGGAGACCCTCGGCACGGAGCCTGAGGCAGCCCTGGTCCGCTTCCGGGAGGGCATGAACAACGGCCAACAGCCGATGGCGTCTTTGAGCCGACGACAACTGTTCTTCAGGATCAGGTGATGGGTCAAATTGCTCTTCTGCAATCGTCCGGTTGGAGGTCGTCTTAGCGTGCGATCTTTGGTTCGCGTAAAGCTGTTTCAACGCTAGGTTATGCGCGACGCGAAAGATCCAGCCGCGAAGGTTTTTCCGAGATCTGCGTAATTGAAGATGCCGGAAGAGGGACAGGAATACTTCCTGGATGACTTCCTCCGCATCGTGCACAGGAATTCCAAACGAGAGTGCATAGCGGAGAAGCGGGTCGCGAAATTGCTCAAAGAACTCCATGACCTGGCGCTCGATCTCCGAGGGCGTCTTCGAAAACGCCGCGTCACCGACTGTTGGGAAAGGCAGACCGTCGATCGAATCCTTGGGAGACATGGCTTGGGTCCCTAGAGTGTATATTCCATTTCCCCCTCTCCTGTTCAAGGTTTTTGATGCAACTTTCTTGAACCACTCATTATTGAAAAATAAAGACTGAACAAACCGGCGAGAAACGGAACTTTCAAGTTGAGGGGCAGAAAGGGCGTCATCACCCCGCCCGACGGGAATTATCCGGAGTGGCAATGCCTGTCACCCGTTCCTCGAACAAAGGCTAGACCACAGAGGCTCCGATTCTTCATGAAGAGATTACTCGCCATTGTTTTCTTTTGCGCCTCGCCGCTTTTTTGCCAGAGCAATAGTGGCGAATTGCGGGTTAAAGTGACTGATCCGACCGGTCTTGGTGTGAAAACGACGGTACAGATCGTTAGCCAAGCGAATCAGTATCACAATAGTCTGGCAACTAACGATCAGGGTCTACTCGATGTGCAGCGTCTGCCTTACGGCATCTATCAACTCCAAATCAAACAGCCGGGGTTTTCGGGAGTCTCTGAATCTCTCGATATTCATTCCTCGATTCCGACAGAATATGCAATCCAGCTTATGCTGCCCTCGGTCAAACAATCTGTAACCGTCACTGCGCCCGATACGCTGATCGATCCCGAGCAGGCCGGTTCTGTCAATCAGGTTGGTGCGGAGGAAATCCAAGACCGGCTTGGCTCGGTCCCGGGCCGTTCTCTACAGGACTTGGTGAATTCGCAGCCCGGATGGCTATACGAAGGCAATGCCGTTCTGCATCCCCGAGGCTCAGAGTATCAGACGCAGTTCGTGGTCGATGGCATCCCGCTGACGGATAATCGCTCGCCCAGCTTCGGACCTCCTATGGATGCCGACGATCTGGAATCGTTGAGCATTTACACGGCGGGCTTTCCCGCGGAGTATGGACGAAAGATGGGCGGCGTGGTCGAAGTAAATACGCTTCAGGACTCGCAACCCGGTCTCCACGGCCAGCTAGTGCTTTCAGGCGGCAGCTTCGATTCCGGAGCGGCTGCCGCGAAGGGCCAATACGGCTGGGGCAAGAATACGTTTGGCGCCAGCGCGAGTGGCGCCATGACTGATCATTATCTGAATCCCGTGGTGACGCAAAACTTTTCGAACACAGGTACGCTGGGAGTCTTTTCTGCCAACTATGAGCGCGACGTGACGCCGAAAGACCGCTTGCGATTCATCGTTTCGCACGAATTCTCGCGCTACGACATTCCAAACGAGCAGGTGCAGCAAGCGGCGGGCCAACGGCAGACCGCCAGCAACATAGAGACGATGGGAATCGCCTCTTACGTGCACACCTTCTCGTCCAACGCGCTCGCTGATTTTCGTGTGATGTCGCGCGACAATTCAATCGGATTCAACTCCAATCCGGAATCCACTCCGATTGAGGTATTCCAGCAGAATTTCTTCAATGAAGAGTATTTCAAGGGAACCGCAACCATCACGCGCGGGCGGAACGAATGGAAATTCGGGTTCGAGTCGGATAACACGTTTCTTAACGAAAACTTTCGCTATCACATCACCGACCCCACCCAGTTTGACGATGGCACCGAGACCGACTTTGCTTTCCAGGGAAGTCGGCCCGACCTCGAGCAATCTGTATTCGTGCAAGACCAGATCCGTCTGAAGAACTGGACCATCAATGCCGGCCTGCGATGGGACCACTACCAACTTTTCTTGAACCGGCAGGCGGTCGATCCGCGCCTCTCAATTTCCCGCTATTTTCCCGGCATAGACCTGCTCGTGCATGTCTCCTACGACCGGGTCTTTCAGACTCCGTCCTTCGAAAATATACTGCTTTCGAGTTCGACTGCAGTTGAAGCCATCAACCCAAGCAACTTCTTGCGCCTGGTGGAGCCCTCTGAAGGCAACTACTATGAGGCCGGTCTAACCAAAGTGTTCGCAGGAAAACTTAAGCTGGACGCCAACTACTTTCGCCGCAATGTGGCCAACTACGCGGACGACGATCAGATCGCGAACACAACCATCAGTTTCCCGATCGCGTTCGACAAATCCATCATCTACGGCGCGGAAGCCAAACTTGAACTGCCTGACTGGCATCACTTTTCCGGTTTCCTGAGTTACTCGTATGAAGTCGGCAACGCCTGGTATCCGGTGACCGGCGGCTTATTCTTAGGAAACGACGCTCAGGGAATACCGACAAGCGGCCATTTTCCGGATTCGCAGGACCAGCGCAACACCGTCCGCGGACGCCTTCGCTATCAGATCAAACAGCGCTTCTGGCTCGCGGGCGGCATTCAATATGATACCGGTCTACCGTTTGAGTTCCAGTGCGACCCAAGCGAAATCCTTTCTCAATGCATCGCCGATGAAGTCCAAACATACGGACAGGCCGTCGTGAATCGCATCAACTTTGCCCGCGGACGCATCTATCCCGCCTTTCAGGTCAACGCCTCAGCGGGCGCGGATGTTTATAAATCGGACCGCATGAATGTGCGGTTTCAGATCGACGGACAGAATCTAAACAATGTAACCAACGTCATCGACTTCGGCGGTCTCTTCTCCGGCAATGCCATCGGACCGTCGCGCAGCGTCGCCATGCGTCTCACAACCGATTTCTAGTTCGGGTCCCCGAGGCAATATCGTAGGAGGTGATCCCGGCACTCGGCATCGATTTTGGGTGGATGACGGGCAAATCAGAAATCAACTGTTGTTATCCGGCCCGCGCGCTCAGAACTCGTTGCACAGAACAGAGGAGTGAGAGATCATATTCCAGCTAACTATCGAGGAGTGCATCTACTGGCGGAATCCAACGGGCGCGCAGAGGCTCAGCCGCAAATCACGAGATAATCTGTCGAACACATACACGCCCCGGAAGCCGTATAAGGTACGCTGA
>Ga0302278_10004925_pt1 | contig 13512 bp, 9 predicted proteins | sample III_Bog_N3_2_FD_194543 | JGI IMG/M metagenome (GOLD analysis project Ga0302278, IMG submission 194543) | Peat permafrost microbial communities from Stordalen Mire near Abisko, Sweden - III_Bog_N3_2 | ecosystem: Environmental > Terrestrial > Soil > Wetlands > Peat | place: Sweden: Abisko... | reverse complement strand
CACTCTTAGACGAATCCGTCTTGCTTTCGCCGGATTTCGAATCGCCCTTGGAATCCTCGGACTTTGAGCTTCCGCCGCCGCCATTTCCCTTGGCATAATCGGTGGCGTACCAGCCGGATCCCTTCAGTTGAAATGCGGAGCGCGAAATGAGCTTTTCCAGTTCGCCGCCGCAGTCTTCGTGCGTCTTCAGAGGCTCGTCGGAGAATTTCTGAATTACTTCGATGGTCTTACCACAGGAGTGACACTTGTATTCGTACAGGGGCATACTGCAACTCGATTCTAGCAGGGCGTGCAGTGGAGTATCGGGCGGGCCGCAATACGAGGGGCGGCACAGAGGCGGGAAAGCCCGCTTCCGGGGTTCGGGCGGAGAACCCCGGAAGGCGGACTTCGATTCTTACTTCGTCGTCTTCTTCTTCACCGGCGGCTTGCGGACCGGAGCGGCGGAAAACGCGTTGTCGGGCAACCCTTTGATCGATTCCTTCGGATCGTCGATCGTCAGTGTGATCATGTAGGGGTCCTTCGTGTAAGAGGCAACTTCACCCTTGAATTCAAAGGCGTCGCCGGGGTTGAGAACCTTCTGGTTGACCGCCTTCTCGAACTTCAAGGTGACGTCGCCACCCGCGTTATCCACGTTGGCAACGATGTCCTTCTCGTTCACCGTGACGATCTTGGCCTTCAGCGTTCCGATCTCAGGCGGAGGGATTACCGTTCCCTTCACCTGCTCGAAATACGTATCGCCGGTCGGAGACGTGAGCGTCGCTTTGATCGTCCGCCACAGCGCGATGTCCGGATGAGCTTTGTCAAACTCTTCCTGATTCTTGAACTGTTCCTGCGCAATTTCGTTGGCGTTCTTGATATGGAAATCGGCCGGAGGCAGCGCCGCCGCGGAGGCGGTCTGCTTCAGTTTGGCGATGTCGTCCTTCACCTGCTGCGCGGCCTTCGGATCCTTCACATCGTCGCCGTGATAACCGGCATAGACCCTCGTCAGATACTGTTCGGCTGTCTGCTGGCCGGCACCCGAAAGCGCGGTCGGACCCACGATCGACAGTGCGTGGGCAATTTCGTACAGGGCTTCCGAATAACGCGCCACGTTCTTCTGAGCGATGATCGCGCTGCCCAGAGAATACGCGCTCTGCGCATCGTTCGGGTTAATGCCCAGCAGCGTCTTGAACTCCGCTTCAGCCTTGGGATAGTCCTTCTTCTGAAGGTCGATCCAGCCGAGGATCGAATGGGCCTGTAGTGTCACACTGGCCTTCGCCTGCTTCCACTGATCGTCGGTCGCGCCGATCGACTTCTTGATGTCGTCCGAAAAATAGGTATCGAAGTTGTCGAGGACCTGCTGCGCAGCCTTCTGGCCCGCATCCAGCAATTCCGCCGGACCCTGCTTTCCGTAAGCCGCCGAAGCGATCTTCATCAGCGCGTTCGCCTGGAGGAACGTCCGGTTCCCTTTCAGCTTGCTGTCGGGATACTTCTGCTCCCATTCCTTAATCCTGTCGAGTTGTTTCGCCGGATCGGCTTCTTTCTGCGCCGCGACGGCGAGATCGTATTCTCCCTGATCCTTATAGGGTGATTCCTGAGCCGCCTGCGGCGCCGGATTATTCTGCGCCCATGACGATCCCGAAGGAAGGGCGGCCACCGCCGCAATCCCCAGAGCTACCTTAGCCAATCGATAATACACTTTGCGTTGCCTCCCGCCTCATTCGAATTCAATCGCACCGAGTCCACATCTTCCCAGTCTAAGTTTGCCCGGTCTTAAGAGAATATCTCAGATGCCCGCACGATGGCGACCAAAGCAATCCCCTCCGGCCCGGTTCCTCACAAACACCGGCAAATGCGGAGTATAGCGAACCCGCTCCCCGCCATCAATCGGGCCGCGCATTTGTAGTGGACGCCACGACCCGTCCGTAAGTTCCCACCCCGTACTATATACAACCGTGCTGCTACAATCGCCGAAAGCCCATTGCGCCCCGTCGACCTAGCGATAATTTTGCTTTATCTGGCTGCGGTCACGTGGTTTGGCGCGCGCTTCCGTCAGTCGCAGAAATCGCTGAAAGATTACTTTCTGGGTGGGCGAACCGCGCCATGGTGGGCCATAGCGCTCTCCATCGTATCCGCCGAAACCAGCACGCTGACCATCATTGGTACGCCGCCGCTCGCCTACGCGGGAAGTTACGTTTTCCTGCAGGTGGTCTTCGGGTACCTGCTTGCGCGCGTCGTGATCTCCACGATTTTTCTGCCGCGCTATTTTCAGGGCCAGTTTTTCACCGCCTACGAACTCATGCAGCGCCGCTTCGGACCGCGCGTCCGCCGAACGACGGCCGGTATCTTCCTGCTGACAAGAGCTCTGGCTGAAGGCGTTCGCGTCTTCGCCATCTCAATCGTAATTTCGATAATCCTCCACACCGATACGCGATGGTCGGTCGGTGTGATCGTTCTTCTTACGCTTTTTTACACGTTCGAAGGGGGCATGACCGCCGTCATCTGGACGGACGTTATCCAGATGATCATGTATGTTCTCGGCGCGGGCGTGAGTTTCTATGTCCTATATGACAAAATTCCCGGAGGTTGGCCGCACATCTGGAGCGCGGCTTCCGCCGCCGGAAAGCTCCGCGTCTTCGACTTTCAATGGTCGTGGACCATGCCGTATACGTTTTGGGCGGGAATCATCGGCGGGTGCTTTCTCACCACGGCAAGCCACGGTACCGATCAGTTAGTTGTGCAGCGGCTCCTCAGCGCCAAAAATCAGAGTCAAAGCCGCCTTGCGCTGTTCACCAGCTGGATCGTCATCCTGATCCAGTTCACGCTCTTCCTTACGATCGGCGTCCTTCTCTGGGTTCTGCGTGAAGGCAAAACGATCTCGGGACCAGCCGACCGGCTCTATCCCTCTTTCATCTGGGAATCGTTGCCTGTTGGCATTGCCGGCCTCGCCATGGCGGCGATTCTGGCCGCGGCAATGGCAAACCTTTCGGCGGCCCTGAACTCGCTCGCATCGGCAACGGTGATTGATTTCTATCAGCCGCTCACGAATTCCCGCTACAACCCCGCGCATTATCTGAAAGTCTCGCGCCTCTCGACCATATTCTGGGGCGCGGTGCTGGCGTCCATCGCGCTGGTGGCGAGTCAGTGGGGTTCGGTGCTCGAATCGGGCCTTTCCATCGCCTCTGTGACGCTCGGAATACTCCTCGGCGTATTCCTGCTCGGTGTACTGACAACCCGGCCCGGCGAATGGGCGGCAATTACGGGCGTTGTGGCGGGCGCCGCCGTCATGCTGTTCGTAAAATTCGCCACGAAGATTCCGTTTACCTGGTGGGTCATGATTGGCAGTTCGGTAACGTTCGGGGTGGGCTGTCTATCGTCGTTCATAATCGGCGGATGGAGGAGGAAACAGGGATGACGGAACTACGGCGTGATCTCGGGTTGGCGACGGCGCTGGCCATCGTGATCGGGACGGTAATCGGCAGCGGAATATTCCGCGTGCCGCAGGCGATGATCAACAGCGTCGGCAGCGTTCATCTGGTTTTCCTGGTATGGATCGTCGGCGGCGCGCTGTCGCTTGCGGGCGCGCTCACTTACGCCGAACTGGCGGCCGCTATGCCGGGAGCGGGCGGGGAATACGTTTACCTCACGGCGGCCTACGGGCCGCTCTGGGGCTTTCTCTACAGCTGGACGCAGATGTGGGTCGCCAAGAGCGGTTCCATCGCGACCCTCGCCACCGCATTTTTCGAATACACCGCATACTTCATCCCCGAGTTCGAAAAAGTCTGGTTTACGGTGGGACCGTTCTCCGTCAAATACGGCCAGGTTTTCGCCATGGTTCTGATCCTGCTGCTCGGTCTGATCAATTTTTTCGGCGTCAAGGTGGGCGGCGACGTTCAGGTGGTGGTAACCGCTGTGAAAGTCGGGCTGATTGCGTTCGTAATCCTGGCCGGGCTCTTTTATTCGCATCCGGCAGCCTCCGCCACGCCGATTCCCGCTCCGCCGCTCGCCACCGGCTTCATCACCGCGCTGGTGGCCGCGCTGTGGGCCTACGATGGCTGGAACAACGTCGGCATGGTCGCGTCCGAAGTCAGCAATCCCCGGCGCAATCTGCCTTTGGCTCTGATCGGCGGAACTGCGGCGGTGATTGCCATTTATATGCTGGCCAACTGGGCGTATTTCCGCGTACTCACGCCCTCCGAAGTCGGGGCGCATAAACTCGTCGCGGCGGAGATGATGCAGCGGGTGCAGGGGCACGCGGGCGCCGCCGCCGTCTCCATTGCCGCCATGATTTCGATCTTTGCCGCCCTCAACGGGTCGATATTGACAGGTGCGCGCGTCCCCTACGCAGCCGCCCGCGATGGCCTGTTTTTCCGCTCCGCCGCCTACGTGCATCCCGCTTTCCGGACGCCCGGCGTCGCCATCCTGATGCTCACCGCATGGTCTTCCGTGCTCGTGTTATCGGGAAAATACGATGAGCTTTTCACCCTCGTGATCTTCGCCAGCTGGATTCTCTACGCCATGGCGACTGCGGCGGTTTTCGTACTCCGCCGGAAACGGCCCGACCTGCCCCGCGCCTACAAGACGCTCGGTTACCCCGTTGTTCCGTTTTTGTTCCTTACCGGCGCGGCTATTCTCGAAGTCAGCACGCTGGTGCATCAGCCGCGCGAGTCCATCTCCGGAATTGTGTTGATTTTATTGGGATTGCCCTTTTATCTCTACTGGAGAAGAACGTCCGCAACCCCGCTTCAGCGTTAGCTTTTTCACCCTGCGCCGCCGGGTTCTGGTACCAATACAAAAAAACCGTTCCGGAAATGGAACAAAACCCTTGCGCGTACTGCATCCAATGCGTTACTAATTGATCTAAGCGCACCGTTCTTCGCGGTGACGTTCCGAATCCGGAACGCGGGGAGCAGGCGCGGGTATTGTTTCGGAACGGAATCTTGATTACAGGAGTTGAAGAATGGACGTAGGGAAAATCCTGAGCGACTTGCGCCAGGAACGAGACCAACTCGAAGAAGCGATCCTCAGCCTGGAACGTCTCTCGCTGGGCCAGGGCAAGCGCCGGGGACGCCCTCCGGCATGGCTGGCACAGGCTCAGCAGGTACAGGTGAAGAAGCGCGGACGGCCTCCAGGGAGTAAGAATAAGCCGTCGGCTGCTCCGAAGCCTACCGCTGAAACGTCGATGACAGCGTCGGTTGCCGCCTGACAGCCAGCACCCTGCTGCGCTGGCCAGACTGGCAGCGCAGCAGGTCATCGACAGACTTGTGGGAGTAGGCCTTTGGCCTTCTGTTTTCTCTCCGAAAGCCCTTCTCTCTCCGTAAACAACCTACCGATAGAGCAGATATTTTTCCCGTATCCGCTCGAATTCTCCGACTCCCCGCTTAGCGGCCCCACCGGCGTCCGCCCCTGCGGAGAAAGCCTTTACCACCGCGCCGCTTCCAATCAGACTTTTGTTCGCATCCCACACGATTTTCCCCGGATATAAGCGTCCCATCGCCATCGCCAGCTCAATTCCCAGCTGCGACGAAGAGAAAACATCCCGGTCCGTCACCTCGAATCCCACTCCTTCAATCGTCTTCCCGCTCAAATTTGAAGCCGTCGGTGCGAAGGCCATCGGATAAATCCGAACACCGGGTATCGCGCGCCCCGTCAGATATGCCGCCAGTTCCCGGCCTTTAATCCACTCCGCTCCGACTTCTTCGAAAGGCGCATCCGTCCCGCGCCCCACCGAATAATTCGTCGAGTATTCCAGCATCGCGATCCCCGGATAGAGCAACGCCTCGTTCGGATTGCGGATATTCGGCGACGGATTCACCCACGCCAGCCCGGTCGCGTCGAACCAGTCTTCCCGTTTCCACCCCGACATCGCCACCACATGCACCTCCGCCCCCAGATGCTTCTCGCCGTTTTCGAGGTTCGCCAGTTCTCCGATTGTCAGGCCGTGCCGAAGTGGCAACGGGTATGCCCCCACAAACGAAAGCTTGTCGGCATCCAGCATCGGGCCTTCCACATGCAATCCGGTCAGCGGATTCGGCCGGTCCAGGACATAAAATGGAATCTTAGCCTTAGCCGCTTCTTCCATCGCATAAAGCATGGTGGATTCATACGTATAAAAACGCACGCCCAAGTCCTGAATATCGAAGACCAGCGCGTCGACTCCCTTCAGCATCGCCGGCGCGGGCCGCTGCGTCTTACCATACAGGCTCCAGATTTTGATTCCCGTCGCTTTATCCACGGCATCCGAAATATTCTCGCGGTCTTCCGTCCCGCCAAAACCGTGCTCCGGAGAAAAGAGCGCCACCACGTTAATGCCGGACTGCTTCATCAGATCCACATTCCGGCGCCCCAGCCGGTCCACACCGCTGAAGTTCGTAATCAGACCTATTTTTTTGCCCTTCAGCAGTCCGAACCCGCTCGCCACCAGTACGTCGAGGCCCGTCATTGTCTGGCCTGCCTGCGCCGCGGCGTGCGGTTCGTATCCCACGGAAGCGGCAGCAATCGTTGCCACCTGCCGCCGCAGCGGAGTAATCGCCTTCCGCAGATGCGGATGCACCGAGTTCGCCAGCAGAATTACGTACGTCTGCGACAACGGATCGATCCAGATGGACGTCCCCGTGAATCCCGTGTGTCCGAACGATTTCCCGACCGGAAATAATTCCCCGCGATTTCCCGAGTACGGCGAATCGATATCCCAGCCCAATCCGCGCAGTATCGGCTGATTCACAGGCGTCGCCGCTGTCGTAAACTTCCGGATCGTCACCGGGCTGAACAAGCCGTCGCCGCCGTCGAGTAGCATCTGGCAGAATTTCGCAAGATCGTCGGCCGTCGAAAACACTCCCGCGTGTCCCGCTACGCCCCCCATGTAACGCGCCGTCGGATCGTGGACCACACCGCGCAGAATCGTTCCGTCCTTCTGCATTTCCGTGGGAGCGATCCGCCCCCGCAGCGACGCGTCCGGCAGGTAACCCGTCTCTTTCATACCCAGAGGTTCGAACACGATCTTCTTCGCGAAATCGTTTTCAGGCATCCCACTCAGCCGTTTTACGATCTCCCCCAGCAGGATGAAATTGATATCGCTGTACACGAACTTCGTTTCCGGCGGACCCGCCGGCTTATCGGTCAGCGCCCGATGGATGCCGGTGTCATAGCCAGTCCACGCCGGTTCCAGATCCACATCCGGCCGCAGCCCCGAAAAATGCGTCATGAGATCGCGGACCGTAACGGGACTCTGGCCGCCCTGAAATTCGGGCAGGTATGTCGTGACCGGATCGTCCAGCCAGATGCGCCCCTGCTCGAAGAGTTTCATCACGCAACTGGTAGTGGCAACCACTTTAGTCAATGAGGCAATATCGAAAATGGTTTCGGTCGTCATCGGCTCTTTGGCGGGAAGCAGCGCGCGGTTGCCGTAGGCTTTTCGATAGACCGTTTTGCCGTCGTGTCCAATAACCAGAACCGCGCCGGGGATCTTGTCATCGCGCACAGCCTGGTTGATCGCGGCGTCCAGATCGGCCGCGCCGTGAAAGGTTTGCGCGAATGCGGAGAAGCTGAGAAGCGCAGTGGCCAGCAGGTATCGCATGGGGTTCAATTCTGAGGTTATCAGCATACCGCGCACTCGACCTGAGGTTTTCGCCGCCCAGGATTTTCCGCAAACCCATTGATAATTTAGAAATAAAGGTGTCCAATAGAGCACAATAGGGAATGGAACTGCTTTGCGGCCCTTCCCGGATCGGATCTCATGTTCGCTCCAGCCACTGAAACGCATCACGCCGGCCTTGCCAGGATAATGATCGTGGAAGATGAGGGAATCATCGCGGGCCACATCGCGACCCGACTCGAAAAGACAGGGTACACTGTCGCCGGAATCTTTGGCTCCTCCGAGGAGGCTCTGGCGGAAATACCCGACCGCAGGCCGGATCTTATCCTCATGGACATCCGCATCAAGGGCGCTCTGGACGGTATCGAAACCGCCGCCAGAGTCCGGGAGCGCTTCGATATCCCGGTCATCTACCTGACCGCGCACACCGACCGGCAGACCATCGACCGGGCCAAAATCACGGGCGCGTTCGGGTTCCTCACTAAGCCCATTCACCACACCAGCCTCGCCACGTCCATTGAGATGGCGCTCCACAAACACAACTCGGAACGCGAAGTGCGGCAGCAGCGCGCCTGGATCGAGACCGTTCTCGATGCCATGGGCGACGCCGTCGTGGTTGTCGACAGCGACTCGAAGGTCCGCTTCCTCAACCGCCCCGCCGAAGACCTGACCGGCTGGAAAAACGACCAGGCCCGGGACTGCGATCTTTCACAGATTCTGCCGCTCATCGATCCCGCCACCGGTTTCCGGACCGACAAAATCCCCGAGCGGTTTCCCGACGGTGCCCAGGCACTGAACCGAGCGGGCCGGATGTTCCCGGTCGAAGGTGAAATAGCCTCCAGCTGCGATCACGGAAAGCTCGTCGGCCGCGTGCTCACCTTCCGCGACACCACCCACCGCCAGACTGAAGACCGCCGCAAACGGCAGGAAGAAAAGATGCAGGCCGTCGGACGCCTCGCCGCCGGCATTGCTCATGACTTCAACAACCTTCTTTTCGTGATCCTGGGCTACGCGGACCAGTTGCAAGGCACTGCCGGTATGGGAAATCCCGCCGCCACCGGTCTCGCACAAATCAAAAAAGCCGCCGAAACCGCCATCGGCATCACCCGTCAACTCGTCCAGTATGGCCGTCCCGAAGCCGCGCAGCCTCAGGACATTTGTCTGAACGAAATGATCCGGGAAACCGAAGAGCTCTGGCATCGCCTCGCCGGAGGTTCCGTCATGTGGGAGACCCGGCTCGACCCGACCGTTCCCACCCTTCGCGCCGATCCCAGCCAGATGAAACAGGTCGTCATGAACCTGGTCGCTAACGCCCGCGATGCCATGCCCCACGGCGGAGTTCTCACCATCGAAACTTCGAGCGAGGAGCCGTTCACCGTCGCATTGACCGTCAAAGACACCGGGAGCGGCATGAGCGCCGAAACCATCGACCGCCTCTTCGAACCCTACTTCACTACCAAGGGCGGCGGGAAAGGCACCGGGCTGGGCCTCTCCATCGTGCACCGCATCGTTACCGACCTTGGCGGTTCCATCGGAGTCGTCAGCGAAATCGGCAAAGGAACAGCCTTCACAGTCCGCCTGCCCCTGCAATGACCGTATGCTGCGATTTTTGGAGCACCTTTTCGGCGCGGACTTCATGCCGCACGTCTACTGCCTCCGCGACCCGGCGGTTGTGGCGCTCCATGCGATCTCCGACGCCCTCATCGCCGCCGCCTACTTCGCCATCCCGGTTTCGCTGATCCTTCTGGTCCGCCGCCGCCGCGATCTGGCGTTCCGCTGGATTTACGTTCTCTTCGGTGTCTTCATCCTTGGCTGCGGCGCAACGCATCTGTTTGCCGTGGTTACGCTCTGGTATCCCGTCTACCGGCTCGAAGGCATCGTCAAACTGGCCACGGGTCTGGTTTCCGCCGCAACCGCGGTCCTCTTGATCCGGCTGGTTCCCGAGGCCGTTGCGCTGCCCGGACAGGAGCGCTTTACGCTCCAGCTCCGTACCGCCAACGCGCGCCTCGCCGAACTTGCCGCCGCGCTCGACGGCACCCAGTCTCTGGTGCGCGCTCCGAACGGCGAGATCCGCTTCTGGAGCCGCGGCGCACAGGCGCTCTACGGCTGGTCTGAGGAAGAAGCGGTTGGCCGCAACAGCCACCAGTTGCTCGCTACGGAATTCCCGCGTCCGCTGCCCGAAATCGAAGCCGAGCTGAAGGAGCGCGGAGTCTGGGTCGGTGAGCTCAGGCACCGGTGCCGGGACGGAGCCTGCGTCTGGGTAGCCAGTCACTGGAGCGTCCAGACCAGTCCCGAGGATTCCACCTCTTCGGTCGTCGAAGTCAACAACGACATTACCGCGGTCAAGCGCGCCGAAGCCGCGCTTCGCGACAGCGAAGCCGCCGCCAAATCGCTCCTCGAAAACGCCAGCCAGGGCGTTCTCATGGTGGATGACCGCGGCATAATCGTCAATGCCAACCTCATGCTTAAGGGCATGTTCGGCTACCGGCAGGGGGAACTGATCGGAAAATCCGTTGACGTCTTGCTTCCCGAAAGCCTGCGCCCCCATCATGCGCGCCATCGCGAGAACTACATCGCCCAGCCCCGCGCACGTCTCATGGGCCAGGGACTCGACCTTGTCGGCCGACGTAAAGACGGCACGGAATTTCCCGTCGAAATCAGCCTGAACTGCATCACGGCTCACGGCGAAGGCCTCGTGATGGCCTTCGTTTCCGATATCAGCGCGCGCCATCAGGCCACGAAGGAGCGCGAGACCTTAGTCAAAAGTCTGGAGAACGCGCTGGCCGAAAAAATCGTGCTCCTGAAGGAAGTGCACCATCGGGTAAAGAACAATCTGGCGGTCATCGCCGGCCTTCTCGATATGCAGGCGGCCGCCCTGGACGACGAACAGGCGGCCACCGCTCTTGCCGAAAGCGAGCGGCGGGTCCTGTCGATGGCGCTCGTCCACGAGCAGCTTTATGCCACCGATCAGCTCAACAGCCTGGACTTTGCCGAATATTCTGAGCAGCTCGCGCGGGAGCTTTGTGTCGCTTTCGCTGTCGATTCCGATCGGATCGACGTGACCGTGGAAGCCGAGCCGGTCGAACTCGGCGTGCATCGCGCCATCCCCTGTGGGCTTATATTGAACGAACTGCTGACCAACGCGCTTAAATACGCGTTTCCCGGCGAGCGCAGCGGCCGGATACGCATTCGCTTCGCGCGTGTCAACTCGGGACAACTGCTGCTTTCGTGTGAAGACGACGGCATTGGCATTGCGCCCGACTTCGACTGGCGCGCTTCGCGGTCTCTGGGTCTGAGAATCGTCAACATCCTGGCGAAACAGATCGACGGAGCGCTGACCCTGGACCGAAGCGTCCCGGGCACAAAATTCGATCTCCATTTCCGCGCAGCAACCTGACGTCTTTCCCTTCCTGCGAATCGCCAGCCTCCAGCCCTATCGGACCGCCCCCCTCAACAGACGAAATCCGCCGCATTTATGGCCGTTCCCGTGTGGCCAAACTCGCTTCGAACAGGAGAATATCTTCGCCCCTTCCACGCTGCCCGATTTCCTCACGCGGCGAGGCCTTTGTGAACGAGCTAACCCCAGGGCACTACGATATCGTTGGCATCTCTGCGTTCATTCGGAAAGAACCCGGATTGAACCCGCCGGAGTCGGGACTCTTTTTCGCAAGCCGGGCGATCCCACGCCTTCGGACCGGCAGTGGAACCAGTTCAGTTCGCGGCCGGTACCCGTTCCGCACTGTCGACCACCACCACGCTTACCTCGCCCCGACGGCTTTCTAACCTGAGTCCCAGTTTTTCCTGAAGAACTCTCCGCCAAAGCGTGAACATATCGGTGCCGGCTTCCGGCCTGATATCCACCGCGATCTCGTAGATTCCCGGTAGGGCCGTTCTATCCAGGACCGGAGGTGGAGGCCCGCTGGCTCTGCCGGGCCGCGCCGGGTCGTCCGGGACGGCAATGCTTAGCTGCACGGCCAGCAGATCTGCGAACCGTTGCATATCCCCCCGGACAACGAAACCGTGGCCCGCGGCAGCCGTGCTTCCTTCACCGATCGGGCGAATCTTCGGGCCACCTTTATCCACCACGAGTTCATACAAGCGCAGACTTCGGATTTCGCTGTGCAGTGTGAGCCTGAACCGTTCGGCCAGAAGAGTCCGAAGCATCACTGCCAGTCGCTCCCGGTCCGCGGGTCCCTCGGCTCTCGCATCGATATCGTATTCATTTTGATCGAGCCAGCCCGGACCGCTCACCTGGTTCAGCTGTAGACGATAGGCCTTCGCGATGAGGCGTCTCAGTGTCGCGTTTCGGCCCGTGATCCCGGCGGAACTGAACGAAATTCGATTATTGTCGTCGGGCCCGGCCAGGCGCGCGCTGGACTTGACCGAAGCCACTTCAAACGAAAGCGGTTTCGGGGCTGCGGTCTGAACCATCGAGACGGCCAGCAGGGCCGTGCAGACAAGCGCGTAACGGGCACTGGTGGAAAGAGGCTTTTCTGATCATCCGTAATAATAATGCGTGTCCGGATCCCCGTCCTTTCGAACGTCCGGGTCCGGAAGACCGCCAACCGAATCGGCCTCCCGTGGCTCCGGCGCGTCGCTGTACCCGACCCCGACACTCTGACTCGGCGCAACATACTGCGCCTTCTCCTTCAGTACTTCGCCGACCGGCATGAGATGACCTCTTGTTTGATTCGCGCGGAAACGCGCGCTGCGGCAAACGCCGCAAGCGGAGGGCCACCTCCCGATCGGGCTTTTTCGGGAATTCGACCCTGTCGCGCTGCCGGTTCGGCCGGCGCTGCGTGTCAGCGCGCAACGTCGGGCGTGGTCGCGCAGGTCACCCTAAAGCGATGGCTGCGGCGGTTTCACCGGATCCCACGCTACCGACCCCTTGCGCTTCGTCTGTCGCCGGTAGAGCTTCCCGTCTTCGGAGGCGTAGAGCCAGTCGCGTTCCGGCCCGCCAAAAGCCAGATAACCCACGACACCGCCGTACTTCGGCGGATTCAGAATCATATCCATGCGGCCGCTTGCGCTCTCCATTTCAATCCCCAGTACCGTGCCGCGGTACATGTCGCCGGAATTATCCACGGCAATCTGCAGCGCCGTGTCCAGCATGTTCTGCGGCGAGGTTTCCATGCGGAAGAAGGGCGCGCCGTTCACCAGACTCTCGTCCTTCGCCACCTGGAACGACCAGGGCTCGCGCGTCTTCGCATCCTCCACATTCAGGAACGCCTGATCGGGCGTGAGCGCGAGCGCCGTGGGAGCCTCAATGCCGCCGCCCGAATAAACCGCCCTTCGCTGCCCTTTCGCGTCGATCAGCACCACCGTTTTGTGCACCGGATCGGTGTAATAGATGCTCCCCGAATTCGTAAGCGCAAGGTCGAAGCCGTCCACATTTGTTGCCACCACCTTTTCCGTGCCGTCCGGACCCCACGAAACAATGCGGCGGCCTGCGGCCTGCGGCGCATAAATACGCCCATCGGGACCGCCCCGCAGGTTCTTCGCCCCGCCCGCGTTCTGCTTAAATACCACGGGCTTACCGTCCGCTCCCACGCGATAGACTCGGTTTGCCTTCGAATCCACAAAATACACGTCGCCCGTCTTGCCGACTGCAATGCCGGCCGCGTTCGAGTAGTCGCCGGTCACCGGTTCCCACTGTTTGTCGGGCGTTACCACGTTGTAGGCAGGCTGGCGAAAGGACGGTCCGCGTCCAGGACCGCCTCTGCCGCCCCGGCCCGCCGGAACCGGAACCAGTTCGGGCGCGTTCTGCACAATCGGCTCCGGATAGCCGCGCCACAGCCAACGCAGGATATCGGGCATTTCTTCGGAAACTTTCCGCGTGCTGTGGGCCTCGCCCGGATAGTAGTCGAACCGGTGGTCGTAGCCCGCGAACTTCATCGCCGCGTCCATATTCTGGCTCTGCAGCGGCCAGTTGCCCGCGT
>Ga0302278_10004915_pt1 | contig 13537 bp, 8 predicted proteins | sample III_Bog_N3_2_FD_194543 | JGI IMG/M metagenome (GOLD analysis project Ga0302278, IMG submission 194543) | Peat permafrost microbial communities from Stordalen Mire near Abisko, Sweden - III_Bog_N3_2 | ecosystem: Environmental > Terrestrial > Soil > Wetlands > Peat | place: Sweden: Abisko... | reverse complement strand
GGGGCTGGCGGATCGCGTTACGCGCGATGCGTATTCGCACGAGGTGTGCAGTTGCGGATTCTGGCCGGGCATGCCGGGCCCTCCGGGAGCACCGGATATCGAGCCGCTGTTTTACAGCTACGCTTATCCGGAGCCGACCGGCTACAGGGAGTATTCGATTGCACCGGCGCTGGGCGGCTTCGATGCGAACTTTGGAGAGTTCGTGCTGCCGTATGAGGCGATGCGGAACTCGGGGAATCCGGATGCGACGTTGCTTGCGTTTTTGCAGAACACGTATGAGGCGGCGGCAAACTGCGCCAAGTGGGATCGGGCGGGGCTTGACTACGTATGAGGCGGCGCTTGAACCGGGCTCATTCGCCGCTCGGCGGTACCTGTTCCAACAGCCGCTTCCACGTCTTCTGATTCTTGCGGAAGCCTTTTTTCAAGTCTTCTAAAATCCGCTCGAAATCCGCATTCGTGTGCAGGTTGTTCCACGCGGGGTTCTTCTGGAACCAGGGATAATTTTCGTTGCCTAAATAAATCGCACGGCGCAACCAGTGCAAGGCTTCGCTTGAGTCGCCTTCGACGGCGAAGTAGCTTGCGAGACGGTAGGCCATCTCGCTGTCGGCTTCGGCGCCGGCGAGGGTATCGTCTTTGAGCAGCGCGGCCGCCCGCTCGCGCGCGCCGGCCTGCACGTAGCACAAGGCCAGCGTAGGCACCGCAATGCGCAATGATTCATCATCGCGAATGACGCCTTCAAGAATCCCGATGGCGACGTCAAGGTTGCCCATGCGCATCTGCTGGTAGCCGGCCGAGGTGCGCAGCAACGGATGGCGCGGTTCGAGAGCGAGTCCCTTCTCAAGCTCGTCGCCGGCCAACTCAATCTGGTTGCGATAGTGATAGACGCGGGCGCGGTGGTTGTAGAGGATGGGCGCACTGGCCGGGTTGAGCTTGAGCGCGCGGCTGAAGTGGGTGAGCGCGTCCTCATACATGCCGTCGCCGCGCAGCGCAATGCCGGCAACCATGTGTACGTCCCAGTCGTTGGCTGCGGAGGCGAGCAGGTTGGCAATGCCGTGGCGGGCCGACTCCTTTTCGCCGCGCGAAAGCAGCATGTAGATGCGATAGAGATTGGCCTCGGTTGAAGCCGGGTCGAGCTTGAGCGCTTCGTCAAAGGCACGGCGCGCGCGCATCACGTGAATCTGGCCGCCGAAACCGTGGCGCGCATACTGCAGCTCAGCGATGCCCAGGCCCGTCCATGCCGGTGCGAATCGCTTGTCGGCCAAGGTGACGCGCGAAAACAACGCGTGCGCGCGATCCAGATCGGCACGGGAGCCAGTCCGCACCATGAACGAGCTGAGCAACGCACGGCCCTGAAGATATTTCTCGCTCACCGGACCGGGGACGGGACCATCGCCTGGCAGCGAAGTTCGAGATGCAAGGCGGGATGCATCAATCTGGTCGCCGGCTGAGAGTCCATGCAGGGCGGCGAAAACTTCGTTGGAGATTTCAGTCTGGACGGCGATCAGGTCAAGAGACGCAACGCGGATGGCGCCGCCCGAGCGGACGCTCTGCGATGCAACGTCGAGCAGTTGCCAGTTCAGGTCGAATCCACTTTGCGAGCGCAGAAAGTTGCCGGCAAGCACGAACGAGACCAGCAGCTTTTGTCCAACCGCAAGCGGGTCAAGGCTGGCGATGGGCAACGTCATGAGAGTGCTGGAGGGGCGGACAACGAGAGCAGGAATGCGCGCCAGCCGCGCCGCGATAGCGTCAGCGAGGGCGAAGCCGTAGAGGGGCGCAACCTCAGTTGCGCCCAGATTGGTGAAGGGCAGCACGACGAGCGAGTTTTGCGGAGCGCGATCCACGGCCGACTCACGAAATCGCTCGGCGAGCATGGAGAGAAATCCGGTGGCGCGTTTTTCAGCTTCAGGGCCGGTGGTGGGCAAGTTTGCGGCTGCATCGCCGGGAATGATGCCGGTTTCAATCTGCAGCGCCTTCATGATGGTTTTGAGTGCTTCGCGCACTCCGGCGGCCGAGGCGTAGCGCGCGCTGGGATTTTTTTCCAGGCAACCGGCGATCACGCTCTTCAATTCCGGCGAGATTTCCGGAACGATTTCGCTCAGGTCGGCGGGATCGGAAAACTGGATGCCGCGAATGGCCTGAAAGTCCTCGTCGTCAGGGCGCGCAAAGGGATGGCGTCCGCAGGCCAGTTCGTAGAGGATGACGCCGAGCGCCCACACGTCGGACTGGACGCTGGAGTGTCCAGTGACAAATTGCTCGGGCGCCATGTAGCGGATGGTGCCGCCACGCGCGGTATAGGTGGCTGCGACGGAGGCATCGCGGGCTAGCACGGGCTTTGATGGGTCAAACGTGGCATCTTCAGGCCGCAGACGACGGGCCAGTCCGAAGTCGAGAATCTTGACCAGCCCGCCATCGGTGAGCATGACGTTCTGCGGCTTGAGGTCGCGGTGAAAGATGCCGAGCGCGTGCGCAGCTTCAAGACCGTCGGCAATCTGAATGCCGACCGAGAGCATCAGCTGCAGGCTGGCCGGCCCGCGCGCGATGAGCGCATCGAGCGACTGGCCGGGCACATACTGCATGGCGATGTAGCCCTCGTCGCCGCTTTCACCTACTTCGTATATGCCACACACATTGGGATGCTCGATGGCCGAGGCCAGGCGCGCCTCGCGCAAGACCGTGGTTCGCATCTGCTCAACCGTGAGCAGCCCCGCGCGCAGAATCTTGAGCACCACGGGCCGTTGCAGCTCCGCGTCATTGGCCAGGTAGACTACCCCGCTGCCTCCGGCGCCCAGGCGGCGGATAATTTCGTAATGTTCAATTGTTTTTCGCGCCATGGCTTCGTCAAGTTTACCGGTTGTGGCGTCAAGGACGTCTAAAGCTCAGGTAAATGAAGAGGACAATCCATGAGTTTGAACAGATTGTGAATGAGAAACACAGACCGCCGGTTTTGTGCATTGTGTGCGCGAGATTTTTGATGAAGAATATTCAGTGGGTTGAATCTGATAACTTCGTACTGAGCATGAACGACTTACGCAGACATGCGGCAAGCGAGCGATCGCCCGGCGAGCATCCTGGCGGCTTACGGCCGTCGCGCTGGTGTCGGCTTGCAGTCCTGGCGGGGCTGGTGGCGGGTGCGTGCTCGCTGGCGGCGCAGCACAATATTCTTGTGCCCGCAGACAAAGGGCAAACCGGCTCAGGAGCGCAAGTACGCACAGGAACATCGAGCGGGCTCGACACCGATACGCGGCTTGAGAATCTGTTGGCAGATCACCAGTACCCGCAGGTTGAAGCGGAACTCGGCACTCTGCCCCCGCACCAGGCGCAAATGTATCGCGGCATTCTGGCCAACCGCGACAACGACGTGAAGAAGTCGATCGAGTTGCTTGAGCCTCTTGTGGATGAGGTGAGCGCAAGCGGCGATGCCACTGCCGAGAAACTAGTGCGCAAAGCGCTCGCGGAGGACTACCTGCGCGAAGGCGACTGGACACGCGCCGCGACCGCCTACCAGTCGCTGGCGACAAGACTTGAAGGCAAGCTCAGCCGCGACGAGCAGGACGAGATTGAAATGCCGCTGCAGATGCTGCCCCTTGCGGTGAACCATCCGCCCATGACGGTGGATCCGTGCGACCCGTTTGAGATCCAGGTGAGCAGGAATCTTCTTGGGTTGACCGATCTTCCCGTGTTCGTTGACGCTCGGCCTCATAGCTGGCTGTTCGATCCCACAGCGCCGTTCAACCTGATTTCACGCTCGCTGGCCAAAGAGGCTGGGTTGAAGGTCTCGGAAGAAACCGCAACGATCCACTCCCTCAGGGGCAGCGCCATCCAGGTGCACACGACCCTGATACCGCGGTTCACGATCAGCGGTCAGCTGACGTTTCACGACATGACGGCATATGTATTTGACGATGCGGATTATTATTTTCCGCAGTTGAAGTACCAGGTGCAGGGCGTACTCGGCTATGCGGCGCTGCAGGCGCTGGGCAGCCTGACGGTTACCGATAACGACACGGTTTTCGTGCGGCCCGCCAAACAGATATCACCGCCTGCCAGCGATGACAAGATGGCGGGAGGCGTGCGATTTTTCCTTGATGGCGACCAGGTAATCCTGGCGCTGGGCGCAAGCGGCAGTTCGGGGCCGGGCGGCGCGGAACGCATGTACGTGGTGGATGCCGCGGGCCAGCAAACCTACCTGACCTCGCGCTACTATGCCGAACACAGCGGCGAATTCAACGGGCAGAAGTTGCAGTTATTTTCGCTGATCGGGCAACCGCATCTCGCGCCCGTTCCGGCCTACACGGCGGAGACGGTGAAGCTGGCCGTGGGAACGACTGCGGAAGATGTGCATTACCTTACAGTGCTGACGCAACCGCTGGGCTCGGCGGCGCGGGACGACGTATATGGAGTGCTGGGCGTAGATGCGCTGGAGCAGTTGGGCAACTATACGTTCGATTACAGGACGATGCGTTTCAATGTGCGGCCGCACTGAGGAAGTTGGGCTTCGAGCACTCAGCGATTTACGGAATTGGGCTGCGCACCTTCCTGAATTCCCTTCTCAGAAAAAATAAATGCTGAGGGCAACTGCGGCCAGCAGGACCGCTGCGGCGAATGTCTCGGGGCGCTTCCACCAGGCAACAATGGCCGCGCGGGCTTTTGACTTAGCGCGTGTTTTGATCTGGACCAGATTGTCCGGCTCGCGATTGAACCCTGGGGTTAAGAAGAGGCTTACAGCCGTGGTGACGAGCAGATTCGCGAGAAACGCGAAAGCCGCCGTCCAGAAACAAACCGCAAGAAAGACCGGATAACTAATGAGCGGAAAGATCCATCCACCGTGAAGGCCGGGCTTGACGCCTTCGGGCAGCGCGAGGCCGTAGTGCAACAGGGCCACTGTTATTGCAGCAACGAGTCCAGAGAATGCTCCGCGTGCCGTGGTGCGCCTTGTGAAGATGCCCAGCAGCAATGTTGCGAGTTGTGGAGCGCTGACGAGAGCGAAGAAAAGCAGCAAGGTATCGGCAAAACTGAGATCAATCGCGTTGCATGTGGCAAGAGCGAAAGCTGCGCCGGCGGCGAGCGCCATGAAGACAACAGAAGACCAGCGCCCTGCCTTGATTGCACGGCGATCGCTGTCGTCCTCCTCGATTGCGCGCCTGGCGAGGTCGAAGGTGAAAACCGCGTTGAATGCAGTGACGCTTGCCGCGAGCGAGCTCATGAGAGCGGCCAGCAGAGCCGCCACGCCGAGGCCGAGAAGACCTGTGGGAAGCAAATGCATCAGGATTGCCGGCGCGGTGCGGTCGTAGTCAAGCAGGGATTGGCCCGTGGTGTCGTGAAGCGGAGCGCCCGTTGCATCCGCACGCGCGGGAACAAGGCCGCGGCCTTCCGCCGCGTCGCGTGGGACAACGGTGATTTCGTGAATGATTGCGGCGTTTTCTTCGCGCACAACAGTGGACGACTGCGGCGTTGGAAGGCTGATGGCGATGGCGCCGGAAAGCACGAGCAGCAAGGGAATGACGAGCCGCACGGCCGCGGCGATGAGCGGGATGCGGCGCGCGGAGTCCGCATCTTTGGCGGCCATTGCAAATTGCAGAATGCGGAAGTCGGTGCACCAGTAGCCTGCCGAGAGAACCAGGCCGGCGGCCAGAGCGATGAGTGAGATGCTTGCGCTGGACTTATGCAGAGAGACGGCTGCGGGCAACGCGGCCTTGAGCGCGGAAAATCCGCCGATGTTCCTGAGACCGATGAAGGCAACGGGAAAAAAGGCGGCGACGATGACGAGGAATTGCACGGCCTGATTGAGGATGGACGCCGCGAGGCCGGCAAAGAGGACATAGATGAGCACCACGGCTGCAGCGAGAAGAACGACGAAAGTGAAGACGAGAGTGCGCGGGACGCCAAAGGAATAGAAAAGTACGTCAAAGACATGCATGGCATGAAAGAGGCTCGCCATGAGGTAGAGCGAAAGGCCGGCGCCGCCAATGGTTGCGAGCGCGAAGCAGTATGCATTGAGCAGGCCGGTCTTGCGGTCGAAGCGCTGGCTCAGATATTCGGGAACCGTGCGCGCGCCCGAGTTGACGAGGGCGGGAACGATGTAGAGAGCCGCAAAAAGCAGGGGAGGAATGGAGGCAATGACGAAGAACTGCGCGGCCGCGAAGCCGTATTGCGCGCCGGCGGCCACCGTGGCGATGAGCTCCTGCGCACCGATGCTGGCGGCGGCGAGGGCTACGGCGCTGATCCACATGGGAAGGGTGCGGCCGGCTTGAAAGAAGTCAGCGGCGGTCTTGATGTTGGAGCGGAGGGAAAGGCCCAGCGCGAGAACGCAGAACAGAAAGACCAGGACGATGAACCAGTCGATTTGGGTGAGGGTCGGAGACAACGATTTCCTTTTTGTGCCGGAGCTAGTTTTTTCGGAGAGCCTGAATGCCCCATGGATCAGTGTAAATGTTCGGTTTTATGCAACCCCTTCGACAGGAAAGGAGGGATCGAAAAGCTCCAGGGGAAGTTGGTTCTTTCCCCCCTGGCGACAAAAAGTCGCCGCGGCCACCGCCGCGAGGATGGAGCACCGGCTGCTTTGCTAGTGCGAGAAAGGAAAAGGCCCTCCGCGTTGAAGCGGAGGGCCTTGGGTTGGATCGGCTCGCGTTCAGGCTTTGGCGGGCGGGGGACTGGGTTTATAGCCGCTGATGCCGTAATACACCATGAAGATGTATCCGAGGATGGGGAGAATGAACGCGTAGTTGTAGCTGCCGAAGTGGTCGGCGACGGCACCGAAGGCTACGGGCATGACAGCGCCGCCAACGTTGCCGATGGTGATGACGCCCGATCCCTTGCTGGTGAGGGGACCGAGTTCGGCGATGCCGAGGGCGAAGATGGTGGGGTACATGATGGAGTTGGCCAGGCCGCAAAGGATAAGGCACCAGACGGCGACCATGCCGGTTGAGAGCGTGGCGACGGCCAGCAGGGCAACACCGGAAGCACCAAGGATGGCAAGCAGCTTATTGGCTTTGAAGGCCTTCATGATGACGGTGCCGGCAAAGCGGCCAATCATCATGGCCAGCGGATAGAAGGAGGCCAGCACGGCCGCACGATGCGGGCTGGTGACGCCCTCGGACTGGAAGTAGCGGATGGCGTTGGCGGCCAGCGAGATCTCAAGGCCAACATAGAGGAAGATGCCCACCATGGCGAGCACGGTGTGCTTATAGGCCCAGATGCTGCGGCCGGGAGTGATCTCGCTGGGCCGGAAGTCGCGGGTTTCCGTGATGGCCGGCAGGTGCATAAACATGATGGTTAAACCGAGGACAAGCAGCCCGCAGGCGATGGCGATGTAGGGTCCCTGCACGGTATGGGCGACCGCCGCAGGGGTGGTGACCTTGGCGGGATCGGTGAGGATGTAGGCGCCCACCACCAGGGGTGCGACTGCCGTGCCCAACGAGTTGAAGGCCTGTGCGAGGGTGAGTCGGGCGGGGGCGCTGTGTTCCGGCCCGAGGATGGACACGTAGGGATTGGCCGAAGTCTGCAGCATGCAAACACCGGTGGCCAGCACAAAGCTCGCGGTGAGGAAAACCGGGAAGCTGACCATGTTGGCGGCAGGAATGAACAGGAGGGCGCCGAAGACCATGATGAACAGCGAGATGACCATGGTGCGCTTGTAGCCAACCATCTCAATGACCTTGGCCGAGGGCACCGAGAAGATGAGGTAAGCCAGGAACCACGAGGTGGTGACGGTGTTGGACCAGGCGTGGTTGAGGTTGAAGATGTCCTGCAGTTTGGGCGAAAGGTTGCTGTTGAGGTTGGTGAGGAAACCGAAGATGCCAAAGAGGACGGTGACCGTAATAAACGGTCCAGTGTAGTTGGGCGTACTGCGGGCTGCAGACGGTTTGTTGCTTGTTGCCATGAGAGGTCTTCCTCGCTTCCTTGGGTCAAACAGGCAGGAACTCTACCGCAACCACTGTACGCACTGGGGGATGGGTGAGGCAAGGGGGCGGAGAGGCAGGGAATAGGGAATAGCCACCCCAGCGAGCATAAATCGCTCGCCGGGGACCCGGCAGGGAACAGGGAATAGGAAAAGCGCGAGGGGGAGTTGGTTCGCCGCCCACTCATCGCGATGATGAAACTGCGACGAACGGGGCACAGTGCTGCAATCCCTGGTCCCTCCGCCGCGGCGGACGAGGGACCGGGGGCACCCGGCGATGGGGCACGGGGCGGGCGGTCAATTTACACTGGAGGAGCATGATTCCCACACTGACATGGACTCCGGAAGGGGTTCGCTTTATCGACCAGACCCGGCTCCCTCTCGAGGAGAGCTACGTACTCGCGACCAGCTACGAGGAGGTGGCCGAGGTGATTGTAACCATGGTGGTGCGGGGCGCGCCGGCCATTGGCGTATCGGCCGCGTACGGTATTGCGCTGGGCGCGCGGAAGACCAAGGCGAAGACGACGGAGGAGTTTCGGCCGGAGTTTGAGCGGATTTGCGCGCGGCTGGCGGGAACGCGGCCTACGGCGGTGAATCTGTTCTGGGCAATCGACCGGATGAAGGGCCTGTTTGCGAACCTGGTGGACTCCTGCGCGACGCTCGCACAGGTGCAGGGGCGGCTGCTGGCGGAGGCGCACGCGATGTATGAAGAAGACATCGCTGCATGCAAAGCGATGGGCGCCTTTGGCGGAGCGCTGATGCCGGATGACGGTGGGGTGCTGACGCACTGCAATGCGGGGGCGCTGGCCACGTGTGGGTACGGGACGGCGCTGGGCGTGATTCGCTCGGCTGTGGAACAGGGCAAGCAGATCCACGTGTATGCCGACGAGACGCGGCCCTTTTTGCAGGGGGCGCGGCTGACGGCGTGGGAGCTGATGGCGGACGGGATTCCGACGACGGTGATTTGCGACAACATGGCCGCGAGCCTGATGCGGGCGGGCAAGATCAAGGCTGTGGTGGTGGGCGCGGACCGGATTGCTGCCAACGGCGACGCGGCGAACAAGATCGGCACGTATAACGTGGCTATTCTGGCGAAGGAACACGGAATTCCGTTTTACGTGGCGGCGCCTTGGTCGACGATCGACATGGCGACCAAGACGGGCGACTCGATTCCGATTGAGGAGCGGCCGCAGATTGAAGTGACGCACCACGGCGGCAAGCAGCTGACGCCGCATGGGGTGGGGATCTGCAATCCCGCCTTTGATGTGACGCCGGCGAAGTATATTACCGGGATCATTACGGAGCGCGGTGTGCTGAAGGCGCCTTATGCGGAGTCACTGCGGCAGATGGAGCTGGTGGCGGGGTGATAAAGGCAGGGATTAGGGAATAGGGATTAGAGATTAGAAAGGCTTTCGGGTTGAGTGTTTGTTGTCCCACCCATTTCGCAAACAACGCGAAATGGATGGGGCACCCACAGTGTCTCGTAGATCGGCGGGCGTCCCCGCGGCTTTATCCCGCGACTTAGACTGGTGAAGTGGCGTTTCCCCGCATCTCGTTTTTCGATTTGAAGCAGCGCTCGTTTGTGCGCGGGCTGTTGCTTTCGCTGGGCGCGTTTTTCGGGAGCCTGCGGCTAGCGGGATTTCCTCATATTGAAAAGCTGCACGGTTCGCACTGGCAGATGGCGCTGGTGCCGGTGGCCTGCTGGGGGATGGTGGAGACGGCGCGCTGCCTAAGGCAGAAGTGGAGTCTTTACCATGCGGGGGTTCTGATTCTGCTGTATACGGAACTGATGGTGCTGGCCATGGTGCTGGTTTTGTGGGTGTTTTTGTAGCCGGGAATTCCGTTGAAAATCTTTCAAGAATTCCGGCAGGGCGTGTAGCATGGGGCAGATGCAGGGAATCCCACCCCTTTCCGCAAAGAGCGCGGAAAGTATGGAGCACCCGGCATTTTGAATTGCGGCCGCCCCGCTCCCCTGGTTCAGGACGGCCTCTCCCCAGAACGAAGAACAACCAACAGGCAATAGCCGAAAGACAAGAGGAGAACGAGATGTTTAAAGGATTCAGAGATTTTATTCTGCGTGGCAACGTGATGGACTTGGCGGTTGCGTTCATCATGGGCGCGGCATTCAACGCGATCGTTACGTCGCTGGTGAAGGACGTTTTGATGCAGGTCATCGCGGCCATTGTCGGCAAGCCGGATTTCAGCGCCATCAAGGTGGATTTCATGGGCACGCCGATCATGATCGGAAACTTTCTGAATGCAACAGTTTCGTTTCTGATTGTGGCGTTTGTGGTTTATTTCTTCATGGTGCTTCCGCTGAACTCGCTGATGAACAGGTTCAAGGGTCCCGCGCCTGAAGTGCCGGTGACGACCAAGCCGTGCCCGGAGTGTTTGAGCGATATTCCGCTGGAGGCGAAGCGCTGCTCGCATTGCGCACAGTTGGTTTAGAGGCAGGGGTCAGGGAACAGGGATCAGGGATTAGAAAGACTTCTGGGTTGAGTGCATTGCTATCCCACCCATTCCGCAAGAACCGCGGAATGGATGGGGCACCCGGCACCCGGGCTTGGAATTCGAGTGGGCTGTTTTCAATCCCCGGTCCGAAAATCCGGACCGGGGGCACCCGCAATTCATCCTGGATTTGAGAGTCTCGTCTTCGACCTCACGCTCCAGTCAGTCCGAGGCTTGGCGCTTAGTCGAGCTGGCGGAGGGGGCTGGAAAAGACATAAAAACCTATAAAGATGGTGGCTGCTGTGGCGGCCATGAAGGCGAGGACGTGTCCTGTCTCGATGTGGCGCGAGGCCTCGCCGACGATCAGGGCTCCGATGGGCGGCAGGCCAAGGAAGCTGGTGGCGTAGATGCTCATGATGCGGCCGCGCATTTCGTCGGAAGCGAGATGCTGGAGGGCTACGTTGAACGACGAGATCATGAGGATGGCGCTGTAGCCCTCAACGAGCAGCAGGCACTGCGAGAGCACAAAGATGTGTGACAAGCTGAAGCCGGAGATGGCGGAAAAGAAGAAGAGTCCGGCAATGATGATGACGCGGCCGCGATGACGCAGGGTGCCGAGCGCGGCGACGGTGACCGATCCGCAGACGGCGCCGAGGCCTGAGGCTGCCAGCAGCCAGCCGAGGCCGGACTCGCCGGCGTGCAGCTGCATGCGCGCGAAATATGGGATGAAGTAAAGAAAGGGTACGGCGAGGAAACTGAACGCGGCCGTCATGCAGACGAGGACGAGCATCTGCGGATTGCCGCGCAGGTAGCCGAATCCCTGGCGCAGGCTGAGAAAGAAGCTGGCGTGATGGCGGGGTTCCTGCGCTGGGTAGCGGATGCGCTTGAGCGCGAACAGGACGGCGAGAAAACTGAACCCATTGAGGAAGAAGTTGCCGGCCATGCCGAAGATGGCCATGGAGTATCCGCCCAGCGTGGGGCCGAGAATGCGCGAGAGGTTGAACTGCGCTGAGTTGAGGGCGATGGCATTGGTGAGGTCTTTGCGCGGGACAAGGCGCGGGACCAGGACCTGGTAAGCGGGCGTGTTGATGGCGTTGGCCATGCCGTTGAGGAAGGAAAGGACGACGACTTCCCAGACAGTGATGATTTTGAGCCAGGTGAGAGTGGCGAGGATGAAGGCCAGGACCATCATGGCGGTTTGCGTGACGAGGAGCATGCGGCGCTGGTTGACGCGATCGGCAACGACGCCGCCGAAGAGCGTGAAGAGCAGAAACGGAATAGCGCCGGCGAAGCCAACAACACCCAGCCAGAAAGCGGAATTGGTGAGGGTGAGCACGAGCCAGCCCTGGGCAACGTTCTGCATCCAGGTGCCGATGTTGGAGAGGAAGTTGCCGGCCCAGAAAAGGCGGAAGTTGGGATGGCGCAGGGCGCTGACCACTTGCGGCCAGTTCTCTTCGCTGTCAGCAGCGAAGGCCGCAGTGGAGGCTGCAGCCTCTTCGACGGCGAGGGACTGGGGCTCAAGAGATGGGGATTCCGGGACCGGGGAGTCCGGGGTGATCTCTTCTTCGGCGCTCAGAACGGATAACCTCTATGTTTAGTGTAAGCTGTGTGGTTGTTGTTTTCGAGGCGGGGTTGGGGTGTGTGCGCGTGCTTGTTGGCCGTTGCGGGCACGTGGTTTCTGGAGACATTCGGCGCAACAAAATCCAAAGTAAAGATGGCCTATTGATGATGGATGCCAAACCGCTCGCACTGCTGTTTGTCCTGGCTTCACTTCCCTTCGTCCTCGGGGCGCAGAATCCGGCGCAGGATGGGACTCAACCTGGTGCGCCGACTGCGGCGGTGACCGGCTATGCGGACTTTGCGGCGCAGGAACGGATCGAGGAGAAGTTTTTGGCAGTGCCGGATGCGAAGTTGGCGGGCCAGCACCTGAAGACGCTGACGGCCGCGCCGCACCTGGCGTCGACTCCGGAAGACCACAAGACGGCGGAGTACGTGGCGGAGAAGTTCCGCGCGGCGGGGCTGGAGACGGAGATCGTACCCTACCGCGTGCTGATGAACCAGCCGAAGGTGGTGCGGGTCGAGGCGTACGACCCGAGCGGCAAGCTGCTGATGAGCGGGCCGACAAAAGAACACGTGGAGGGCGACGCGCAGCAGGACGATCCGCGAGTGGTGATGCCGTTCCACGGCTCGTCAGGCTCGGGCGACGTGACGGGCGAGGTGGTGTACGCGAACTTTGGACGCCTGGAAGACTTCAAAGAACTGGACGCCGAACACGTGGACCTGCACGGCAAGATCGTGATGGTGCGGTACGGGTCAAATTTTCGCGGGATCAAGGTTTACCTGGCGGAGTTGCGGGGCGCGGCGGGGGTGCTGATTTACAGTGACCCGCAGGACGATGGGTACTACAAGGGCGACGCGTATCCGATGGGGCCGTGGCGGCCGGAGACGGCGGTGCAGCGGGGATCGGTGCAGAATCTGTCGCGGTATCCGGGCGACCCGGAGACGCCGGGAGTGGCCTCGACGCTTGATCTGCCGGACTCGGCGCGGACAAAGAACTTTACGGGACCGAATGGCGATCAGCCGAACATTCCTTCGATTCCGCTGAGCTATCACGACGCGGCGCCGATTCTGCAGGCGCTGAAAGGGCCGGGCGTGCCGCAGGGCTGGCAGGGCGCGCTTCCCTTCCGCTACCACGTGGGTCCGGGAGGGGTGCGAGTTCACCTTGTTTCAGAGCAGGACTACAAGCGACGGATTATCTGGGACGTGATTGGCAAGGTCAAAGGGACGGAGTATCCCGATGCATGGGTGTTGGTGGGCAATCACCGGGACGCTTGGGTGTACGGCGCGGTGGACCCGTCAAGCGGAACGGCGGCAATGCTGGAGGCGGTGCATGGAGTGGGCGCGCTGGTGAAGGAGGGTTGGCGTCCAAAGCGGACCATCGTGTTCTGCAGTTGGGATGCGGAAGAAGAGGGTCTGATCGGGTCGACCGAGTGGGTGGAACAGCACGAGCAGGCTCTCGGGAAGGCCGTGGCGTACTTCAACACGGACGTTGCGGTGGCCGGACCGGAGTTTTCAGCGTCGGCTGTGCCCTCGCTGAAGCAGTTTGTGCGTGAGGTAACGAAGGCGGTGCCGAGCCCGCTGGGAGGGACGGTCTTTCAGCAGTGGAAGGCGCGCGGACCGAGCGAGAGAGAC
>Ga0302278_10004912_pt1 | contig 13540 bp, 12 predicted proteins | sample III_Bog_N3_2_FD_194543 | JGI IMG/M metagenome (GOLD analysis project Ga0302278, IMG submission 194543) | Peat permafrost microbial communities from Stordalen Mire near Abisko, Sweden - III_Bog_N3_2 | ecosystem: Environmental > Terrestrial > Soil > Wetlands > Peat | place: Sweden: Abisko... | reverse complement strand
CAGCCGCGGGGTTAGGCTGGCGCTGATGGCCCGCTCAGGCGAGATGGGCTACCCCTCGGCGCTGACGGCAAAAACGTGGGGTTTTTACGACGTTTCATTTGGCGGGCGCGAGTTCAAATTCCAGCGGCCCTATGGCACATACGTGATGGAGAACGTGCTGTTTAAAGTCAGCTACCCGGCCGAATTCCACGCGCAGACCGCCGTGGAAGCGGCGATGAAGCTTCATTCGCGGCTGGCGTCGCGGGGGCTGGATGCCACGAAGATTCGCGCCATCACGGTACGAACGCACCAGGCCTGCCTGCGGATTATCGACAAGAAGGGGCCGCTGGCGAATCCCGCGGACCGCGATCACTGCATCCAGTACATGATTGCGGTGCCGCTGCTGTTTGGACACTTAACAGCGGCAGATTACGAAGATAAGGTTGCGAAGGATCCGTTTATGGGGCCGCAAATCGACGCACTCCGCGACTGCATTACCTGCGTTGAGGAGCCGGCTTTTACAGCGGACTACCATGACCCCAACAAACGCTCGATTGCCAATTCGCTCAAGATTGAGCTGGCAAACGGCAGCGTAATTGAAGAGACCGTGGAGTACCCCATCGGGCACAAGCGCCGCCGCGACGAGGGCCTGCCGCTGCTGGTTGAGAAATTCAGGACCAACGTGCATCGCCGGTTTAACCAGAACCGCGAAAACCGCATTATGGAGGTTTCGCTGGACCCGGAACAGCTCGACGCCATGCCGGTGAATGAGTACGTCGATTTGTACCTTCCGTGAAGGTGCAGTTTTTTCGAGACACTCCCCGATCAATCGACTATATTTATCTTCCAGACACCCAAAACATATCCGGGGGATTCTTAATGGAGATCCGCAAGCGCGCCTCTGCCTGCCTTATTGTCATTTTTCTCGCCTTACACAGTGTTGCGCTGCACGCGCAAAAGACGCCGAACTCGAATGTCTTCTACCAGCAACTGCGAAGTCTGCAGCCTGGCGGCGAGGTTATCAATGTCAGCAATCTCGAGCTGAAGCGCGACGCGGCCACGTTTACATTCAAGAGCGGCAGCTTTCAGTTCTACGCCGAGGTGAACGGCAAAGTTACAGGCGCCGTTTTCAGGGGTGACGGGCATTTGCACATCACGCCGCCCAACGCCGAAGAGCGCCACAATCTGAATCTGCTGAATCATAGCGAAGAGTTTGACGAGGATTTTGACCAGTTAGTTCTGCGCTTTACCGACGACACCGCAGCCGAACTGCATAAGGCCTCGGCAGGCAAAGGGAACGACGACCGTGCCTTTGGCAGTTCGGCGACTGAACTGCACAATTACCTGCGCAACAAGCTGGAATACAACCTCGATCTCCGGCTGCTGGTCGATGTGCTGAGCCCTGCGCCGAGTGAGTTCTTCCTGGCCGCCATTCACGGCCACAAAGATCCGCACCTCTTCTTCATCATTGATCCGCTTGGCGTATCGTTTGTCGCGCCTGAAGAAGTTTGCCTGGTGCGTTTCGATGAGTGGGGACCGGCGTTTCTGACGGCATTCAACCTTGCGTCGGCCGGCAGCCACGGCGGCGCCAACAACGAAGCCTTTCGCTCCGATCATGAAGATCTGGATGTGACCATTGAAAAGAGCGGATTCCTGAGCGGAACGGGGAACGTGCACATTGTTGCCCTCAGGGATGGCGTTGCGGTGGTTCCCCTCGACCTGTATCCAACCTTGCGCGTGAGCAGAGTGCAAGGGCCGCAGGGCGACGATCTGGATTTTGTGCAGGAGGATAAAGACCACGACGCGGACTTCGGAGTCGTTCTGCTAAAGCCGCTCGGCAAGGGCGAGTCGACCTCGGTGAAGGTCACCTATGGTGGTAAAGACGTCGTCGAAAACGAGGGCAACTCAAACTACTATCCGGTGGCGCGCGAGAGCTGGTATCCCAATGCATCGCAGGGGCTCGGCGATTATGCAACCTATCACATGTTTTTCCACGTTCCCAAGGGGCTTGATCTGCTGGCAACCGGGACAAAGGTGAACCAGGTGAACGAAGGCAAGGAAACTACGACCGAGTGGAAGACTGATGTGCCGCTTCCGGTGATCGGATTTAACCTCGGCCAGTTCGCAATGAAAGAGGCGACGGTGAGCCAGCCGGGGGGAGACAACCTTACGATCGACGCCTACGCAAACTCGCAGCCGCCGGACTCATTCAACATGATTTCGGAGAGTGCTTCGGAATCGGGGACTACTGCCATTGGCACTCTGGGCACCAAGGGCATGTTGCCCGTGGCATTGAGCCAGGCCCAGGTTGCGTCCCAGATCTACACCAATTACTTTGGGCCGCTGCCGTTCTCGAAAGTGGCAGTCACGCAGCAGTTTGCCTGCAACTACGGGCAAAGCTGGCCGATGCTCGTTTATTTGCCAATTTGCGGTTTCCTTGACGCAACACAACAGCACGAATTGGGCCTGCGCCCCGAAGACATGTACTGGAAGGTCGTCACACCGCATGAAGTGGCGCACCAGTGGTGGGGCCAGACGGTGGGATTCAAGAGCTATCGCGACCAGTGGATGAGCGAGGGATTTGCCAACGCATCAGCGGCTATCTTCCTGTTATCCACCCGGCCCAAGCCCGATGACTACCTGGAATTCTGGAAACAGCAGCAGCGCCTCATCGTGGAGAAGGACGCTGAAGGATTCCGGCCCATCGACGTTGGCCCGGTCACCATGGGCTTCCGGCTGAACTCTCAAAAAGCGGGCCAGGGTGTCTACCAGGACATCGTATATACCAAGGGCGCGTTCATTCCCCACATGATCCAGATGATGATGTGGAACCCGCGCGAAGGCGATGCGCAGTTCAAGGCGATGATGCAGGACTTTGTCTCCTCGTACAAGCTGCAGCCGGCCACTACCGAAGATTTCAAGGCGATGGTTGAAAAGCACATGACCCCGGGGATGAATATGGACGGCAACGGCAAGATGGATTGGTTCTTCAACGAATACGTCTACGGCACCGAGCTGCCCGCCTATCACTTTGAGGGCAGCGCTTCTGAAACCGCCCAGGGAAACTCGGTGCAAATCAAGCTGGTTCAGTCCGGCGTCTCGGCAAATTTTAAAGCGCTTGTGCCTGTGTATCTGGAACTTGCAGACGGGCACATCGTCAGGATGGCCCAAATGAGGATGGTCGGCGACACAAGCTATGAGCACACCTTTGACATTCCCAAGCTGGCCGCGCCTATCAAGAAGGTGCTGATCAACTACTATTACGACTTGCTGTGCGTGTACAACTAGCTCGCATCCATCGAATGGTGGGCGACGGGAATCGGATGTTTTGAGGTATACTCCGACCGAAGTGATGAAAGACTTTTACGGTGCGAGGTAAGGGAATGAAAAAGTTTGCTTTTGCAGCTTTGCTGTTGAGTATGGCGGTTCCGGTTGCGCTTACGGCGCAGTCGGGCGACAAGATTCTGAAACCGGCAGAAACCGAGAAACTGTTGCCGGCGAGCGTGTGGTACGACGGCCAGAGTGCGCCATCGCAATTGCGCAACTCGGGCGGCGTGAAATTCGCCGACGGGCATTTTGTGCTGGCCACGCTGGTTGACACGAGCGGATATTCGACAGGCATTGCCGCCAAGTACCAGGCGTATTTTGTAGTGGAAGACACGCTGAAGATTGGCGGGAAGAGCCTACCGGCCGGCGTCTATGGCGCAGGATTCATTGCCGGCAACAAGTTTATCGTGACGGACATCGGCGGCCACGATGTGTTCACGGTGTCCTCAACAAACGACGCGGCGATGAAGCGCCCGTTGCCGCTGCAGGTAATTGCCGATCCCGCCGGCGGGTACCGGCTGTATGCGGGAAGAAACTACGTGACGTTCAGCAAATAGCAGCCTGAAGGGTATGGGATTTACAGGTTGCGGAAAAACTACGCGGGATATTGTCTTGTAACAGGGCATGACTTCAGTCGTGCCGATAAAGGCCCTAAACAGGAGGGGTTTTAACCCCTGCGGGATGTTCTTAAGTAATTCCATTTCCGCTCGGCGGGTTCTGCCGCAGCCTGTTCAGCCCGCACGCAAATCCAATGCAAATTCTACAGAACGCGCGAACGCGGACCCTTGGGTCCGCGTTCGTGCGAGCTTTCACTTCCGTTGGCTGGGCTACGCTGCTTTCTTCACCTTCATGCTCACCCGCAGTCCTGCGGCAATGGCCATCTTTATCAGCATGTCGAGACCGAAGGAGTTAATTTTGCCGCACATCAGGTTGGAGATGCGTGGCTGAGTGACGCCGAGGCGCTTTGCCGCTTCAGCCTGTGTCCACGCTTCCCGCCGGATATGGCCTTTGATCGCAATCATCAACAACGAGCGCAGCCTGAGGTTTTCGGCGACTGCGGGGTCATCCTCAATCGCGTCCCATACATTGTCGAAAGTTTCAAGTTTCACTGGGCAAACTCCCTCACGGTTTTTGGGCGGCTAGGCGGCCCTCGGAAAGGCCTGGATCTTCGGCCGGCGGCGTCGCGAAGCATGCCACAGATCGAACTGCCGCTGCAGATCGAGCCAAAGGCGCGGCTCGGTGCCAAACGCGTCAGACAGGCGCAAGGCCATCGACGCGGTAAATGAGGCACGCCCGTTCAGCAGCCGCGAAAGCGTAGATCGCGCCACTTTCAGCCGCCTGGCGGCTTCTCCCACAGGCATCGCGCCGAGGTATTCACGGATGAGTTCGCCGGGATGGCACGGGTTGTACATCATTTTCTGCATGTGCGAACTCCGCTGAGTTCAGTGATATTTTAATTGTAGATTCGTCCGCGGCGCTTGACGCGCCTGGGAAGGTGGAATCGAGATGAAAGAGATCGTCTTTGAAGTCGCCCAGGAGTCTGATGGTGGCTACACGGCCGAAGCTGTCGGCGAAAACATCTTCACGCAGGCCGACAGTTGGGATGAGCTGAAGGCAAACGTCAGGGAGGCGGTACAGGCGTTCTACTTCGACTCCGCGCCGCCTGCATCGATCCGGTTGCGCCTGGTTCGCGATGAAGTGCTGGCCGTGGCATGAAGCTGCCTCGCGACTTGAGCGGCGAACACCTGATCAAGCACTTAGCCAAGCATTGGGAATATCAGCGAGTGCATCAAGTTGGAAGTCACGTCATCCTTCAAACCCAACAGCCCTCGCCCCATAGGATCGCCGTTCCCGCACACGCCGCCTTGCGCGTTGGGACACTGAACTCGATTCTGGCTGCTGTTGCTGCGCATAAGGGCGTGTCGAAAGAGGAAGTTCTCAAAGGCATTTGACGCCTTTTTCCCATTGATACCGACCGGTTACGCGGCGCGTGGGAAGGCCGCGACTTTGGGTCGCTTGCGCCGGGATGCATGCCAAAGATCGTAATGCTGCTGCAAATCGAGCCAGAGCTCGGGACGGCTGCCAAAGGCATCGGAAAACCGCAACGCCATGGCTGCCGTAATGGAGGCGTGGCCGTTTAGAATGCGCGAAAGGGTTGAACGAGCCACCTTCAGCCGCCTAGCCGCCTCGCCGACTGGCATCTCGCCAATCCACTCGCGAAGCAGTTCACCTGGATGAGGGGGATTGAACATTCTAGTCACGGCGCATGGTCCTTTCTAGTGGTAGTCACGATAGTCGACGAGGATTGCGTCTTCACCCTCAAACCTGAAAGTTATCCGCCAATTCGCATTCACCCTGACCGACCAATGGCCGGCGAGATCACCTTTCAGCGGATGCAAATCCCAGCCGTTGATCGCCATATCGGAAGCAGACTTGGCGAGATCGAGTGTATAGAGCTGAATGGCGAGTTTGCGCGAATGTGCGGGCTGAATTCCCGCCTTGCTGCCCGTATAGAAGAACTTCTCCAGCCCAGCGTGCCGAAACGACCGGATCATGCAACCAATGTAGCGCGTAGCGCTTCACGCGTCAAGGAGCACGAAACATGGGACACGCGCGAGCTTCGACCCTGCGACACGAATGGAATAGTAAAGAGGATATACTTCCTATCGTGCTTGAGATCGCGTGGAAAGCAATCCGAGGCATTCATCGCTGGCCTGAGACCCAAGCTCAGGTGACCTCCGTGTATCGGTATACGGCTCCGCCGAGTAAGGGACAGAGCCGATCCAAAGTAATCGTGGGGTTTCGCTATCACACATTGGATGGGCAAGAGTTTTCAGGTAGCTATGGCTCCGATATCAACTCGCCTCTCTATGCGGTCACTGAGGGAGAAACGTTTTCACTTTGCTACAATCCGGCGAGGCCGGAGCGTTACTGGAGCGATATCTACGGGCTTGGGCTCGGTGATCGGAGTTTGCTGATAGCCTTTTGGCTGATCGGATTTGTGACGATTCTGATTCTTGTTTTGACTTCAGGCTGAGTAGGCCCGGAGAGCTGACTTCGGCCGACCGAAGTTGTGCCCTCTTACAGGGCTGTTTTTCTGCACAAAGAGGAAAGCAGGTCCTTTTCTGTGCGCATGATGGCAGTGGGAAAGCACGAAAGCGGACCTTGCGGTCCGCTTTCGTGCTTCATTTTGAATTGTCGTTAATTTTGCGGCACGGCTGAAGCCGTGCCCTTTCAAAGCCGCCCTACGCCTTAGCCGCCACCGGCGCGTTCAACCGCTCCTTAACCAACTCATGTCCACGAGCAAACAGGTCGTCGATCGAAACCTTGCCGCTTTCTACTTCGGCCAGGATCGCCTTCTGCGCAATGTACTCGCGGTTCACGATACCGGCCTTGGATTGCAGCATGCGCCACGCCTTGCGCCGCTCTACGCAGAACATCACCAGCTGCCGCGAAAGCGCGTAGTAGGTCAACTTGCCCTCATTCTCAACCGCGATGTAGACGCCAAAGTCGGGAATGAAGCTGCGGTGCGAAGGGTTGAGGTAGTAACGGTACACCACATCCTGCTGCGTGATGCGCACCAGCATGTTGTCGAGATGGGTCAGCTTCTCAACCTGCTCGGGCTTCAGCTTTTTCAGGTGGTTGCGGAAGCGTGCTTCCGTTGTGCACCAGTGAGCCACTGTGTAGCGCCGAATCTCTCCGCTGGCCTTGTCCTTGGTCTCGTACCAATCGAGGTCGATGGACGGATTGCCTTTGACGTCGAGTGCTTCCTGGTAGGTTTCGCCGAGCCGCGGGTTGAAGACAAACTCGGGCACGCCGCGCGAATCGCGCACGCGCTGCGCCTGGTGCAGAGCCATGTCGTCGGCCACACCGTGTTCCGGTTGGCAGGTGGTGAAGCACTGCAGGAACATCGTTCCGCGATACTCCAGGCCATCGAGAATGGCGCGGTAGAGCTTAGGCGCGTTGGCCATTGAAACCTGCGCGACGAACGGCGAACCGTGCCCGGCGAGGAAGGTCTCAGCCACCGTCTTCTTCTCAGTGTTCTTGCCCTGCGTGGCCGCGCCAAAGGTGTTCATATCGCCGCCACCCAGCATCGGGGTTGAGTCAGAATTCTGGCCGCCGGTGTTGGAGTAGACCTGCGTGTCGAGCATGAGCGCTTTCACATTGGGCCGATTCTGCAGGATCACCTTCGACATGTTCTGGTAGCCGATGTCGCCCATGCCGCCGTCGCCGCCGACTACCCACACCTTGGGAAGCTCAACAATCTCCTGGTCGGTCATCAGCGCATCGGTAAAGTGCGTGAAGTGGTAGTACTCTTCAGCGCTCAGCCCGCAATCGCGGAACAGCAGAATGTCTGCCAGGCGCTCGGGGATAACCGAGCGGCGAGCATGATCCACAATGAAGCTCTCACCCATGAGCCAGCCCACGGTAATGCCGTCCTGGAAGAGTGAGTTCATCCATGGATAGGGATGCGGATTATTCGGCGCGGTAGACCCGTAGACCGTGTTGCAGCCGGTATGCGCGGCCATGGCCATCACGCTCATGCCGTTGGCCAGGCGTCCGTCGATCGGTTGCAGGTTCTTGTGATTGAACGCCTCGGTCAGCAGCACCGCGGCGATAGCCTCAACCAGTTGCGCATCAGTGATCGTGCCGTGAGCCGCTTCGTAAGCTGCGACGCGCGCCTTGGTGTCAGTCGTGTCTTCGCCGCCAAGGCCCATGATGAGGTGCATAATTGCCTGGCGAGTGCGATCGTACTCTTCGGGGGTGGCAGCCTTCATCGCTTCAAGCTTTGCGACGCCGGTTTTTTCAAGCTCTCCGGCCTTGGCCACAAAGCGATCGCTCTTGGCGTGGAACGCGGGGCGCATGTACGCCTCAGTGACTGCGGCGATAGAGCGAAGCACACTCTTTTCTCCGCAGCCTGCGCAGGCGCCGTCGCCGGCCACCAGCGCGTCGTAATTGCGCCGAACCATGAGCATGTTGCGCAAGGTTGCAGTCTTTGAGTCGGCCGGGTTGGCGTTGTTGTAAAGGCCGAGGAACTTTTGCGAAGTGTCGGGCAGCAGATCGAGGAAGTGCGTACCGGTCTCGTGAATCGCGTTCACGTCTTCGGTCTCCTGCACCATCTTCAGCGCCTGGTGATCGCCGCAAGCCGTGACGCAGGCCGCGCAGCCCTTGCACAGATCGCTCACAAAGATTGAGAAGATGCCGCCCGCGCCGGGAGTCTTGCGTTCCGGAGAACTGAAAATTGCGTTCACCTTCTGGTAGGCCATCGGAACTTTTTCGAGAATGTTGAAGAACTGCGTCTTTGCTTCGACCGAGAAGCCGTCGACCGTATCAGTAACTTCGCGCAATATCGTCTGCAGCGGCGTGCCGGTTTTGAATTCGGCCAGCATGCGCTCGCGAGTGCGCTTCTCAATCTCAGGCAGCGCGCGCAGCAGCTTGTTGCGTTCGGACGCGTCGCCAACGTAATAAGAAACTGCCGTCGAAAGCACCGTGCTCAAATCCTGCGAGCAGTTGGGCAGCGCGGTGTCGGGGCAAACGCTTATGCATTCCATGCACTGCGTGCAGTTCTCGGGAATGTAGAGCGGGGTCTCGCGGCGGGCAACGTATTTTGATGCGGTGTCGCCGGTGGCCGCGGCAATAACGCCCATGGCCGAAAGCGGAGTGGCAGGCTGGTCGTAGCCGAAATGCGAACGGAACTCCGCGTCGAATGTGGCGACGGACGAAACCGGAGTGCGTGGGCCTTGGCCCGCTGGCACAGGTGTGGAACGGCAGCCGGTACCGCATGATCCGCCGGCTGTCGCCAGTTCAAGAATAGGCAGCAGCGCTTCGCCGCGCAGGCTGCTGCGATCGGCCGCGGCCAGCGCGCCAATCTCAATCTCCTTCACCAGTTCGAAGCCCTGCGTCATCACTTCCATGTTCGACTGCACAACGGCATCGCCGAGCTTGCCGAACTTCTTGACGTACTGCTTGAACACAACGTCGCGGTATTGCTCAGGCGTAATGCCGAACTCCTGAAGCAGCGGGCTGACGCGGAAAAACGCGCCGAGAAATGCGTTGCCCTGCATGCGCAGCTGAAGGTCGGCGCGATCGGTCGCCTTCTTCGCAATGGCGAAACCGGGCAGCGTAAACACGCGAATCTTCTTGTCGATGATTTGCTTACGCGCCCATATCGGCAGGTTCTGCCATGCGCGCTCGCCCTCTTCCTCTGACTCCCATACAAACGCGCCGCCCTCCTGCATGCCGTCCAGGGGGTTGGTGTGAGTAAAGGCTTTGGGGTCGCAGCACAGAACAGTGGTCACGTGGCGCAGATCGCAGTTGACGCGAATGCGATCCTTTGCCGCGACCATAAAGTAGCTGGTGGGCGCGCCCTTCTTTTCAGAACCGTACTTCGGGTTGGCGCTTACGTGAATCACTTCCTTGGGATTGCCGATCTCGTCGCGCTCGCCGTCCCGTTCGAAGATCAGATCGTTAAGGTCGCCCAGGATTGCTCCCAGGTTTTTGCCGGTGGTGATTGCGCCCCATCCGCCGATGGAGTGGAAGCGGACTGCGACCGCGCCCTCAGGCAGCAGCGAAGGAGATTCATCACCAACGACCGCATAAGGATGGTCGATGCCGAGAACGATAAAGCTGACGCCGTCTGCTGCGGTCTTGCCATCCTGGCGTGCGCGGCCCGCGGTGGCGTACTCAAATGCGCCAATCACGTGCTCGGGGCGGAAGTCACGCGAGCCCAGCCCGTAGGTGCCGCCAAAGAAGCGGGGAACCTCGGCGAGTGTAATGTTCTGGATGCCTTCGGTGTTCTGAACAGCCTTCGAAAACGCGGTGCGAATGTCGCGGCCGAGCGGGTTGTCAGGCGAGAGCGCTTCGTCGGTACGCTCGAGAATGATGACGTTCTTTTTGCCCTTGAGCGCGGCAACCACGGCTGCCTCAGGAAAGGGGCGAATGACGTTGATGTGGACGGAACCAACCGAAGCACCGCGAGTCTGGCGCAGGTAATCGACGGCGGCTTCAATGTTTTCCGCGGCTGATCCGAGCGAGACGAAAACCGTATCGGCGTCAGCTGTTTTGTATTCCGTCACCAGGCCGTAGTAGCGGCCGGTCAGCTCGCCAAAGTCCTTATACGCGGCCTCAAGGAAGGGAAGAATGGGCTCGGCAAAGTTGTTGCGCCGCGCCACAATGCCTTGCATGTAGTGTTCCTGATTCTGCACCGGCCCCAGCAGGATGGGGTTCATTAGGTCCATCATCTTGGGCACGCGACGGCGGGTAGGTCCAAACAGAACGCGCTGCGCCTCGGTGGGGCAATCGATCACGTCGTCGGGCGCGCCAAGGTATTCGCGAATCAGCTCTGACTCGTGCTTGTAGAAGGTGCGCTCAAGGTGGGTGGTAAGGAAACCGTCCATGATGTTCATGCCCGGCGTCAGCGAGAGCTCGGTAACTCGGCGCAGAATCAGCGCCTGGTCGGCGGCCTGCTGCGCGTCTTTGCCAAACAGCATGATCCAGCCGGTGTCGAGCGCGCCATATATATCGTCGTGGCCGCAATGCACGTTGAGGGCGTGCTTGGTCAGCGCGCGCGCGCCAACCTCAAGCACCATGGTTGAGCCCTTACCAGGCGCGTGATAGTACTGCTCAACGCCGTAGACAACGCCCTGGCCCGAAGTAAAGTTCACCACGCGCTTGCCGCACACTGAGTGGGCAATGGCGCCACCCTGCGCGGCGTGCTCGCCTTCAGTTTCAATCGCAATAGTGTTGCCGCCGAAAACGTTCAAGTGGCCTTCGGCATAGGCCTGCTGGAAAAGCTCGCCGCCTTCAGTCGATGGGGTGATGGGGTAAAACACACCGGCATCGGCAATCCGGGTTTCGGTATGGTACGACACTAGCTGATTACCGTTCGCGGTAATCCGGATTCCAGGATAACGAGCAGCAGATTTCATATGGTCCCTCTCCATCGAGCTCAGCGGATTCTTACTAAAGATCAGTTTTTCGGGGCTGGACATTTCTTTGGCCGCCGCGCCCCTTGCTTCGGCAGCCATGAAATCGATTTATCGGGCACGGCACACTTTCGGCGCAATCCCGATCGCCATTCCAACGCGTTCTGGCCAGATTCGTTCAACAAGGCCGCATCTGTTTGCAGCCCTTATGGATAGCAGCCCCTGATGTTGTATCAATTTGCCGAGTGCGTGGCCGGCTTGAATGGCAGAGAGACGCAGGGGAATGCTTCTCTCGCATAGTACGACCTACATTATTAGTATGCACCTTTGGATGGGAGACGCTGTACCAGCAGGTGAGATTGATCACATGGTGCGACGGGCGGGGGCGGCATAGCCCGCAACGCGGGCGAAATGCGGTAGCCCCAGGCGCAAGCCTGGGGATTGAGCCCACAATCAATAGTCAGCCCGCGTCAGCGGGCGAAAGACTGACGCCCCCCTGTGCCTTTCCGGAAGGAGCGTGGGGCTTCGGCCCCGCGAATAAAGCCCCTAAATCGAGACGGCTTGAGCCGCGGGCCCTTCAGCGTCCTCAATAAGAAGCCTTCTGGCTCACTGATTCCGGCAAATACAATTGCTTCCAAGAGAAAAACGTATGAACGACAACTTCGCCCACTACCCCAGCCTCGCAGGTCGCCGCATCCTCATCACCGGCGGGGCCACCGGAATTGGCGCGGCCATCGTCGCCGGATTTGCGCGGCAGGCCGCCCGGGTGGCGTTTTGCGACTTGCTGGATGGCCCTGCTCATGTGCTGGCCGACACGCTGGCCGCTGAGGATTGCCCGAAGCCGATCTACAGGCGCTGCGATCTGACCGACCTGACCGCTCTCAAGTTGACGATTGAAGAGATTGCAGGGGAACTGGGCGCTATCGACGTACTGGTAAATAATGCCGCCAACGACCAGAGGCACACCATTGACGAGGTGACGCCGGAGTTCTGGGACAAGTCGATAGCGGTAAATCTGCGGCCGCAGTTTTTTGCGGTTCAGGCCGTGCTGCCGTACATGCGCAGAGCCGGTGGCGGATCGATCGTCAACATGAGCTCGATTTCCTGGGTGATTCCATCGACCGGATTGCCGTTATATGTGACGGCGAAGGCGGCGATCGTGGGCCTGACCAGAACGCTGGCGCACGAGTTGGGCCGCGTCAACATTCGCGTGAATTGCGTGATGCCCGGCGCAATTGCAACGGAAAAGCAGAAGCAGCTCGTCTACACGCCGGAGTACAGCGCCGAAATCATGAGCCAGCAGGCCATCAAGCGGCAGATTGAGCCGGAAGAAGTGGCGCGGCTGGTGATGTTCCTCGCCGCCGACGATTCAAGCGCGATCACCAACCAGAGCTACGTGATTGATGGGGGATGGGTGTAAAACGTAGCCAGTAGCCAGTAGCGCCGAGCTAATTACGCTCGGGTGCCCCAGGTCTCGCTTTTGAGACCTGGGGGACCACGACTCTCGCGTAACCACATTCCGGTTATTTCCTACTTGAGCTTCTTCATCAGGTCCCTGGCGCCATCGAGATGCTTTTGCAATGCAGGCAACGTGGCCGCGGCATAGCTCTTCACATCGCCGTTCTGGGCGGTGGTTGACTCCCTGGTGTAGACCGCGATGGCCTTGGTATGGCCGGCGATCATGGCGTGGATGTAGTTCTGGTCGAACGCCTTGCCATTGAGCTTGTCGAGGGGCGCAATCAGCTTGTTGTGCTCGTCATCAAGCGCTGTGGGAATGGTGAAGTTGTCTTTCGCCGCCATTGCGGCCAGTTGCTGGTAGTCGGCGGTGTGGTCGGTCACAAGCATCTGCGCGTAATTCTTCACGTCGTCGCTGGCAGCCTGGTTGGCGGCTTTCTGGCCCAGATTGGCCTCCATCATGTCAGTCTGCGCTGCCATCACGATGAACTGCTGGTCGGTCATCGCGGCTGTTCCTGGCGGGGCTGCGTGTGCATGTTTTTCCTGCGAAATGGCTGGGACGGCAACAAGAGCGAGGCAGCAAGCCGCTGCAAAAATGCGATTCATGGTAATCCTCCTGAGGCACTAAGAACTCCAATCGGATAATTTGGTTATCTGCGAAGTTCAACTAGGTTTTACACGCTGGCAGGGTCAGGCCATCCTTTTCAAGCGTTCACAATAAAAGGGTCGGAGTGCACAAACTTCACTCGTCCCGGAGGGACGAAACGAAAATAGCCCATGGGTGGAGCGGAGCGGAACCCTGGGAAACTGTCCGGTAATGGTTCCGCGCCCCGGAAGGCCGCGCCGAATCTCTT
>Ga0302278_10004911_pt1 | contig 13544 bp, 10 predicted proteins | sample III_Bog_N3_2_FD_194543 | JGI IMG/M metagenome (GOLD analysis project Ga0302278, IMG submission 194543) | Peat permafrost microbial communities from Stordalen Mire near Abisko, Sweden - III_Bog_N3_2 | ecosystem: Environmental > Terrestrial > Soil > Wetlands > Peat | place: Sweden: Abisko... | reverse complement strand
ACTCCCTGGCTGCAAGAACCGGTGTATCTGTGGATAACTTCGCCTTCGAAATGTTTCATTTTGCATACGATCCCTGGAAAAGGGCCCGTTTTATTGGGAAAAGACAGCAATTCTTGCGATCCAGGTCTCCGCGTGTATACATTCCTTTCCCAGATATTCGATTACGGAAACACCGAGATTGAGAAGCGATTCATCTTTTACAAGGTCCTGTGGCCCCTGCTGGATTTCAGTAGCGAACGGACTACGATCGATTTCTCTCAAGTTGTGCTGACGCATCACGCTCTGAAAGACAAGGGCAAGCAGGGGTTGAACCTCGGCATCGGGCCGAACCCCACGCTGCAGCCCCTAACAGAGACCGGTTCTGGAAGCGTCCAGGAGAAAGAGAAGGCGTTGCTTAGGGAGATCATCGCCAAGGTGAACGACCTGTTTGAAGGCGAGCTGACCGAGGACGATAAGTTGGTCTACGTCAACGACGTCATCAAGGGGAAGTTGCTGGAGTCCGAGCTATTGATGCAGCAGGCGGCCAACAACACAAAGGAGCAGTTTGCCAACTCGCCTGACCTTACCAACGGCATCCTGTACGCCATCATGGATGCGCTCGCCGCGCATTCCACCATGAGCAAGCAGGCTCTGGAATCGGAGAAGTTGCGCAACGACCTGAAAGATGTGCTTCTGGGACCGGCACAGCTCTACGAATCTCTGCGAGCGAAAGGTGTGTCTTCGGGGCAGGATGTCGTCGGCTGAAAGATGCGCGGTTTGCATGACCAGGTGGACTGCCGCTTGCTACGCGGGCTCTGTGAAGTCGGGATGCCTTCCTGGTTCAACATGCTGGCAATCTCCTTGTAGCTCATGCCGTCGGCGTAGGCGTTGAAGATGCGCACCACGATCTGGGCGCTCTCCGGATCGATTCCCGAGCTTGGTTCCGGGAAGAGGCTTACCGTGATCTTTGCGCACCGCCATCAGGTCAACCACGCCGCGTGATTCACTTCCAGCCGGTCCGGTAAAACTCAATATGTGCCAGTGTGGCCATGGGTTGTCAGCGATGGCCTGACGGATGGCGACCTTCGCCATAATGACAGCCCATTTCGCGGTGTGGGCAGCGAGCTGGGAAGGTGTCTTGCGTTCTGATTTTTTGGTCGTGGGCATCATTACGAACCCTCCCTGAGTCCCATTTGATTGACATTCCCTTTGGCTTACCATCGCCATCGCACCATCTGCGTCCTGAGCGGAGGGGCGCATTCTAGCCCCGCTGAACGCCCCTGAAGGCGGCATGGAAGCAGACGATCGGACTCATCTTATTAGGTCTTCAAGAAATTCAGAAGCTGGCGCCGTGGCCGTTACCATCAGATGATCGCGAGCAATGACCTGCTCGCAGAGAAGCTGGGTGCCGAAAGCGCGAACGCCGAGCACATGCGTGACGGTGTTGGCGTCCCAGCCCTCAGTGAGCATGGAGACCCAAAGTAGCTGGAACCGGGAGGCAGATCAATCGCGCACCAACCACACCGAACACATACATGCCGGAAGGGGATGGTCTCAATAGTGAGATTGCATCTGGAGACCCCCGCTCACTCCGAACATCGCAATGAAATGCGCCCAGTCTTTCTTGCATGCTTTCAATCAGTTGCGGAACGTTGCGTGTAAATAAATACCCACCAGCGAGCAGGTTTCCCCCCAATCATGCTCCAAATAAAAGCACCCGATGCTTGGGGTGGCTGTCAGGCTCCTACCGCGATCGCGAAGTATCCACCATCGCGGTGACCGACGATCTGCTCAGTGCGCTCCTGGACGCCGTGAGGCTGGCCCTGCTGGATACCTGCCCGCCGCGCCGCACGAGTTGAGCCAATGATTGCCCTCCGCGACGAGTGAAATTTACTCCATGAGCATGTTTCAGGCCTTATTTGCGAGCCCGTGGCGTGGCTGAACGTATCGCCGAATCGGGTAGGAGGCGGGATCACTCCCGCCGTCCTCCCACACCACAGGACGTGCCGTTCGGCATCCGGCGGTTCATGAAGCAGATGTAAGGCGTTGCCGAGTTTCCAGCAACGAGACCAACCCCATACGGTCGAACCAGGACTTCGGATAGGCGGCGTTCATGTGCGAAGCGCCGCTGTTCCACCACGGGCCACGCCCATTGGTGGCTGACCGCCACGCCCGCACCTCGTCTATCCCTGCTCGCATCAGGTTCTTTGCCCGCGCATAGACGCGCTTCCACTGCCGCCACAGAACGCTCCGCAGCTTGCGCCTGATCCAGCCATCGAGGTCTTCCAACACACCTTTCACTTCAGTGAGCCGGAAGTACGCGATCCAACCCCGCAGAATGGGGTTGAGCTGCTCGATGGTTTGTTTCAGACTCTTGCCACGCGCCTCCCGCATCGTCGTGCGGATTTTCTCCGCCAGACGCTTGCGGCTTGCTTCGGCGATCTTCAGCTTCGGTTTCTTGTGCCACGTCATGCTGTAGCCAAGGAACTTCCGCTCCCACGGGCGAGCCACCGCGCTCTTGGATGCGTTGACTTGCAACTTCAGTCTCCGCTCCAAAAACGCCGTGACCGCTTGCATTATCCGCTCCCCTGCCTGCTTGCTGCCAACGTAGATGTTACAGTCGTCCGCATAGCGGCAGAAGCTCAACTCGCGCTTCTCCAGAAATCGATCCAGATCGTCCAGCAGGATATTCGATAGCAGGGGAGACAGCGGGCCGCCTTGCGGTGTGCCTTCCGTGCGCATACTCGTTACCCCGCCTTCCATCAGTCCCGCTTCAAGATAGCGCCGGACCAGCTTCAACACCCGGTCGTCTCCAACCTTGCGCGCCACACGCGCCATCAGCACGTCGTGATTCACACGGTCGAAGAACTTCTCCAAGTCAAGATCGACGACCCACCGCTTCCCTGCCGCAACGTAGCCTTGCGCCGCTTGAACGGCTTGATGCGCGTTGCGTCCGGGACGGAAGCCATAACTCGACACGGAGAACTCCGGATCGAACAGCGGTTGCAAAACCTGATTGAGCGCCTGCTGAATCAGACGGTCCAGCACCGTCGGGATGCCCAGTGTGCGAACCCCGCCTTGCGGCTTCGGAATCTCCACCTTGCGCACCGCCTCCGGTTGATACACGCCCATCAACAGGTCCTGTCGTACCCGTACCCAGTGCTGCTGAAGCCATGGCTTGAACTCGGAAACCGTCAGTCCATCGACTCCCGGCGCTCCTTCATTCTTCACCACGCGTTCATAAGCGCTGAACAGGTTGCTGCGCTCCACCACGGCTTCCATCAGCCGCAGTGCCTCCGGTTTCGGCAACCCAACAGCCGCCGTACACGACTCAGCACCAGAGCCGGCCCATGGCAGGTTCCGCCCACCACCCTCCGGACTGGCCATACTTGCGTATGCTTCTGCCTCAGCGTCGCGCATCGAGGTCTGCTCTCCTACTCCCGTACTTCACGTTTGGCCCTTCATCCCGCTCACGCAGGACTACTATGGCCGCTGCTGACTTCTGGCGATTCATCCCGACGCCTCGCGACGCCGGTAGCCCGGAGGCAAACCGCCAGACCTCCCCGGGTATTACGCACTCACCTTCACGCTTATGCCTGTCGGATCTACGTCATGGCGTTCCGTGCAAGTACTGGGCTTCGCAGATATTGGCCCGCTCACCCCACCATGACGCCTCTATCCGCTCGCTGTTCGTCAGGCCAGCGCTTTGCCTACAGCTTCCTCCAGATTCCGCCTCGCGACGGACACCCTTGCCGTTCAGCTAACACTTCCCCTTGCCGGGTGTGTAGGGGACTTGCACCCCCAAGTGAGTGCGCCCTGCCGGGCGCACCAATAAAAAAGCCCGGCTCAATGCCGGGCTCTTCTGCGGATCTCTCGAATCGAGGTTGATTCCTACTGCTTCTCCAGATCGATCGACTCGTACTCGTGGCGGGCGATGGCCTCGCGGATCTGGGTAGGCGTCTTCCCCAGCTTGGTCTGCTCATAGGCGTAGAAGCCTTCCTTTGCGCAGGTGGAGCACTCGGTGCCGTGCAGGCCCTCAAAGCAACTGCGCAGGCTGGTGTGGCCCAGCGCGCGGTCGCAGCGGCAATTGCAGGGGAGCTGGTAGGCCACGTTGCCGATCTTCGCCACCTGCTCGTATACGTGCTTCTGCCAGGGATAGCGGAAGTTCTCCCCGGTGAGCTTGGCGCCTGAAAGGAGGGCGGGCAAGGTGCCCACCTTCAAAGGCGCGGAGGGGTGGTAAGCGGGCACATCGTCGGCTGGATTGGACCACTGCGCATAGCTGCCGGCGGTGAGGGTGAAGATGCCTAAAGCCAGGAGCCAGCGGTGCTTCATGAGCTTATTCATAGAAGATCTCTCTGCGCCTATTCTAACCGGATTCTGGACCGAATGAGACCAGAAGGAGATGAAACATGAGCCGGCCGGCGTCAGGAAGCCGGGGATTCTCCGCCACAAAAAAAGACGGCACGAACGTTTTCTGTTCGTGCCGGGAGGCCAGTGACGCAACTTACTTCCAACTCAGGAGCGGCAAGCTCTACCAGCTCCTCAACTGGAATATATACACCATAGCATAGATTCAGGTGAAGTCAAATACAAAAATCGAAATTATTATTCGAAGCCGGCCAGAAGTCGTTTTCGAAGTACTTGCATCTAATCGCCAGACTATTCTCGGGTTCCAGTTTCAGCTTCAGCATGTGAATCTTCACAGACAGGGATCTCTATCATTATGACAAATCATTTGGAATCTAATAGTTCAACCGTACCTGAGAAGGAGCCAGGGAAACCAGCCGGTTGGATTAAGGTGGGGGCGGTTGCCGCTGGCTCGGCCCTTGCCGGTGGATTGCTTGCCGCATGGTGGTACCGTAAGACCCTGTCCAAGCTCCGCCAAGCCGAAGAAGACGCCAAAAATCCACATTTTGGGATTCCAGCAGACGATCCGCCAGACGAAGCCTGATGCCGAGCTCCCAATCAGCCCGTCAAGCCGTCAGGCGGCCTTGTTAGCCTGGCCAGCCAGGCCGAAATCCTTCTTCGTAAGCCCGCCGGCATCGTGGGTCACCAGGGCCAGCCGCACCTTGTTATAGCGGATGTCGATATCCGGATGGTGTCCTGCCGCCTCAGCCAGCTCCGCCACCTTGTTCACGAATCGCATTGCGGCGAGAAAGTCCTCAAACTTGAAATTCCTGACCAGTTCCCCGCCGTCAATCTGCCAATCCGGCAGGGTTTGAAGAAGGGAAGCGGCTTGTTCACCAGTAAGTGCGGGCATGGTTTCCTCCAGGGGGATATGCGGCCCGGTCAAAATGCAGGCCACCAATATAGTTCGGATTCGAATCAAGCCGCTTGAGATGTCCTAGGGGTTGGGGACGGGAGCGATATCGAAGGTGGAGAAGCGCTTGTTCTGTCCCATGATCTCAGACCGCAACTCATGCCATAGCTCATTCGGGACTTTGAGAAAGACCTCGACCACCGCCGGATCGAATTGCGTCCCGGAGCAGCGAAGGATCTCTTCACGCGCGGCGTCGAAGCTTCTTGCCTTGCGGTAGGGGCGGTCGCTGGTGATCGCATCCAGGGTGTCGGCAACGGCAAAGATGCGAGAGCCGATGGGAATCTCGGGTCCGCTCGAACCGTTGGGATAGCCGCTCCCGTCGTAATGCTCCTGGTGGGCATAGACAATCTCCGCCGACTCGGAGAGAAACGGGATCTTGCGCAGCATGCTGTAACCTCGCGCGCAATGCTCACGCATCACGACCTGTTCTTCAGGCGAGAGTCTTCCCGGTTTGCGCAGGATTTCGTCGGGGATGGCCATCTTGCCAATGTCGTGCAGGAATGCGCCGCGTGCGATCACTTTGATCTGCGCCGGGCCAATGCCTATGGCGCGCGCAAGGGCTATGGTGTATGCGGTTACGCGCTTGGAGTGGCCCTCGGTCTCGGAGTCCTTCAAATCCAACGCGTCACCCAGCGCTTCCAGGGTCACATCGTAGGAATGTTCCAGGTTCTCCATGGCCTGGCGGAGCATTTCCGTGCGCGCGCGAACCACCTGTTCAAGGTTCTGCTGGTAGTTGTGGCTGTCCTGCAAGGCCTGGCGATGGTCCAGGGCGCGCTGCACGGTGTTGACCAGGTGCTCGCGCTCGAATGGCTTGAGCAGATAATCGTAGGCGCCGCGGCGCATCGAGTCGATGGCAACGCTGATGTCGTGAATCGCCGTGACCATGACGACCGGAAGCTGCGGTTGCTGCCCGTGAATCCGCTCCAGCAGCGTGATGCCATTGCCATCCTGCATCACAATGTCGGTCAGTACCAGGTCAAAGGCGTTCCGTTCCAGGATCTCCATGCCCTCGCGGCCGCTCGAGGCTAGCTGCACGTCGTATCCCTGGCGTTCCAGTGCGGAACCGATCATGGTCCGGACATGGGGCTCGTCATCGACAACCAGGATCCGCGCAGTCCGGCGTGGCCGGGAGCCAGCGCGCGCTTCAGACTCCGCGCGCGAGCCAGCCGCGGGGGGCACAGCTCGCGGTCGTGCCAGGTTGAAAGCCAAGCCCGAATCCTCCAATGGTCTTCGCAACCAAAAACCGGCTGCGGAGGTAAACACGCGTGCGGATCGGCTGCCAGCGACCGTCGGCTGAAGTTAGAGCCTGCCGATTCTTGCCACGGGCAATTCCGTATCCTTAAACAACGCCTTGTTCAAATCTGCAGCGGATACGCAGCAAAACCATCTGGGTATACCGGGTATAGGTTACCTTAGTGCTCAACGATCCTTCTCGTAAGCGCTTGGGCGGCCCACAACTTTTATCAACGCTCCAACCAGCCTGGGAGGCATTTGACGCAGATCAAACAAGGAAAAATCATACCGGTGTTGCGCTTACGGTCCGATGAGAACCGGCTTGCACTTCCAATCTCTGCCAAGCCTGACAATTCCCAATCGATTCCACGGTCACTCTATGGGAAGGTTACTCCCAGACGCTGAGAAGGGAAATGACTTTCTCGTTTCATTTCGCTTTTGTGTGCCTGGGAATCAACTTTGGCTGCACCAATTCAAGGTCAATTGTTCTATTCAAATGAGACGCAACAAGATCGACCCCAGGACGCATTTTTCTTTTATATCAGGCAGATTTTATTGTTCTTATAGTAACTAGCGCCTTTTGCTGATTGTGAGGAGAATTCCTCCGGCCAGACGCCTTCCAGAGAGCGCGAATCCGCCCGTTACCTTGGATTGGAGGGCGGGTTGTTCTTCGCGGCCCTGCGAGCACGCCGGGCATCGGCCCAGCCCACTTTAGTAACTTGGTGCGCTCTGGCCACGGCGAGAGATCCGGCCGGAACGTCCTTTGTGATGCAGGAGCCTGCGCCAATGTAGGCCCCATCTCCCACCGCGACCGGAGCAACCAGCGTGGAGTCGCTGCCGATGAAGGCGTCTTTGCCGATCCGGGTCATGTGCTTATTCACGCCGTCGTAGTTGCACGTGATGACCCCCGCGCCAATATTGGTTCCTTCGCCCACCTCGGCATCGCCCAGATAAGCGAGGTGCCCTGCCTTGGCTCCCTTGCGTAGCTTGGCTTTCTTGGCCTCGACAAAGTTCCCCATATGGACATCTTCGCCGATCTCACACCCCGGTCGCAGGCGCGTGAAGGGACCGAGCCTGGCTCCGTCCGCAATGGTGCTGTCGGCCATCACGCAGCTTTGCAGCAGCACGACATCGTTGCCGATGGTGCAATTCTCCACCACGGTGTAAGAGCGAATTCGGCAATCGGAGCCGATGCGGGTCTTGCCCAGCAGTTGGACGAAAGGCTCGATCACCGTATCCGGACCCGCTTCGACATCGGCGTCGATCACACAAGTCTCCGGCCGGAAGATGGTGACGCCCGCGGCCATCAGACGCCGGGCCGTGGCCATGCGAAGGTTGGCGTCCAGCGCCATCATCTCGGCAATGGTGTTAGCGCCCAGCAACTGGTCCGGATCGGGCGTATGGAAGGCTACCACCCGCTCCCCGGCGGCATGAAGCACCTGCGCCATGTCCGTCAGGTAAAACTCCCCGTGAGGGTTGTTGCTGTTCAGCGTGCCCAGGTGCGCCAGAAGCGGCGCGGTTCGGAAGGCATACAGGCCCATGTTGACTTCGCGTAGCGGCAACTGCTCCGGCGAGAGCATCTTCTGCTCGATAATGGCCACCACTTCCGGCGAACCGGGAACAGGATGAATCACCCGCCCGTAGCCCGTTGGCTGCGAAGGTTCGGCAGAGGTGAGCGTCATTGCCGCCTGCTGGGCCTGATGGAAACTCCAGAGCGCCGAGAGAGTTTCCGCCTGAATCAGCGGTGCGTCCCCGGAAAGAACCAGGATGTTCTCGTAGCCGGCAATCGCCTCGCGCGCACTCTGGATCGCGTGCCCCGTGCCGCGTTGCTCCGTCTGTTCCACGAAGCGAATTCCGGTAGAAGCGACCGCCGCTTTCACCTTTTCCGCCTGATGACCGACGACGGCGTAAATATCCTCCGCCGGCACCACCTTGCTCGCGGCCGCAATCACGTGGCTGAGCAGAGACTTGCCGCCGATCTCGTGCAGCACCTTGGGGCGGCGCGATTTGAGGCGGGTCCCTTTGCCCGCGGCCATGATGACTACGGCCAGCTTTGAGGCCGGTCCCTGTCCCGCCTGGCTTTCTCTTGCTTCGCTCACTGTTCTTTCTCCGCGGGGTCTGCCTTGCCTGGCCCTTTGCCCGGTTGCGGGATGGTGATGTCGATTGTTTTCACCGGACCCAAGCCCAGTTCGTCCAGCCCCGGCTTGATTTCCGGCCCGTTGCCCACCACCAGCACCGCCAGTTTTTCCGGATGAATATACTTCTTCGCCACCGCCGCCACGTCGGCAACAGTCACTTTTTCGAGGGCTGCCTGGTAGGTTTCAAGATAGTTCGCCGGGTAACCGTAGAACTCCAGCCGCTCCCGCTCCCCGAGCACCTTTTCCCTGGTGTCGTAACGGAACAGGAACGAAGTCAGCAGATTGTCCTTGGCGCGCGCGATCTCTTCCTCGGTGAATGGGCGGGTATTGAGGCCCGCGATCTCCGCCAGAACGGCCTTGGCGGCGTCAACGGTTTTTGCGCTCTGGGGCAGCGCCATCGCGTCAAACGGGCCCGGATGGTCGTATGCGAATGAGATTCCGCCTTCGACCGCATAGGATAGTCCAAGTTCGGTGCGCACCTTCTGGAAAAGCCTGCTGGCAAACCCGCCGCCCAGAATCTCGTTCATCACGGCAACCGGCGGTACATCGGGATTATGCCGGTCGATGCCCATGCCCACGATTTCCACGTTCGACTGGTTCACGTCTTCTTTATCGATAAAGTACACGCCCGGCTTTGGTCCAGGGAAGGCGTCATGGCGAGGCGGCGCGGGCTTGGCCGGCGGCAGGCCCTCAAACGCCGCGCGCAGTTTGGCTTCCATCGCAGCCGGGTCAAAGTCACCGCCGATACCCACAATCAGCTTGCCGCCAACGGTCCGGTCGTGCCAAGCCTTCAGGTCGTCTAAAGTGACTGCGCCAATGGTGGCTAGCTCCGGCTGCCGGGTATAGGGGCTATCGGCCCCATACACCAGCTTGGCCGATTCGCGCTCCGCGATTGCGCCTTCGTCGTCGTTGCGCCGGACAATGCCCGTGGCCTCCTGCTGCTGAGCCAACTCCAGCTTTTCCTGGTTGAATTTGGGATGCAGAAGCAAATCCAGCGCCAGCGAAAACACCTGGTCCGCATCGCCCTTCAGCGAATCCCACGAGACCGCCGTCGAGTCATCGTCTCCCGCTGTCTCAATGTGCGCCGCTTTGGCTTCGAGCAGGTCGTCCAGCGCATCGCCGTCCATTTTTGCGGTGCCGCTGGTGCGCCATGCCTGGCCGTAGAGACCAACCAGGCCGGCCTTGGCAGTATTTTCATCGCGCGAGCCGCCTGGAATCAGCACCGACCCGGAGACAAACGGCAGCTCATGATCCTCCTGGAGGAAAATTACGATGCCGTTTTTGAGCTCAATGCGTTTGGGCTGCTGCGGCTTGAATTCGTGCAGTTTCGGAATGGGGATTTTCTCCCATGGCTTGTCCTGCTGCGCGGTAAGTGCGGAGGGCGCGAGCAGGGCCATGCAAATTGCGAAAGTTAGACTCGCTCCTGGAAATGCCGGCCACGATCTAATTGCGGTGGCTTTGAAAGGGCACGGCTTTAGCCCCGGAGGGAAGTTTTTTTCATCCATTTGCATTCCCTCAGTGGCTAAAGCCACATTCATATTCTTGTCATTGCGGCACGGCTGAAGCCGTGCCCTTTCAAAGCCAAAAAACAAGGAGAGCCTCTTCATTGCGCACCCCCGTCTTTCGCCGCTTCCGCTTTCGGTGCGCCTTCAGGGGCCGCGGTCTCAATCCATGCGGCCGTTCGATTGCTCGCAACAAACACTTTGCCGGCCACGCGCCGTATGTCGGCCTTGGTCACCTTGTCCACCTTGTCCAACTGCAGAAAAAGCTGTCGCCAGTCGCCAAACCGCGTCTGGTACTCGGCCAGCGAATTGGCCAGCCCCTGGTTATCCGCCAGGCCGCGCAGCAGATCGGCACGGGTGCGGGTCTTGAACATGGCCAGCTCATCGTCGCTCACATCGGCTGTCTTCAGCTTCTCAATCTCTTTATGTATGGCGTCGCGCATCTCCTGCGGCGTGTGTCCCGGAAGCGGAGCGGCAAAGAAGACAAACAGGCCGGGGTACTTGTCGCCGGGGAACGGGCTTACCCCCTCGGCGGCGGCGGCGATCTGCTGGTCGCGCACCAGGCTTCGATAGAGGCGCGAAACGCGGCCGTTGGAGAGGATGTCGCTGATCGCGTCGTAAACCGCGTCGTCCGGGTCCCGATAATCGGGCCGGTGGTAGCCCTCCATATAGATGGGCTGCGACGGGTCGCGAATGATTACAGATTTCTCGGCAAACTGCTTGGGCTCGACGGTAGTCATCTCCTCCGGCTTCGGCCCAGCGGGAACGCGGCTGAAATACTTCTCCAGCACCGGCATCGCTTCAGACGCCTTTACGTCGCCCACCACCGCCACCACGATGTTTGCGCCCACATAGTACTTCTTGTGGAACTCCATGGCCTCGGTAGCGTTGATCTGCCCCACCTCGCTGGGCCAGCCAACATTGCTGCGGCCATAGTTGTGAGCTACGTAAGCGGTGGCGACAAACTGCTCAAACAACCGTCCCTCGGGGTTCGAGTCGGTGCGCATGCGGCGCTCTTCGACCACCACGTCGCGCTCCTTGTAGAACTCGCGCGGCACCGTGTCGGCCAGGCGGCTGCTTTCCAGATAGGCCCATAATTCAAGCCGATTCTCCGGCATCGACCAGAAGTATTCCGTATCGTCCAGGCCGGTTTGCGCATTCAGGCCTTCGGCCCCGTTGCGCGAGGCAATATCGGTGAACTGGTTGGGGATTACAAATTTGTGCGCCTCGTCCTGCGCTTCTTTGAAGGCCTTCCCCAACTCGGCGAGCTTCCGCGGGTCGCGGCCCACGGCCTTCAGATACTCAGCTTCATAGGCGGCATTGGCCGCTTCCACCTTGGCCAGCGCCACCTTTTCGGCAGCGTAGTCGGTGGTGCCAATCACGCTGGTCCCCTTGAATGCCAGGTGCTCGAACATGTGCGCCAGGCCGCTCTCACCCGACGGATCGTTCACGTCTCCCGCGTCGATAAAGGTGGAGTAGCTGAAGACCGGCGCATCCGGACGCTCGCAAATAATGAGCGTCAGCCCGTTGGGCAGCACCTTGGCTGTGATCTTCTGCTCGAAGCTCTTCAGATCCTGTGCCTGCCCGGCCAGAGCACAAACTAAGGCCATTGCCGCCAATCCCAGTGTCAGGGCCGCGGTTCGCATTCTGCTTTGCATCCAATCTCCTTGTCCGGAAACAGCGAAACTGCAATCCCCGCACTCTTCCAAGCTAGTGCCCTTGACCGGAGGGGGTCAAACCCGCGTCGCTCATTTCATTACCTGGTATTCGTCCGTTGGGACAGGTTCTTCACTCGTTCAGACTCGGTAGGATGAGATATGGCACTTTTTCCATCCTTCCCCAAACCGCACCTCACCCGGCGTCGCTTTCTCAGGGGTGGGATGTACGGCGCCGCGGGGTTGGCACTCTATGCAGGTGAAGTTGAGCGTCACTGGGTTGAAGTCACAGAGCACGACATCTCTCTCATCGGCTTGGCCAAAGCCTTTGACGGCACGCGCGTGGCACAAATCAGCGACCTCCATCTGGACGAATTCACTGAGCCTCCCTTCCTCCGGCACGTGGTTGACCGAATCAACCGGTTGCACCCCGATCTGGTTCTTCTGACTGGCGATTATGTGAGCGACGGAATCGGCTCGAAAGAGTTTGCTATCGGCGCGGCATGGCAATGCGCCAACATCCTGGCGAAACTTGAGTGCAAAACGGTCCACGCCATACTCGGCAACCACGATGTTGGTGTGGGAGCAGAGGAAGTCGCAGGAGCGCTCATTGCCAACGGCATCCCTGTGCTCAGGAATGCATATCTACCCATTGAGCGCGCCGGCGCAAGAATCTGGCTGGCAGGGCTCGACGATCCAGTTCTGGGCAATCCAGATCCGGACCTGGCCATCCACGCTTCGATACGCAATCTGCTCAACGAGCCCATCGTGCTGATGTGCCATGCCCCGGACTATGTCGACTTTCTGGTCACCCAGCCAGCGGGCGGGGCGATTGCTCTGATGCTCAGCGGCCACACCCACGGAGGGCAGGTTCGCCTGCCGTTTCTGGGCGCAACGGAACTGCCCGAGCTGGGCAAAAAATATGTTGAAGGATGGTTCCGGATTGGAGCTTTGCAGCTCTACGTAAACCGCGGCATCGGCACCATCGGGGTGCCGTTTCGATTCAATTGCCCGCCGGAGATCACGCTCTTCACACTGCGGGCCGCCTGAGCAAGATGAACCGGCCCCGACACTATAGCGGTTCTCCAATTGGTGTAGGGGGGAACCATCGACCTCAAGTGGCTTTTCCTCAAGAAAAAGCCACCTTCTACGACTCTGGTGACTCCAAGTGAATTGGAGAACCGCTTTAATTCTCCGTGCCCCGTTCTTGCGATTTTTTCCTATCGCAAGGGCGGGAAACCACGAACCTTGGCCATCCCAATTCACAGGGACCGACAGCATCCAACGTTCTGCCCGTGGTCGGCGAATTTCTTGTTACTCTGGAATTCCCATGCCAAACGATTCGAAAGATCGCCGCCTGACTCCGCTCTGGAGAGCCGTAATCGAAGTCGCGTCCATTATTTTTCTGTTTTATTCCAACCTTTTGATGGGCGAATTCACGAGGTCATCTGGGCCAGGGAAGACCCTGGCATCCGCCCTGCAGGATATTCTCACCGGCACAAACTTCCTGATCGCCCTGATCTCTGCGCTGATCGGCTATGTGCTGTTTGAAACTCTCCGCAGGAAGCTTTAGCGCACCTTTGTTCAAGCCGAATTCTTGAAGGGTACGGGATTCATCCCGTACGTTCATAGAGAGTTTAGATCTCGGCTTTAGATGGGATGAGACGGCTGGTCTCGCGGACAGCTAAGCTGTTCGGTACGCATTCGAGATGCTAAA
>Ga0302278_10004904_pt1 | contig 13557 bp, 9 predicted proteins | sample III_Bog_N3_2_FD_194543 | JGI IMG/M metagenome (GOLD analysis project Ga0302278, IMG submission 194543) | Peat permafrost microbial communities from Stordalen Mire near Abisko, Sweden - III_Bog_N3_2 | ecosystem: Environmental > Terrestrial > Soil > Wetlands > Peat | place: Sweden: Abisko... | reverse complement strand
CACGACAACCAACACTACCAATTACACGACAGCCACGGCCACGGTTTCCGTCACCGTGACCACCGGAACGCCCGTCATTACATGGGCAACTCCAGCAGCCATTGCTTACGGAACGGCCCTCAGCGCCACGCAGCTCAACGCTTCATCGTCAGTAGCTGGTACATTCAGCTACTCTCCGGCAGTCGGCACCGTTCTGGCCGCAGGCAGCCACACCATCACGGCCACCTTCACGCCAACCAATACCGCCGACTACTCGACTGCAACGCAGACAGTCACATTGACGGTGAGCCAGGGAACCTCAACGCTCGGCATTAGCGCGACAAGCCTGGCCTTCGGCAGTGTGACGGTGAACAGCCCGTCGACGCAGTCTGTGACCTTGACATCCATTGGCACGGGGTCCGTAACAATCAGCGCGGCGGCTGTGACAGGAACCGGCTTTACAGTATCGGGCGTCACCTTCCCTGTCACGCTCGCTTCCAGCCAGACGGCGACGCTCGAGGTGCAATTCGATCCCACCACCGCGGGTGCTGCGACGGGTCAACTGACCATCACCAGCAACTCTTCTACCAACAGTACGGCTGTGATCACCCTGAGCGGCACTGGCACGGCAGCGTTCTATGCGGTCAACCTGAGTTGGGAGGCGCCCACTAGTTCTGTAGATCCCGTAGCTGGCTATAACGTCTACCGAGCGCCAAGCGGCAGTTCGACCTACGCACTCTTGAATTCCTCACCTGAGACCGAAACTTCCTACATGGATAGCACAGTCGTGAACGGTCAAATCTACGATTACATCGCAGAAAGTGTCGATGCTTCCGGGATTGAAAGCATTCCGTCCAACGTATTCACCGTGTCGATTCCATAAGAGAGAGGCCCAAGTGCAACAGAGACAAACCACACAGAATCATCGGTTTCTCTCTCTGCTCGGTAAGTAATGGGCCGATGGAATAACAAAAAGGGCCATGGAAAAGATGGAAAGCTGGGAATGCTTTCCACTTCTCCATGGCCCCAGAGGCTGCCACAGTCAATTATTCGTCTTGGGAATCTTACTTCAACGTTTGTTGCGCTTCGACCTTGAGTGCAGCGGCGATAGAGCGGCACTCAAGGCACCCGCTGCGAAACAGAACGGTTATAGCCTCTCCTCCGCGTGCATTACCGCTGCTGGTTTTATGTTCGAAGTTGGCTGCATTTTTCTTTCGCCAGTCGTCTTTGTCTTTTCATGAGAGTCCGGTAAAAAGTGCACGCCCTGGAGAAAATTACACAGCTCGTGTCTACCGCAAATCTGGATCTGCCCGCGTCCGCCCCGGCTGCTTCCTTCCAAGTCACACACTCCATGGCGAATAAGCATCTCGAACGCAGGACGACCACTTTGGCACGGTAATTGCTTCACTTAAGGTGTATACTCATGTTGAAAACTAAATACCAGAACGCCCACGGTTATCTGGCAACTATATTTGCCTGCGTCCTATTTCTAGCTCTGTCTGGTTGTGGAACCAACGTCCTGAGCGGAGGAAGCACAGGAACCCTCGTTATCTCTCCGAACCCAGTTGCCTTTGGCGATGTGTCGGTCGGCCAAACGCTTGACGCCACATTCTCCCTCGTCAATGGAAACTCAACTCCCGTCCAAATCACCCAACTCAATCTGACAGGGGAATCCTTCTCTGTTGTCGGTACAAGCACCCTTCCTGTCACCATACCCGCCGGTGGAACTTCCAGTTTAAGCGTGCGATTCAGTCCAGCCGCTGCAGGCGCCGCTACGGGGCAACTGACCATCACAAGCAACTCTCCGGCCAACGGCACGGCAGTAATCGCCCTGAGCGGAACCGGCACTGCGGCGACGGGAGTTTCGGCGGCACTGAGCGCACTTTCCTGCAGCAGCGCGTCCATAACAGGATCGGGGACAGATGCCTGCACGGTCACGCTGAGTGCGGCAGCGCCGAGCGGCGGTCTGAGTATAAGCCTGTCCAGCAGCAGTGCGGCAGTAACAGTACCGGCCACGGTGACAGTGCCGGCAAATGCGACTAGCGCCGCCTTCACGGCGACGGTCTTATCCGTCACCACGGCTCAGACGTCTACGTTGACGGCAACAGCGGGCAGCGCTTCCGAGAACTTTGCCCTCCAGCTGAATGTCGCGTCATCGACAACTGTACCATCGCTGACCATCAACGCGACCAGCGTAGCCTTCGGCAATGTGGCGGTGAACACGGCGTCGACGCAGTCTGTGACCTTGACATCCAGTGGCACGGGGTCCGTAACAGTCAGCGCGGCGGCTGTGACAGGAACCGGCTTTGCAGTGTCGGGCGCCACCTTCCCTGTCACGCTCGCTTCCGGCCAGACGGCGGCGCTCGATGTGCAATTCGATCCCACCACCGCGGGTGCTGCGACGGGTCAACTGACCATCACCAACAACTCCTCAACCAACAGCACGGCTGTGATAACCCTGAGCGGCACTGGCACGGCAGGTTCCTATGCTGTCAACCTTAGTTGGGAGGCACCCACTAGTTCTGCAGATCCCGTAGCAGGCTATAACGTCTACCGCGCACCAAGCAACACCACAACGTACGCACTCTTGAATTCGTCACCTGAGACCGAAACTGCCTACGTGGATAGCACAGTCGTGAGCGGACAAATCTACGATTACATCGCGGAAAGTGTCGATGCTTCCGGGGTTGAAAGCAGTCCGTCCAACATATTCAGCGTAGCAATTCCCTGAGGGCGTGCCGAACTTCCGCCAGTACGTAATCCACGTTTACTCTGCTCCGCTTGCAATCAGTCAGCACTTCGCGATACTCGCGGACTCGGCCCTTCTGAGCGAATTTCGCGTGTTCACATCAACTTAGCATTGTCTTAGTTGCTGGTGCAACAGTGCCTGGGCTCAGATCCAATGCCAGAGGCAAATGTTCTCCCTTCCGGAAGATCCAGAGCAAGGCGAGAACAACGATTAGAGCGATCCCGAAGAAAACGATTCCGCCCTGGCGATGCAGTTCTCCTGTCAAGTACCCTGGATCAACTCGGGTTCCCAGCATCGCGATCGTGAAAATGCGCAAGCCATTCTTGGCAACTGACAAAGGAATTGCGAGGCCAATCATCAATGCCTTTCGCCACGGCGAGCGCAGAAGAAGCTGAGCCAGCACCATGGTCGTGACCAGCAACATCGAGCTGGATCGGATACTGCTGCACTCTTCAGCAACTTGGACTGTCAGGCCAGGGATGGCAAGCACAACGCCATTCTGAACCACAGGGACACCAAACCCTGCAAAAAACATATGCGCTGCCCAAGCAGACCACTGCTGCAGAAGAGCTACGATCACGTTTACCACGGATTGCGGAAACGGCACCATGCCAAACAGAAATAGAAGCGGAAACAGAAGCGATCGCGCAGCTTCAGAGCCATAGCACAGCACAAAAGCCCCAACCCACCACAACACGAGCGCAAACATTCTCATTGAGAGCAGCGCATCGGGAGCCAGCCAGGCCGACCAGCCCCATGCGAGACATGTGGTCAAAGCCGCGATCGCCAAAAGAGCGGGACCAGTACGAATACTCAGGGTCGCCATCTTCCTCAGAGAACGCCGCTCCAGAAAGATCAGAACTACGCTGACGGGAAGAATCAGAAGTATGTATGTGTATTCGTCGTTGCGCAACGACAGCGCAAAAGTGTCAATCAGGACACGCCACCCGCAAAGCAGGGACACTGCCAACAGAATGGCAAGACCCGTTTGGTGTTGTAACAATTTGGTCATTGATTCATTGCACACGTAGAACCATATATAACATGAATTGTGGGATAATGCGCGGGAAGAACCCGCTCCGTGGAGAACTCCCAGGAAGTCGTACTTTCCCAACTCGCGTGGAAATCCCGCAAGAGCGCAGAAATTATCACTTATCCTTCCACCCTGCGAAGACTATTGCGAATCACGATTCAGTCACAATGGAGTGACCGATGACCGGCGTTTGTTGTGGGCCGGCAGGCAGCGCGATAGAAGGGTACTCTCCCCGTGATTGTGAACTGGTGGGATTCCTAGTGTAGCTCGGTCGTCTTGCCCATAACAGAGAAGTCCTCATGATGCTTGCTGGCTAAAGGCTGCTCGGGTTGTGTGGCAGAGCCGTTGCTGTTAAATCCGATAGTCACATTATGGGCTCCATTGCCTCCCGGAAGCACAGAGGCATTTGACGCGGTCATCTTATACTCCTCGATTTTGTACAACACTGTGCGATAACTGACCTGAAGTAACCGTGCTGCCGCTCTTCGATTCCAATTCGTCTTCTCCAGCGCCGCGCCAATCGCATTCCTTTCGACCTCCGACTTGACTCTCTGCACCACTGACCGGAGCGATTTGAAACCCTGCACGCCCGCACTAGACTGACCGGGCAATGCCACGGCCTGATTCACATTCCGCGCCTTGGCTAAATTAGCTTCCCGGGTAAAACCGTCAAGACTTGATCGGCTCTTTCCAAAAGCCATTTCTTCGTCACCCACGATGAGGTATCGTTTCACGCAGCGTTCCAGCTCTCGCAGGTTACCCGGCCAGCTATACGCCTGCCAGGCCGCGAGAATAGCCGGCGAGAACTCCCGTGGCGAAAGGCCATAGTGCTTGGCAATCCGATGCATGAAATGCCGGGCTAGCAAAGATAGCTCCTCCTTACGCTCCCGGAGAGGAGGCACTTGAATCGTGTAGGCGCCCAGCTGGTGGTAAAGATCTTCGCGCAGTTTGTCTTCAGAAATTGCTCGTTCAACATTTGTTGAACTCGCAGCGATAACCCGGACGTCGGCCGCAATGAAGGCGGAAGTTCCCGGTCTCGTAAATCGCTTGTTCTGCAGCACGTCCAGCAGGTTGGACTGCATGTCTAGCGGCAGCTCTGTGATCTGATCCAGGAGAATCGTACCCTTTGTACAGAGTTCGAGCTTGCCAGTCCTGATTCGCGTGGGTGCGGTCGAGCTATTTCTCTCGTATCCGAACAGTTCCCTCTCCAAAAGGTCCCCGGGCAGTACTCCACAATTCACCTTTGAGAACTCGAATCCGGAACGAACAGACAGTCTATGGACCAACCGGGCGATAGTCTCCTTACCGCTCCCATCCTCACCGAGAATCAACACCGGCACGTCAGCTTCCGCCAACAAAGCCGCCTGAGCGCGCAGCTTTCGCATGATCGGGCTAACCCCAATAAAGAAGCTCTCGTCGCTGACCGGTTCGACATCATCACTCGTGATATTTATCTCGGTAGATTCGCATCCCGCGGAAAGATTGCGCCGGATGGCGGTTTCAAGTTGATGGTCGTCTAGAGGCCTGACAAGGTAATCGCTTGCTCCCATGCGGATCGATTCCTGTTTCCTGCCATTATCGTCGGGGTAGCCAATCAAGACAATCGGCAGAGCCGGACGAAGCCTGCGCAGCCAGCGCAAGATCTGCAAACCATCCCCATCCCCCTGCGGTAGATCCACGAGGAGCAGGTCCAGTGTTATTCCTGATTGAACCTTGTCCATCGCCTCCCATGCGCTGGCGGCTGTTTCAAGCAGCCAGCAGTTCGCTTCTCCCATCGACCAGAGCGGTCGAAGAACCGCTGAGTCACGACTAACAACGAGCAAGCGCGCAATTTTGGCAGCATTCTCTAACATCGGGTACCTCCGGGGAAGTTGCAAAACAACAAGCAAGGGTTCAGATCGGTCCGGCATCGCATCCAACGATGTAGTCCTGCTCCGTTTCCCTGGTTGAGACAGAAAAGCCGTTTGAGCCGGTTCTACACCCCGCCACGAATTCTCTCACGTTGTTTTCTCTTGAGAAATAGATAGAAGCAGCTAGTGCCGTATCAATGTGATTTCGTAATCGTCCGAGTGTAGCGCCGGCCTCCTGGCCGGCAGTCCTGCGGGCGTCCCCGCCCGCGGGCGATTGAGTTGGTTACGGAATCACGTCGACTGAGTCTTAGAATGCTGCCCTGCATCATGAACCAAGGCGTTCCGTCTATCGACGACGCCCTTTCCACAATGTTCAGGGCTCGCTATGCGCTGACAAACACTGCTGTAGAGAGTGAAATGACTGCTTACTGTCATTTACAACAATGGGCGTCTCAGCGATCAGGGCCTCAATAACCCTTGAAAAGAAGACCTTCTCTTGAATATCGCATGACGCATGGTTGTAACGATGGACTCTACCGCACGAAGAACGACTGGTAAGCGAGCGGACGCCGACGGAGCCAGTTCCGGCTCTGGAGGCCAGCGCCTGGGCATCTGCTTTACGGCCACTCTGCCAGGTTCCTGCTGCTTTCCTATTTCCTGCTGCCGAACGGCTTCAAGGTAGCGCGCAGACTGCCCAGCCAAGTACTCTGCTTCGCCGATCTCCCCACGCGCGCGCGCGGCCTTCGAGAGAAGAAGATATTTGGCTGACTCCTGACGGTGGTAATCAACGATGTCACCATAATCAGTGGGCATAAATGACTACTTTCTCCCCGCAGGCCACGCCGAGCTGCTTGAGGCTTAAACAAGCAGCGGCCACAGCTTTTTGAGTGCGTTTGGCGGGGTTTTGGTTCGGGAGATAGCTTGGTAACGTGCAAGGATACCGACAAGCATTTTGGATGGACTAAAACGCAAGCGCGGAAAGAAGATATTCTCGATTTTGGATGACTTGCGGGTTAACCACTCGATGATAGTCACAAAAGGGCCCGACGCCCCCCAAAACAGTGAAATCTCTTCCTGCCTGAGTCTGCAGGCAAGCTAGAGGTATTGCTTACCGAGCATCCCTGACATCCACTCGTATGTTGCTGTCTTACAGTATCGCCGGCGGAAAGCCTGGGGAAGACTCACTGCGAATCGAAAGAGCACTGGTGCAACTGAGTTACGGTTGGTCATCAGGACCTGACACCGTTGACTCGCCAGGTCCGGATGACCAACAGAAGAGGGGAAGAAAGAAGATCAGGAGAGCAGATCGGAGCTTTCACTTCTTACAGGCTGATTCCGATGCCTGAAGAACATGGCTCCGAAACAAAAAGCACCGGCAAGCAGCAGGTACATCAACTCTGAACCTCCCTCGGGCACTGCCACCCACATTTCTTGGGGTCTGTTAGGCTCCGAAGCAGTAGGTGTCAAGATCCAAAGGTTCGTCAATGTGGCCAAGTATGCTGTAGCGGCGGAAGTATTGCCACTAAACGCCGTTTTCACGGCCGCAACAAGCTTCGTCGCGTTTGTGTCAAGCCCCTTAATGCCACCGGCGGTGGTGATGTCCCAAATCGCCGAGGACAGCTCGGCTTGGGTAACACCAGTGATGCTGCCGTAGGTTTTGCCGCCGCTGAACATCATACTCACCAGCGTGGCTACCTCCGCATATCCCGTTAGCCCAACGGTGCTGCCAAACAGGGTATTGGAGATGTTGCCCGAAGCTAAGCTCGTGGCCTGGTAGGCATGGGCACTCCATTGTTCGCCCGCAGTAATCTCGTCATTGTAGTCATCGCAGATGATTCCTGATGAAGAGGCCGTTCCATTGATCACTGCGCCGTAGGTTCCGGCACCAACGGACCCATCCTGGTTACTGAATATCGTGGTTTCGCTTCCTGTGAACGTAACCGAATTAATCGCGGGTGAAGAATACAGGTTTTGCCCGCGCGACGGAAGCCCGAAACAGAGCAGCGCTACCCCAGCAACTCCTAGCATTTTTCTTGCGCTAATTCTCATTTTGTTTTTTCTCCTTTCACTTCTGTAGCCATCGACTCGGTTGAGGCCACTTGCATGACCTTATACTTATTTCATTCAAATCTACCGGAATGCTACATCTTGTCAAGGCTGATACTTTCTGCAGCCTGTTGCAAACACTTACACTCTGAATTCGGGAGTATTGCCCGCACTCTCCCGGACTCCTGCTTACACACACCTTCGCCTTTTTGTATATTTCCTCCCTGTATTTGGCGTTGTCAAGATCGATAGTTTTTGCAATACTTCGCAAGACATTGCGACTATCCTGTCTCCACATTGATAGGTTTATGCCTCCGGTAGATACCGTTTCACATACGGATTCCCGTGCAAAACAATTTGAAAACGCCTCCACAGACCTGTTGGTTTTCCTTGTGATGGAAAGCGTGCGGCTATTCTTGTGGCGAATAAATCATTTTGACGCTATAGTATAGCGAAAAGCGTCTTTTAGTTTTGGCGATTCCGAACGATACTGCATTGGGAGGATCTGGAATGAAATTCTCTTCCAACTGGCGCCTCATTATGGCCCTAAGTCTCATCGCTGCCCTTCTCTCGGCATGTTCGCTCGACTCCAACGTGCGCAAACAGAAGTATTTTGAGAGCGGACAACAGTATTTCCAGAAAGGCGAATACCGCGAGGCGGCAATCAAGTTTGCCAACGCCATCAAGATCGATTCTGGCTACGCTGACGCACACTTCCAACTTGCGGAAAGTTATATGAATTTGCAGCAACCGGACCGCGCCTATCAGGAATTCGCCCGGACCGTCGAGTTACAACCCGAGAATTACAAGGCCCGAATCGCGATGGCGAACCTGTTGATCCTGCGTCGCGACTTTCCACTCGCTCAGGAGCAGGCGGATCTGCTGCTGCAAAAGCGGCCCAATGACCCGGCTGTCCACGCCATGGCATCAAGTCTCCTGGCCGCGCAAGAGAAGATCCCCGGTGCAATCGCTGAGATGCAGAAAACAGTCGCGCTTGATCCCGGCCGTTGGGAGCCTTACCTGAGCCTGGCTCTTCTGCAACTGAAAGACAGTGAACTTTATGCGGCAGAAGAGAATCTCAAGAAGGTAATCGCACTGAATCCGAAGGCGATGCAGGCCCGTTTGGTGCTGGGAACGTACTACCAGTCGCACAACCGACTGAGCGAAGCCGAGCTGCAGTTCCGCGACGCGCTGGCACTCGATCCAGGCACTCCCGAGCCACGTGAAGCACTGGCCCGTTTATACCTGTCCGAGGGCAAGAAAGCCGAAGCCGAGGAGGTTCTGAAGCAGGCTACGCGCGACCTTCCACATAACCCCGGCAGCGTCCTCGCGCTCAGCAATTTCTATTTCATGACCGGCAACACGGACAAAGCCGTTGCCGAATATCGCACGCTTTATCAGGAACGCCCTAAAGACATCGAGATCAAGAAGAAGTATATTCAACTCCTCATCCAGACAAAGCATTATGACGAGGCTCGCAGCCTTGACAATGAGATTCTGAGGGCTACTCCCAGGGACGACGACGCCCTGCTTTACCAAAGCCAGTTGCAAATCAGCAGCGGAGACGTGAGTGACGCGGCGCGAACGTTGCAGACTGTCATCAAAGATGCCCCGAACAACATCCAGGCCCACTATGCCTTGGGTGTCGCCCTCCAGAAACAAGGGAATCTGGAACCTGCCAAGAGCGAATGGCGAGAGGCTTTACGCCTCGATCCCAATTTCCTGGATGCCCAACGCGCAATTGCCGACGTTGCAATGCTGCAGGGGGAGATGAATACGCTGGAAGACGCCGCCAACCAGATGATCCGGCTACAGCCAGAATCGCCAGAGGGCTATGCCCTGCGCGGCCTTGCCAATATCAATCGCAAGCACTATGGCGAAGCTGAGCAGAGCATTCGCAAGGCTATCGCAGTAGCTCCTCAGAGTGCTTTCGGCTATGTGCAGATGGGAAATCTCCGGTTCGCTCAGAAGCAGTATGGCGACGCGGCCAAAGCATATCACGACGCTCTGGACCGGAACGCCAATTCCACAGATGCCCTCCGCGGCCTGATAAGCACATACATCGCCGAGAAACAGATCGATAACGCCATTGCCATCGCCAAGGCGCAAATCAGTAAATCACCCGCCAATAGCAGCTTCTACAATCTGCTCGGCGCCGTGCTGTTTCATCATAAGAATGACCTCACCGGAGCCGAAGCCGCATTCCAGAAGTCCGCCGCGCTCGACAAGCACAATGCCGATGCAATTATCGAGCTATGCCGCGTGCGCGTGGCAAAAGGGGATACTGACCAAGCCATCGCCACTGGTCGACAGGCGCTTAACGACAACTCCCGTCAAAACTCTCTATATCTCCTGATGGGGAACTTGTATGAGTCCAAAACGGACTGGAAGAATGCGGAAGATGCCTATCAGAACGCGTTGGCTCTTGATTCCCAGAATCCCGCGGCCTCCAATGGCCTTGCTCGTGTGATGCTGCACTCCGGAGCAAACCTTGATGTCGCGTTGACGCTGGCGCAAACAGCACGAAAAGCGATGCCTGATTCTCCCGGCGTTGCCGACACTCTTGGATGGATTTATTACCAGAAAGGCGTTTACACGCTGGCAGTCAACTATCTTGAGGTAGCGCTTAAACTCCAGAACAAGAACGGGATTCCCGACAATCCAGACATTCACTACCACCTGGGCATGGCTTACGAGAAGACGAGACAAACAACGCTAGCCCGCCAGCACTTTGAACATATTCTGAAGGCCTACCCCAACTACCGCGACGCCGCAACAATCAGAAAGGAACTGGGCCACCTATAATCGTGAACTAAAGCGAAACCACAGTAGGTTTATCTCGGAGGCGCGCCCGCCAAGTGGCTTTTTCATCAAGAAGAAGCCACTCTGAATACTTTTAACAACGTTCCGTTTACTCTGATTTCGCTCTAAGAAACTCATATATCAAGACGCGCGGCATGGGACATCCTCAGCGATTGGCTCAAGATCGTAGACGAGCTTTCCATCGACAATTGTTGCGTATGCGATCCGGGCCCTCTCCTTTCCATCTCCTTCAATGTGCCACGATGGGCCTTCCTTGACAAGCCTTAACCCGCTCCTCTGTCGCCACCACGCAGAAACCTCACTCGGTAAGGTTATCCAGGTTTCTCCCCGTGCGCGCAGATCAGAAAGGTAGCATAGCAACTCAGCATATACACGACGAGCAGCCCTATCGATGATGTAATCAGGATGGACAATCATTTGCATGATGCCGTGTTTTTCCCGGATTATGGATATCTGTTCCTTCCACACCCCGATTGAGTAGTCTTTCAGAATATGAAAGAGCGTGTAATCCTGCGCCATAGTCACAGGAAGTTCGAGTATCTTACCGTTAAAAAAGGGAAAGACAGTGCAGCAGCCCCCTCTCTGGGGATCCAGATGCGCTACGTTCGGAATGGACATATCATAGGAGACATCTAGCGCATCGTACCAATCGATATTCCGGTACAACACTGCTGACCGAAAGCCCAAGGCTCCGAACCTCTTTGCATAACGATTGATTTCGATGGCGCGGCGCAGGAACTTAGCCCTGTTCGCCATCAGATTGCCATCATGATTCAAGTCATGAACGTTTAGCTCGAACCCTCGCTCACGTATGCAATCCAAAAGCGCTTGTGGAACGGTATATCGTTCCTCCGGGACGATTTGAATCGCAGACTTGATCCCATACGAGTCGTCCAGATCCATCAGTTGGGTACAGAAGTCCCTACCCGCTCTGGTCTCCACATCGTGCGTCACCATGCAGCAACTCAAAGCTCCTTCCGGCCAGAACCAGATAAACGGAATTCTTTCCACGTTCCGGGATTTCATCGAAAGGATTAGCAGTTGCTCAAAGATGTTCTCAATCGTAAGATCCACTGGCCAGCTAGGAAATGGAATCTCATTCCAGCCGCGATAGTAGTGCCTTTGCAAGTGCTTCCGCACTGCGACTGACATCAACGGCCGGGCCAGATAATATAGCCTTCGAACTAGACTATTTGCATCGTTTGCCACCTCGCCCAGCGAGGGATTCCAAAGATAACGTTCATGGCGAATGTTATTGACAACCTGGAGAGGATCGAAAGAAAGTCCAACCGACGACCCGCCTGTGCTCACATGCTCGAGAGCATCATGAAGGGAATCAGTCACAGCTGTCGCTGGGACTCCTGAGGAGCACTGTCCATAGCAGATAACGCCCGGTCCGAACCGAAAATAGCCAGACTTTCCAGATAACTCTTCTGTCACCGCGAGATCGACAAAGCTGTCCGGGCACAGATAGTGATCCGTCAAGAGTCGGCTTGCCTCGCTTCTTTGACTTATCATCAGTCCGTCCTTGAATACTGCGGTTTTTCCATTCTCCCCGCCGAATACGCCATTTCTAATACTCTACCTTATCACTGTTGCGCCACAAGTCGGCGCTTAACCAGCAAGGCGCACCCGGAAGGAAAGCCGGCAAGGTGGGCAGCTTTAAGCCCTTGGAGTAGTTGTTCTCGATGTGGACCACACGATCTGCATGTAGTCACTTCTGTCAGGCAGTCCGGATAGAACTGGAGGCGTTTCACCTGATGAACTATATTCTGTAGGCGAAGACTTGTTTGCCATCGTGGTCCCCAACAATCTCTTCTTCTGAATGATCCGGGGGACTGCTGGTATACTGATTCGTGCAGTGACCCCTGAACGGAGATTTCGGTTCAACAAACCGAAAATGGTTTTGCAGACTGCTTGATTGCTGAGATGGACATAAGACCACTCTATCTGTGGTGCGCCTCCCCAAAGGTTCTTTTAACTGAACCTGTTGACGAGATGTCCTTGGCAATGCTGAGTGACGACGAGCGCGCACGCTGGAGAAGTCTTCAGTTTGACGGCCATCGCCGGGAGTATTTGGCCACTCGGGCCCTGGTGCGTACCGCGCTGTCTCACTATTACCCGCTTGCTCCCGAGGCTTGGCGTTTTCGATTGAACTCCTACGGAAAGCCCCATGTTGATCCTGATTGTGGCCTGCGCTTCAATCTTTCCAATTCCCTTGACATGGTGGTATGTCTTATAGCTCGGGGATCTGAGGTAGGCGTCGACCTGGAGTCATATGCGCGGGCAAAAGATATCGCCGACCTTGCCGAGGATGTGTTTTCTCCGCTGGAACTGAGCCAACTGGAAGCCTTACCAGGTCCTGAAAGGCTGGACCGCGCCTTGTCGTTGTGGACTCTGAAGGAGGCTTTCATCAAAGCAAGGGGTACGGGGCTTTCCATGCCTTTGAAGAAGCTATCTTTTTTGTTTGAGGGCGTGGATGGAATTCGGCTGGAACTCGATCCATGCTCGCGCGATGAACCTGGACGGCACTGGCGGTTCTGCCTCTTGGACCACGCCGGACACCGGATGGCCCTGATGGCAGACCAGTCGACTATCTCCGAGCTGCAACTATGGGAACTGCAATCATTGCTGGCTCCTCCTCAGAGACTGCCTGATAGCGTTGCTGTATGGTTTCCGGCTTCGTGCAGGAGCGAACACGCCTGATCTCGACATGCATGCCTTTATTTTTAATGATGTTACATGCACTCCCCGTAAGGTCCGTTACTCTCATCTAAGCGAGCGTATAGATAGATTGCACCAGAGTCTGATTCGGAGATGATCGCGAATGTTACAAAGGCACTTATTGCTATTCGACAAGTTAACTGCCAGCCTGACATCGAACCTTTTGCGAACCCACTCGCGATGACTGCAACGCGCCTATAATCATCGCGCTTTTAGCCAATATGACGGTATACCAGTCGGCCCGCTCTGGATGAAAGTGCGTCTGGCAATACCGAGAACAGGCTTCGCACTGCCGGCAAGTATGATGCAACCACGTCCTTTCCGCGCGCACTCTCTGGATACCGAAGATATGT
>Ga0302278_10004903_pt1 | contig 13559 bp, 12 predicted proteins | sample III_Bog_N3_2_FD_194543 | JGI IMG/M metagenome (GOLD analysis project Ga0302278, IMG submission 194543) | Peat permafrost microbial communities from Stordalen Mire near Abisko, Sweden - III_Bog_N3_2 | ecosystem: Environmental > Terrestrial > Soil > Wetlands > Peat | place: Sweden: Abisko... | reverse complement strand
CGGACACGACGACACTTGCCCACTGGTCGGGTGGCGCACTGGTAGCATTCCAAGCAACTCCCGCGTTCGTTGAGACATACACCAAGCCGTCGCCAAACCCGGAGTTAGCAGCCGCCATCACGACGCCGTTTGATGACATAGAAGCGCACGTCCATGGATTGTTGGGTGCCGCGGTGACATTCCAAGTGAGGCCAGAGTTTGTGCAGATATAAATTGAACCATCGCCAAACCCGGAGTCAACCGCGACCGCTTCTGAACCATCGGCTGAAACAGAGATTCCTGCCCAGTAATCCATCGGCGCGCTGGTCGCAGCCCAGTTGGTTCCGGAATTTGTGGAGGTGTAGATGAGCCCATCGCCGCTGCCGGAATCCACCGCATAGAGTTTCGCGCCGTTGGCTGAAGATGCGACGGCGAGCCAGTAATTAGTCGGGGCCGTGGTCAGCCTCCAGGTTTTGCCCGCATTGGTGGAGGAGTAAATCGGCCCCGCATTGCCGTTTAGATCCTCGTTCGCGACCGCTATTAGTTTATTGCCATCGGCTGAACAAGCCACCGCCTGCCAAGAATAATTGGTGGGCGCGCCGGACTGAAACCAGTTGCCACCCATGTTGGTGGAAGTGCTCACCACGCCGCCATTCCCATAACCATCATCATAGGATACGGCGACAATTTTGGCGGCATTGGTGGAACAGGCGACGCCCTGCCAGTCGTAATTTGTATTGGCACTGGTGAGCACCCAATTTTGAGCATGGCTGGAAAGGCAAGCAGCCGCAACGACCAATTTAATAAGATACCAGCGACCAAAACGGAATTGATTCATGGCAGTCTGATCATTTGAATTTTGCGATTCGTCCGAACATCGTCATCTGGCCTGATATGACAGCTACTGAAAACGTTGCTGCCAATGAATCCGAGGTAAAAGGACCCATTGGCAGCATTTGAACTGTTTTTTTGCGGAACAACCACGATTAGTTATCAAACTTTTGTTTAACTTAAAGTTTGCAAGGCCGCTCCTGGTGAATCAAGGGGTAGTGACGGTTACGGGCGGATTTGAAAGGTCTCGGCGGATGCTCAAACCAGCGTAAGGCACCAGAACGGTATTGGTGGAACCGTTATTAACCGTATCCAGCACCCCGATAAGATGGGCCAAACCTGTCCGCTCCGTGAGCGGAACAACATCGGGATCAAGACTGGAAGGCAGTTCCTCATCATCCACCACCTTGTCGAGGCTGTCACGATCAAGCACCACCAGCACCGGCTGCGGACAGCCGGTTTCCGGATTGAGGTTTATTCTCCCCGCAATGGTAAAGTAACCACTTAATAGTCCGTTAGTCGAGTTACCATTGGCACCGATTTGCATTACGGCGACAAAGTGCGCGTGACTCGGACCGGCCAGACTTGCCCCCTGCTGTTTCACCGAGTCTATCATGGTCGTCGTTCCGATGGTGGTAATGACATTAGATGAGGCCAAGTCATACACTACTAAGCTGGCCGAACTCAGATCACATTCAAAGTTCATCGCAAGCACCTGATTGGAATTATTCATGGATAGGCTCCGGCCCATCGCAAGATTAACCAAGTTGTGGCCTGCGAAACTGAAGTTATCGTAGACCGGTTTGCCAGTCACAGGATTTATTCCCTGCGTCAATCCGACAAAATACCCCGTGGTGCGAAAGGTTTTGACAGTGTTGGTGTCTGCGGCTCGAGCGGTGCCGGCGGTGATTACGAGGGCGGCAACGGCCGCCAATCCAAGGACAATACTTTTTTTTGTGTTCATGTTGTGGTTTCTGTTCACGCCCGGCTGGACGCTGTTAGATAATCAGATGGCTCGCCGGGCAAACTTACCATCCAGATTTTTATGGCAAACAGCCACGCGTCGTTAAAAAGCATCACGTATGCCATGCAAATTAATTAATCATAAGATTCAGCCCCACAATTTGTTAAAAAAAATTCTTAACAACTAAATATTCCAAATTGGGTGAATTCACCCGAAAAATTCAATACTTTGAACCTGGTTTGCGGGTAGCACCCCGATCGGGTTGAATCCGGGGAAAGTCTTAAAACCAAGGCTGAAGATGGAACTTCGGAAGGATTACTTTGAACCAAACGCCAGTTGGCATCGCTCGAGTCTGCCTAGACCGCCGTGAGACGAGTCTCAAGCCGAAAATTGGTTTGGTCAGCCGCTTAATAGCCGTCTTCGCCGTGCCATCGGGCTTTGGGTCTGAAGCTTGGCGGTGACGGTTAATCCACCGACTTTTTTCAAACGTAAATCATGTTCAAAACGTGAGGCCATTGAACAACGCCAGTTTTTGGACCAATTTACTGCACTGATTCGTAAGTCATTGATTATCAATGGAGCGGGTTAAGGGAATCAAACCCTTGTCTCGCCTTGTCAAATTCGGTAAACCAATGTTACCGGCCCAAGTGATGGGTGTTGGTCATTTTTTGGATGACTTGGCTGACTATAATTGAAACGCGACCGGCGCAAGGAAATCGGCTTCAGATTGACGCACACCGCATCGAAGCGGGCGGGATGAGACATTCTTCCTGGTGGCTTGGCGATTTCAGCGCACCTCAATCCGGCATTTTTGATCCAGTTGGTGACAAATGCGTCGGACCTGCGGTTCCAAGATCTTTTCAGGTTGCGCCGCACACACCTGAAAAATCTGCTTCGGATTTAAAACGTAAAATGAGTCGCAAGGCACCTTGAGATCCACCATCCAACCCGGCAAGGTCAGAATTGCCGTGGCCCAAACATTTTCTCCGGTGGTTTTGCCCAACCAGGCGGCCAAGGTTTTCGCGTTGTTTTTGGCTTGGTCAATGCCGTAACTGTCGGGTTTCCAGTTTGGCCAAAGCAGGGATTTCCCGTCAAATTGCACCCGGTATTCTTTTTTACCATCCTGATTCAAAGGCTTTCGCCGGGTTTTGGTTTCCACCACGAAGACACCGCGCGGGCCGACCAGGACGTGATCAATGTTGAAACCATCAAAGGGAACATCGTGGTAGATTTCAAAGCCCAGTAAAATCAGCCGGGACAATTCCTCGCCGACGAGCCGCTCACCTTCGTAACCAAGCCGGTAATTGGCTCTCATGCGGACCAGACTGTAAATTTGCATGCCAAAATAAGCCGACGAACTGGCTGAAATGACAAAGAAGAATATTGGGAGGGTGGCGTCCTTGGGATGCGAAACCAATAAAACGACCGTCAGCAGACTTGGAAACATAACCAAACCGTAGGTTTGCTCGGTCAGTTTCTCTTCCAATGCTTCAAGCTTGATGCGGAGCGCTTCACCGGCGGGGCGACGTTGCAGTTCTTTGAACGGCGCGTAATTAAATGCGCGATGTTCTGTTCGCTTCCTGAAAATAATCAACACAGCCAAAACGACTGGCAAGAGGCAGAGCCCCAGCGCGATCAACAAATTCAAATTTATTTGCACGGCGCAAAGTGTTCACCAATCAACCGAGCTGACGCAAGCCGGAGTTGATTCGCGGTGCTACAAGAAGAAAACCCACTAATTTTGCGGAGGTGTTCTATGCGCGCGGCCAGGCAAAACTCTTCCTTGGTGATGAGGGCGCGATCGCGGATTTAACCAAGGCCGGCCAGCTGAACCCGGCGCTGGTATTTCACCCGGCCTCGGGCAATCCCTTTGGGCTCTTTGAACGCCACACCTATGTTTTGCAAGAACTCAAGTGGTATCAGTTTATGACGTGGCATCAATGGCAATTGATGGCGGTCATTGTTATCATCGGTGGCTATGCGCTGCGCGCCGTGCGCCGGCGTCGGGAGGCCACATCCGCGGGTGCAGCGGGAGCGGGCAAGTAAAATGGTTCAGTTTTTGAAATTGAGCGGTTCGGCAATGCGGTCAATCGTTTGTTCATCACAAATCTGTCACGCTACCTTCCGCGGCGTGACCATTCATTTTGAGCCGGCTGGTCGGCAAAAACCATTTCGCCGGCACTGGCTTTTGCCTGGTGAAAAGTGTAGAATCAGAGCATGAACCTTCACCGGACATTGACAAAGTGCCTGACCAAGCACATTGAAGCCAGGCGATTGATTTTTCCAATTTTTTTGATGGCGCTGTTGCTGTTGAACACGACAGGCCATTCCTTCACGGCGCTGTATGTATTCGGCGACAGCCTGTCTGATACCGGACGCAATCCAGCGCCAGCGGGGACTAACTATTATGAAGGTCGTTACTCCAACGGCCCGCTCTGGGTGGAGTATCTGTCTGTGGATTTGGGGATACCTTACAATCCCTCCAACAATTTTGCCGTGTCCGGGAGCACGACCACGAATCTTCCGGCGCAAATTGCCGGTTTGAAAGGGGCCACGGGGCTGCAAACCGCGCTGTTCACGCTCATCTCCGGCGGCAATGATTTTATCGCCAACACTTCAACGGGACTCGTCAACAACACCACTTGGGGCATTTTCATCACCAACACGGTTGACAATTTGACGAATGCGATTGGGAATCTTTACACCAACGGCGCGCGCCACATCGTCGTGGGTAACCTGGCCAACCTCGCACAAACGCCCATATTCATCCAAGATGATGCGGGAACTTATTCAAATCTGGTGGTCTCAAAGGTGAATTTGTTCAACCAATTGCTGTATGCCGCGGTTACCAATGAAATGCTGCAATACGCCGGATTGCGGCTTTACCTGCTGGATGACAATGCCGGATTGAGTAACGTGTTGAGTGCGCCGGCGGCATACGGTTTCACCGTGACCATGCAAGGTGCCTTGGACGACCCCGGCCTTGCGGACAAGAGTTTCAACGGTCCCGGGGCAAACTATGTGTTCTGGGACGTGCTGCATCCGACGACCAAATTGAACGCGTTGACTGCAACCGCCGCGTTCGACGCCGTTGCGGCCGAACTGACGATGGGGCGCAGCGGCACCAATTTTACCCTCAAAGCCTCCAATCTTTATCCCACACTGCCTTATACCATCCAGAGCAGCACCAATCTGACGACTTGGTCAAATTATCTGGCGTTCACTGCCACGAGCACAAATACGACGATGACCCTGACCAATCAGCCGGTAACTAGAGCTATGTTTTACCGAGTGAGTTATTAGTGTTCTGCCTTAGCGAAACCTTGCGCGCCGATCTGGGATCGATTTCATGTCTCCGGCCTGCGTTTCAATTTATTGAGCGGCGTGGTTTTTTAGTTATACCAAGCGTCCAGCTAAATCCTCGACCCAAAGACAGCCTCCGCGGCAAGCCCGGTGAAGCGCTCAAACTCTGTGTGATAAAGGTCGGCGCGTTCAGCAAGTCATCAGAAATGGACGTCGAAAATATCCAGTGCCAGCGCAGCGATTGAAAAAGGCGCTGGGGTGCCACTGGGACGATCTGCTGGGATGATGAGCCCTCCACCCAACTGGCTGCCACTACTCCGCCGCATATTTTAATCGCGGTCCCAGCGTTTGCGTTTTGGGATTCCCGACTTGTCCGGCGATGAACGCGAATGGAATTGAAGAAAACCATATTACAATGCCGCAGATGGCTTGGGTTTTATGTCGGCTGTCCATGAGTCAGTTTGGTTATGCACGCTGCTCAGACCGATTATTAACACTGTTAAACCCAAGGTCCACATTCCGATCTTCCGCAAACAAATCCGCCACGCTTTCCCATTTGCCCACCGCATTAGCTGAATCCTTTAAGCGCGGCTGGCGCTTTTGCCATGGGACAATGGGAATGAAAAGCGCGATTGTGCCAAAAACCATCAACCACGCGGATGAAGGTTCCGGCGTGGGCGAGAAGGCAAGTCTGTTTCCAGAGGTGGACGCGAAAATGCTCTCGGTTCCGTCGGGCAATATTTCCTGGACATAGTCAATTTGGGCTACGAACAAGTCGTTCTCACTATCGATCGCAATTCCATAGGCGTCACTTAACCCGGAAGCAAAGGTGGTTTCTTTCCCATCAGGGGTAAATTTATAGATGAATCCACCGTAACCATCCAACACAAAGAGATTATCCGCGTTATCAAAGGCCAGTCCGGTTGCGCTATATAGCATGCCGGCAAAAGTGCTTCGAGCACCGGTCGGTGCGAATTCATAGATATTGCCTTCGAGTCCTAGATCTGCTTCAAATAAATTACCTGCGCTGTCAAACGCCAGTCCAGTCGGACCAATCAACCCTGTGGTAAAGGTGCTCTGTGCTCCACTTGGCGTGTATTCCAAAATGCTGCCGTTGTTGCCTGCCGCCACAAATAGATTGCCGGCAACATCAAACGTCAAGGCAGTAATATTATACAATCCAGAGGCAAATATGCTGCGGACTCCAGCCGGTGTGAATTCATTTATGTTGTGACGTGACTTCGCTTTTTCGGGCCATTTGATGTGTTAGTCTGGGACGCAAGAAAGGACCAGACCAATGAAAGGCAAGCGGTATACGACGGAAGACAAGATTCGCATCCTGCGGGCGGCGGATCGTGGTGAAAAAAGCATCCAGGACATCTGCCGGGAGGAGAACATCTCGGAGGTGAGTTTTCACCGCTGGAAACGGCAGTTCGGCCAGCTGGAGGTCAATGAGGCGCGCCGGCTTAAAGAGTTGGAGCGGGAGAACAACGAGCTCAAGAAGATGCTGGCGGAGTCGCTGCTGAAAAACCGGGTCTTGGAGGCCGTATGCGAAAAAAAGCTGTGAGTCCGGCACATCGCCGGTCGGTCGCGCAGGAACTGGTGAAGACCCAAGCCTGCTCCCAACGGGCGGCCTGCCGTATTTTGCGGCTGGCGCGTTCCCCTTTCCGCTATCAGGGGCGTGTCCCGACGCGGCGGGAAGGACAGTTAAGGCTGCGGCTTTTGGAATTGTCCAAGGCCCATCCGCGCTACGGCTATCGGCGGATCGCCGCCTTGCTCCGGCGGGAAGGCTGGCGTGTGGGCCAGCGGCATATCCAGCGTTTGCGGCGAGCCGAAGGCCTGCGGGTGCCGCCGACCAAACGCAAAATCATTCGGCGCGGGGTTTCGACGGGGTTGCCGACAACGGCAACGCATCGGAACCATGTTTGGACCTGGGACTTCATTGCCGATGCGACGGTGCGTGGCGGCACCTTGAAGCTGCTGACGATCCTGGATGAACACACGCGTGAATGCCATGTGCTGTGGGCGGAGCGGGCGTTGAAGGCGGCGGACGTATTACATTGGCTGCAAAAGGCCGTAGAGCAACATGGGGCCCCGGACTTAACACTTTCGAGGACGATTCCCTCTTGGTATTCTGGCAACTTTTACAATTTTCCGGCACGAGTTGCCCGTGGGCTGCGGCAATTTTTGTTTGCGCTGTCGGTTCTGATGTTCACACGGCTGAGCTCGGCGCAACCATTGACTCCCGGGACACTAAAAACCAATAGTTCTGTGACATTTGCGGCAAGGTGGTAAACCTCAGCCTCGACAATAATTCACCCTGCCGCCTGCGGCTCAAGGGTATGCTGGATGGCAGCGCGCAGTGGGCAGGCCATTCAGTGTTGCGCTGGCCTGTCCGTGCAGTTCGGGCGGCTCTGTGACCGGCTGAAGATTAAAGGCAAGAGCTTTCACTCTCTGCGCCACTACAAAGCCACCATCAGTTACGCCAAACTCGACAAAGAGGCTCTAGCCAAGAAACTAGCCAGCGTGTTATCCATCACGGAAATTAAGCAATTGCTCGGTCACGCGAACAGCAAGACGACTGAGGGATATTCGCACTAAACTTCGTGTTTTTATCTGTGTGGACGATCCGCTAAGGCGATTCCCTTTGGCGAGGTGAAGGTGTTCTCACGAATTCGTGGATGCCTTTGAAAACGGTAGGCATCAAGGTAAACCCTGACGTGACTCAGCGAAGAGGTGTCTTCGCATTCGGGAGAAAATGGGCGTCGGGAGCCAAAACAGTCAACGAAACACCCCTGTTCCAGAGAATCACCGGCGCGGACTGGAAAAAAGTTCTTGCAAACCAGTGGAACAGGAAGAAAATCTCGAAAAAGGCCCACGCCGGTCGAGGGCCAAAAACCATATGGAAAATGTCAGATGAATACTGCTTTGAAGAAAGTTGGTTTTTTATTTGTGGTTTTCGGAGTGTTAGCAGGGCGAATATGTCACGCGGCGGTGACGTTGAGCGTCAGCCCGTCGGCGGTCGGAAATAATTACACGGGCTTCATCACCTTAAATATCGCCGGCTTGACGAATGGCGAAGCCGTCAAGGTGCAAACGTATCTCGACTTGAACAGTAACGGCGTGGTGGACGCGGGCGAACCGTTGATTGATGCTTTCAACCTCACTGATGGCGGCGTGACGACCATCGGCGGAATCACGAACATCAATGTGCCGTTCGACAGCAATGCCGCGACCGGCGCGATCACCACGACCTTGAGTTTTGCGACGACGCTGGAAAATATCGTCGGCCAAAAAATTTATCGCGTCATCAGCAATCCATCCGGCGCGTTCACACCCGTGACGGCAACACTCGACGTGACCAACGCTGCGCTGTCGCAATCCGTCAGCGGCATCGTTTACAGCAATGGCATCGCCCCGCTGGCTCACGCAATTGTCGTCGCGTTGACGGCAACCAACACGACTTATTTCGCTTCGACCATCGCCAACGCGTCGGGGCAATATTATTTGACGCTGCCGACCGGCGGTTACGTTTTGCTGGCCGTATTGCCCGGCTTTTTTACGGATCAAAATCTTACGCCGCAAGTGACATTGACGAGCGGCGTTTCCGCCACCAACAATTTATTTTTGACGAACGGAACCGTTGCCGTTTCCGGCCAGGTGTTTGACGCGGGCAACAGCAATGCGCTCGGCGGCGTATTTTTGCAGGCGCAGGCCGACAGTCTATTTGAGGTGGCTTTCACGGATACGAATGGCGATTACACTTTTGGCGCAACTTCGAACAATTGGAAAATTGACGTGGCGCCGGAGCGGTTGGCGCGTCGCGGTTACGTCACGCCGCAAGGTTATGCGTTGAAGGTGAACGCGACGCTCGGCAATGTGACCAACGCCAACATCGGTTTGTATAAAGGCAACGCACTTTTTTACGGGCGACTCACGGTCACGAACACGCCGGTCGCGAACATCATCGTGCAAGACAACGACAACGATGGGATTTTGAACGCCAAAGGTTACACCGACGCGAACGGCAATTTCGCCGTGGTCGCGCTGGTGGACACGAATCTTCTGGGCACGAATGATTTTGGCTGGGAATCCACCGCGGATCTCGGCGACGGCGGCAGCGGCGCGACGTTGCTCAATTTCATTTTCAATCAGGTTAACGGCGATGGCATGGGCGTTGAATTGACCAACGGCGAAGCATATCAATATGATTTGGTCGGCCTGTCCATCACCGCGACCATTTCCGGCCAGTTGGTGAATAATCAAGGAATCCCGCTTTCCGGCATCAGCGTCGGCGCGAGTGCGACCATCAATGGCTTGCAATATGTGACAACCTTCGTGGACACGGACGACAACGGCGATTATTCCGTAGGCGCGGCCAGCGGCGTGTGGTATGTCAGCGCCAACAATGGCAGCGGCGACAGTCTGAACAGCCAGGGTTATTATGATCCGGTGAGTTTACATAGCGTGACCATCCCGCCGGACAACGCCATCGTCAACATCACCGCCTATCCCCTCGGCACGCCGTTTCTGGGCGAACTGGAAAAAATCTCAGCAACAGAGTTCGGCTTCAACTTGATTGGTTCGCAAGGATTCAATTACACCGTGCAAGCCACCACCAATCTCGCGTCGCCCAATTGGTTCACGATCACAACCATCACGAATTTCCCCGGCAACGAATTTTTTATCCAAGACAATCAGGCAACCAACAGCGCGCGCTTTTATCGCGTGTTGGAAAAATAAGCTGCGAAACTCGGCAAATGCGAACCTCCCTCATACGATGACCCAAGTTGCATCAATGGCGGACGATTGAAGGATTTCCTCTTAAATGTTGACCCGAAAATAGCAGCCCGACGATTACTACAGCGGGCGCCGGTTATACGACTGCACCCTATGTTGCAGTGGCCGGCAAGGGGGGCACAGGTGCAGTGGCGGTTGCTACGGTTTCCGGTGTTGCCATCACCATGGTAAATCCAAGTGTCAACTACAGCGGAACTCCGATAAATTGCTTCCGGTGCTCACGGATTCGCCAGACGGAAAAATAAATTTCCCGTGGGCGGCGAATTGGTGACGCTGTTGTTCACGACGGTGCCGAGATAATTGCCCCAGGTGCCGGTGGCGAGATTGGCGTTCGTTTGCAATGTCCAGCCCGTGGCCGAAGGCGACCACGAGACGATGGCCTGATTGCCGACATGGGTGATTGTCAGCAACGGTGCGCCGGGCATCTGCACGGCGTAGAGCGACCAGAAACCACCGGTTAATGCATAGTTGCCGCCCGACATGGCATTGTTGGCGCTCGCATCCGGCTGGCCGATGGTGCCGCTGATGGAATAAACACTACCCGTGCTGGTGCCGCCGCCGCCAGCGACCTTATACCAGTCAATGGCGTATGATTGCGCGTGAAGTTTGGGCAGTGCCAACAGCAAGCCCGCAATCATCCGGAAAGCGGTTAGGATATTATTTTTCATTTTTGAAATTGATCGGTTTCGCCTGGTTTCATTTCATTAAACTCCCCCCATCGTTGTGGGTGATCATGCAGTTGCCTCCGCCGTTCGCATCCCGACTGAAATGGATTGGTCTCGATCCGGTCGCCCAGCACAAACTCAAGTCTTGCAGCTTGGTTAATATGTTGTCGCTTTCTGCCATCATATTTTCCTCAAAAAAATTCACCGCTGCGCCGGCTTTCAAAAGGGTTAAAGCATAAAAAGAGCAAAAACTAATGCCCCCTCACACAACGGAACCCGAAAGTGTTGTAGGCGTCGGTCGGGAGGACGTCCTCGCGATCGGCACAACGGACGTAGTAGGAGAAGCTGGCCCAACTGATGTCGCGCAACACACGGAAGCCCGATCCCGGACCTACTCCGGTTGGATTATTAGTCGTCGGTTGACCATACGGCGTTCCATACCAGTCCCAACACCAAACACCAACGTTTCCCGCCATGTCGTATAGCCCATATCCGTTCGGCGCAAACGACCCCACCGGACTCGTCGCCGGTGACGTTCCCCCCACGCTCCCGATGGAGTTGTAACCGCTAGGCCCTAAATCGTAATCAGGCGAGCCGGCGAATCCATAATAATTGGCCAGATTTTCCGTGATTATGTTGCCCCACGGAAACCGCTGCCCGCTCAACCCGCCTCGCGCCGCCTTCTCCCACTCCGCCTCCGTCGGCAACCGGAATCCATTGGCCGTCCAATTGACATTGACCGCATCAATATCTCCAGATGATCGATAAACGAAAATGTAGTTATGCCCGAGAAGATTTTCAGTATATGTATACACCGGAGTCAAACCTGCTTGTTCTGAACGGGCGTTGCACCATTTCACCGCGTCATACCAATTTACCGTCTGCACCGGATTGTTCGCCGCCTTGCCGGAACCGGCATTGTCAAAGCTGTAGCCGTTGTTCGTCGCCCAATAATACACCGACTGCCACTGGCTCAAACTCACCAGATTGATGTCCATGTAAAACTGCGAGACGTAGATGTTGGTTGGAATCGCGTCGCTTTCACCATCGAGGTTGTCCCCCATCGTGAACGAACCCGCCGGAACAATTGCCATGCCCGGCGGAGTGGCCAGGGTGATGTTCACCCCGTTTGCGCCATTGGTGATGACGCTGACCGGCAGCTCGGTGGTTGGAATCGTTCCCGTAATGTTAGTGGCGGCAACCGAAATGGTTCCCGTGATGTTCGCGGCGGGAACTGAACCGGCGCTGCCGGCGGTGGTCGCATAATTTGCATTGGCGGCCGTGGTCGCATAAACGGCATAGGGCGTGGGCGTGAGCGGTTGCGGCGGGTTCAAGGCGGCGAACCCGTGCGTGCCGTCACTGAACCAGATTTGCAATTCCAGGTTCGGCTGGTTGAAAGCCGAAACCGGGATGGCGGCCATGTTGCTTATCGTCGTGTCCCCGAGCACCACCGTGAACAGGCCGTTGGTCACGGCCACAGTCACCTTCGTCGCCGGTTCGCTGCCGTCCACGCTCGTGCCGTCGTTGCTCCAGTAGGTATAATAGGAATTCGGCGGTGGCGCAATGGTCACCGCCGGCGCGCTGGAGTAGCCGGAGCCCGGATTGATGATGGTGAGGCTCGTCAGGGAACTCCCAAGGAGGCTGGCCGTGGCCACCGCGCCGGAGCCGCCGCCTCCGGTGATGGTCACCGCCGGAGCGGTGAGATAGCCAAACCCAAACGGGCCGATCGTGAAACCAGTGACATACTCGAAGGGCGGGTTGCCGCCCATGATCGCCGTCGCGCCGGCCTGCTGGTTGGGTTGGGGATACACCAGCGCGAACTGGAACTGCCCCATGCCGGTGAAGGCGGTGCCGTTGTCCAACACGCGTCCCTGATAGGTGAACACGGTGTTCTGGGCGTCCGCGGTGGAGATTTGAACGTTGATAGCGGCGAGCAGGGTCAGCGCCAAGACTGCAAGTATTCTGATTTTCATGGATTCGTTGGCTGTGAGCTCATCATTTAACACCGGTGTCACCAAAATTGGAGGTTCACGGCCTTGGAACCAGAAAAACTGGCAACGAGCAGACCATACAACTTTCCTTGTCTTATAATAAAGATATTTTTAACTTATTTGGCACCGAGCACAACAATTCTGCGTTAGCGCGTGGTGGCTCAAGCCGCTTGGGCAACCACTTGCTCTCTCGTTTTGGCCTTGGCCCATGCCGCTCGTGTGAACTCTTTGATTTGGGTGATCTTGGCGGCGGGCAGACGCGTGAATAAATCATTCAAATAATCGAATGAATGGCCGCGTTAAAAGCCGGTCATGCGGAGATTTTGGCGGAATTTCAGAAAATCTCAGCCTTGGAGTCATTGTGAGAAGCGCGGTTTTTCAGTGGAAATTTAATCGCCTGAAAAAATATTCACTTTTCTTTCAATTTTTGTTGAAAAGGATTTGCGGGTCGGTATTAATCGCTCGCGTGAGGCAGGGTGAAGACTATTAAAACCATGGATAATAGTGGTGCCAAATCAAAAAACAGTTCGGTTTCCCGGCTATCGCCGATGGAGGCCGAGGTGATTGAACTTTTCGTCCAGTTTTCCCGCGCCCTCGGTCAGCCTCGCTCCGTCGCTGAAATCTATGGCCTACTCTTCGTCTCTCATCTCCCGCTTACCCTCCAAGACTTAAAGGAACGCCTCGGAATCAGCCTTGGGTCCACCAGTCAGGGATTGCAATTCCTGCGGGAGCTCGGGGCGGTGCGGGTCGTGGAAACTCCGAATTCGAGGCGCACACATTTTGCCGCCGTGGCGGAATTACGCAATTTGGCCGGGAACTTTTTGCGGCAACAGATTTCGACTCATTTAAATGACAGTGAAACACGGTTGGAACGGATCGGCAAACAGGCGAAGGCTTTGACTGGGGAAGCCAGGGCCCATGGGCTCGCCAGGTTAAATTTGCTCAAGAGTTGGCCAGCGGCAAGTAGGCGGTGGTGAATATGGCGTTTGTCTGGCCGGAACAAGGGCAAGCCTTTCAAGCCGCGGC
>Ga0302278_10004899_pt1 | contig 13566 bp, 8 predicted proteins | sample III_Bog_N3_2_FD_194543 | JGI IMG/M metagenome (GOLD analysis project Ga0302278, IMG submission 194543) | Peat permafrost microbial communities from Stordalen Mire near Abisko, Sweden - III_Bog_N3_2 | ecosystem: Environmental > Terrestrial > Soil > Wetlands > Peat | place: Sweden: Abisko... | reverse complement strand
GAGGTCGGTCCAGTCGAAATGTGTGGGGCCGGCTTCGCCGCCGACGATCTGTTCCAGGCGCCCGTGACGGCCCAGCATCAGGGAGGCTTGTACGCCCTCCTGCAGCGACACAAAACGCGCAATCAGGCGTTTGAGCGCGCTGTTGACGTCGCCGAAGCGAAGCACGTCGGTACTGATTTCGTAGAGCGCTTCGAGGCTTTCCCAGTTCGCGCCCAGTTCGTCCAGCAGGGATTCTTCGCGGCGCTCCACTTCGAGGCGGTCGAGCACTGCGCGTACGGTAATTTCCGCCAGTTCCAGAGCCATGCCCGCGGGAGCGCTCAGGCGGAGTTGCGCATCGGGAATTTCTTCGATGGTGAAATGCTGGGTGGAAAGACCGGCGGGCTCGGGCAGCGGTGCGCCGCGCACCAGAGTATCGGTCCAGTCCGCGCCGGCCACGTCCACCACCAGCCCCGGAACGGACTTCAGCGCGGCCAGCGACTTCAGCAGTTTTCCACGCAGCGCCTTCGGAACCGGAGATTGCACCGTGTTTTGCCGCCTGGAGGTAGCCTGCACGGTTAGGACTCGTTAGACTTCGACCGGCGCTTCGGCAAGTGAGGGCGACATACCGCACTCGCGCAGCTTGCGCAACAGCTTCGAGGGCGCGATGGGCTTCGGGCACTGCGCGGTCGCGCCGGCGTCCGCAATCGACGGGTCGTCGTGCTCAAACCAATGCGCGCTCAGTACGATAACTACCAGTTTCGCCCAGCGGCTGTCCCGCCGAATCTGTCGCAGGAATTCCAGCCCCGAAATCCCCGGTAATCCGATATCTAAAAGGAGCGCATCCGGCGCAAACGACGCGATGGTTTCAAGCGCGCTTTCGGCATCGTGCGCCACCTCGACCTCATAACCCTCCTTGCTCAGGACATGGTTGAGCAAACGAGCGATATGTCGTTCATCCTCAAGGACTAAGACCCGGCAGGGCCGCTCCGCATTATTCCCCTCTTCGGCATGAAAACTGGCATCTGCAAGAGACAAATAAATTCCCCCGGCTTCGTTCCGAGAGTACCATAAAGAACCTGAAAGTACAGTAAACTGGGCAGTAAGTGAGCAATCGGTCGCAATCGCCGGTGGTGGTTGAGAGTACATCTTCCTGTGCGGACACTCGCCATGCCGCGGTGCGGCGCACGCTGCTGCTGGAAGACCTTCACAGCCGATACGGCGGGAACCCCGGCGGAAGCCTCCGGATTCGCCTCAGATACGCCCGCAAGAGATACCTCTGGAAGCTCGTGGTCGGGGGTGCGAATCTCTCGAAACGGCTGATCGATATCGTGGTCGCGCTCGCGATGAGCATCGCGCTCGCGCCGGTGTTTCTCGGCGTCGCGCTGATGATCAAGCTGACGGACCATGGTCCGATCTTCTTCTGGCAAAAGCGTGTCGGCCAGTGGGGCGCCGAGTTTCCGTTTCCCAAATTCCGGTCGATGGTCACGAACGCCGAAGCGCTGAAAGACAAGCTGCTGGCGTCGAACGATCACGGCGACGGGATCACGTTCAAGATGAAAAAAGATCCGCGCATCACGTGGATCGGCCGGATTATCCGCAAGACCAGCATCGACGAACTGCCGCAGTTGTGGTGCGTGCTGAAGGGCGAAATGTCGCTGGTGGGGCCGCGGCCTCCGGTGCCGCGCGAAGTGGCGCTCTACACCCTGCGCGACCGCCGCCGGCTCGACGTGAAACCCGGCCTGACCTGCATCTGGCAGGTGAGCGGCCGGGGCGATATCCCCTTCCATCAGCAGGTGGAACTCGACGTACAATACATCGAAAGCCAGAGCCTGTGGCTCGATATCCTGCTGCTGCTGAAGACCGCTCCCGCCATTCTGTTCGGCAAAGGCGCTTACTGATGTCGTCGGAGCGCCAGCGCATCATCGAGCAGTTCGACCAGCGCTTCTCGGCTCAGTCCATCCGCCGACGCAGATGGCACCGGCTGGTGCACAGCAACGCCTGGCTGATCTGGATTCAGTTGCTTTCGGGCACGCGGCGCGCGTTCGATCTGTTGCTGGCCGCGATTCTCCTCTTGGCGCTGTCGCCGGTTCTGTTCGTTTTGTATTTTGCGGCGAAAGTGCGCGGCGGCGGAGTGGTGCGTACGCCGCGCATCGGGCGCTGGGGCTGTAGTTTCCGCGAGATTTCGTTTTCGCGAGGGCCTTTCGCCGGTCTGCCCGCGCTGCTGAACGTGCTGCGCGGCGACATGTCGCTGATCGGCCCGCGCGCCGTTTCGCCGGGTGAGATATCGGCCGGAGACCGCGCCGCCTGGCGCAGGTTCGACACGCGTCCCGGCTTCATCTGCCTGTGGTGGATCCGCAGGCGCGCCAACATCGCATGGGGCAACGAATCGGACGCCGATTCCGAATATCTCGACACGCAGTCGCTCTGGGGCGATATTGCTATCGGCCTGCGGGCAGTGCCTGCCGCTTTTTACGGCGAGGGCGTTACAGTCGCTCCCGACCGCATCGAACTGATGGGGATTACATTCCACAACCTCACCATGGAAGAGGCCATCGGCAGCATAGTGGAACGCGCGCGTGCGACGGCACCCAGCCAGCTCTGCTTCGTCAATGCCGACTGCGTGAACATCGCGTATCACGACGCCGACTACAAAAAGCTGCTGGCAAACAGCGCGATTGTTCTCGCCGACGGCATCGGCCTCAAGCTGGCGGGGAGAATTCTGAACAACAATATCCGCCAGAACGTCAATGGCACCGATCTTTTTCCGCAGCTTTGCGCTGCGCTCGAAAAAGAAGACCTCGGCATTTATCTCCTCGGCGGCCAGCCTGGCGTTCCGGAAGAAGTGGCCCACTGGGTTTTCACCAATTACCCCGGTACGCGCGTGAGCGGCTACCATCACGGGTACTTTTCGGCGGACGAAACGGATCAGGTTGTGGATGGGATCAGGAGGTCCGGCGCGGCGATTCTGATGGTGGCGTTTGGCGTTCCGAAGCAGGAGAAGTGGATTCGCGACCGCCTGGCCGAAACGGGCGTGCGTCTGGCGATGGGAGTGGGTGGACTCTTCGATTTCTATTCGGGGCGTATTCCGCGCGCGCCGGTCTGGATCCGCGAGCTCGGAATGGAATGGTTTTACCGCTTTGCCCAGGAACCGCGCCGCATGTGGCGTAGATATTTCGTGGGGAATTTCGTTTTTCTGGTTCGTGCACTTTCGCAGAGATTCGCGGCATCAAAGAGTGAGCAATGGTAGCCATCGTCATCGCAACGGGTCAGAATCCCGCATTTCACGGGCTGGACGAGTACATGCCCGTCCCTTTGCTGCCGCTGGCCGACCGCCCGTTTCTGCAGCATGTGGTGGAAGCTCTGGTGCGGCACGGGGCGCGGCGCTTCGAGTTCGTTTTGTGCCATCTGCCCGAGAAGATCGAAGCGCGTTTCGGCGACGGCGCGCGCTGGGGCTGCTCGTTCCGCTACCATCTTACGCCTTCGGATAGCGAAGCGCTGCGCGTGGCGGCCGGAATTGCGTCGGGTGAAAGCGAAGAAATCCTGCTGGCCTCCGGAACGTCCCTGCCCGCGTTCGACCTGACGGCCGTGGCTCCGGGAGCGTTGATTTATTATGCGGACGCCTGGACGGGGTGGGCACGCATTGCTCCCGGCGCGCGCCTGCCGACCCTGCCGATTCCCGCCGGAACGTCCGCGCATATCGCCGGGATCTGCCTCAGCATCAATACCGGCGACGACTTCCTCCGCGCCCAGCGCGCGGCCCTTGATGGCACGTTCGAAGGCCTGATGATTGCGGGCCGCGAAGCCGACCCTCATGTCTGGATCTCGCGCAACGTGGCGCTGCACCCCTCCGTCGTCATCGCGCCGCCAGTCTACATCGGCGAGAACTGCCGCATCGGAAAAGGCGCGCAGATCGGGCCGTCCGCCGTGATCGGCTCGAACTGCATTATCGATGAGCAGTCCATCGTGCTCAATTCGATGGTCGCGCCCGGCACGTATATCGGCGAGGCGCTGGAACTCGATTCCGTGGTGGTGGACCGCAACCGGCTGGTGAATCTGAGGTTGGGCACGTCCGTGCTGATTTCCGAAACGTTCCTGCTGGGAAGCCTGACGGAACGGTCGCGAGGCCGGGCCGTGCAGCGCCTGCGGGACCGCCTGATCGCGCTGGTCCTGCTGCTGATTCTGTGGCCGCTGCTGCTGGCCGTCTTCCTCTACGCGAAGATCAAAGGCGGCGGATTCACATCCCGCGAAACCGTGGACATCCCCGCCGACGACAATCCGGTATCCTGGCACATGGCGCGCGTGCTCCGTTACCACACGGGCGGCCAGCGCCCGGGATGCGACTTTCTTTTCACCTTTCTGCCCGGACTTGTTTCCGTGCTGCTCGGCAATGTTTTTCTGGTGGGCGTGCAGCCACGGTCGCGAGAGGAAATTGAATCCCTGACGCCGGACTGGCGCTCCCTTTACCTCAAATCGAAAGCCGGCCTGATCACCGAAGCCCGCGTGATGTTCGGCCCCGATGGCACCGAAGACGAAATCTATACCGGAGAGGCGTTCTACAGCGCAACCGAATCGGGTCTGCACGATCTGAAACTGGCCGGCCTGTGGCTGCGCGGCCTGTTCGCCCGACCCGCCGCCCCTGCGACACTTGTAGACGACCTGGACAGCTAATGCAACTACCGCCCGACCTTCCCGATGAGCGGGAGCGCCTAGAGGATTTGCGACGACTTCAGATCCTGCAGACCGATCCCGAACCGGAATTCGACCGCATCGTCCGGCTTGCCGCCGAACTGGGCCATTCTCCGATAGCCCTGATTTCGCTGGTGGACGACCACCGCCAGTGGTTCAAAGCCCGCGTGGGCCTCGACGCGTCCGAAACGCCCAAAGAAATCTCCTTTTGCGGCCATGCGATCGGCCGGAACGAACCCTTCGTGGTGCTCGACGCGCTGCGCGACAGCCGTTTCAGCGACAATCCGCTGGTAACGGGTGCGCCCAACGTTCGTTTCTACGCCGGCGCGCCTCTGAAACGACAAGGCGGCTCCGCCTTTGGTACTTTATGTATTATTGATGTAAACCCGCGTACGAACTTTACTCAAAATGAGGGGGACATCCTGACAGAACTCGCTGCCATCGTCAGCGAACGCATGGAGCAACGCCTCCGGAATGCGCAGTACGAGACGGCGTTGCGGTCCGGCCAGGCGCGTACGTCGCTCCGCCGCCAGTTTTATGACGCGCTGCAGTCGGCGCAGAACCGGTTTATCGGCGGCGCGGAAACCGACGAAGTGTTTGGCACTCTGCTGCGGGAACTGACGGACCGCACCGGAAGTCTCTCCGGCTGCCTGGCGGAAACCAATTGGGAATCCGAAGCGGGCACTTCAGAGCCCGTACTGCGCATGATTGCGGGCGACGCCAATCCGGGCCTGATGGCCCAGTTGCAGCATTCCGTGCAGGCGGGTGAAGCTGAGACGAGCGACATTTCCGTCGCACTGCCCTGCCGCCATGGCCGCAAAACCGTCGGAGTTATTGCCCTGTGGGGCGGCGATTACACGCTGCTGCGCACGGTAATTCCGGAGCTGGAACCCTTCCTGATCGGTCTCGGCGGCCTGTTCGATGCCTCCCGCGCACGCCGACTTGGCCGCCGCAACGCCGAAACCATCCGCCTGCGCGAGCGCGCTTTGTCGTCCATCAACAGCGCCGTTTCCATTGTCGATCCGAAACGCGACGGCGGCACGATCATCTATTGCAATTCGGCTTTCGAGCGCATGTCCGGCTACTCGTCGGATGAGGTCGTGGGCCGTAGTCTTACCCTGCTGTACGGGCCTGAAACCGCCGAGGACGCCATCACGCAAGTGCAGGACGCCTTCCGCAGCGGCACGGCTTTCGAAACCCTGTTCCTCAACTATCACCGCAACGGCAAATCGTTCTGGAGCCGTCTGCGTCTTTCCCCGGTGCCTGGCCGCGATGGCGATGTCGAATTTTTCGTGACCGTTGCCGACGACGTCACCGACGAGATCGAAATGCAGAGCGAACTCCGCCGCGCCAAGGAACTGGCGGAAGCCAACGTGCAGGCGAAGTCGCGTTTCGTGGCCAACATGAGCCACGAAATCCGCACTCCGATGAACGCCGTTATTGGCATGACGGGCCTGCTGCTCGATACCGAACTGACGCCGGAACAGCGCGATTACGCCGAAACCATCCGCGCCAGCGGCGACGGCCTGCTCACCATTATCAACGAAATTCTGGATTTTTCCCGCATCGACGCGGGCACGCTGCAGATCGAGCGGATCGAATTCGACCTGCGCGCCTGCGTCGAAAGCGCGCTAGATCTGATCGCCGCCAGCGCCGCCCGGAAGTCGGTGGACGTGGCGTATCTGCTCGACCCGGGTATGCCCGAAACGCTGCTCGGCGACGTCACCCGGCTGCGCCAGATCCTGATCAACCTGCTCGGCAATTCCGTAAAATTTACGGCGGCTGGCAGTATTCTGCTCACCGCTTCCGGCAGCAGGCTGGAAGAGAACAACTGGGAAATCCACTTCGCGGTGAAGGACACGGGCATCGGCATACCGGAGAACAAACTCGAAGACATTTTCAAGCCGTTCCAGCAGGCGGATACTTCCAGCACGCGGCGTTTCGGCGGGACGGGCCTGGGGCTGGCAATTGGCAGGCATCTTGCCGAACTGATGGGCGGCAAGATGTGGGTCGAGAGCGAAGTCGGTGTGGGCTCTACTTTCCATTTCACGATCGCGGTTCAGTCCGTCGGCATGCGCACCGCGGGCGAACTCAACATCCACCACTCGGACCTGAACGGCAAGCGCGCCATCGTGGTCGATCCCAATTCGAATACCCGGAACATTCTGCTGCAACATCTGGAATCGTGGAAAGTGCTGCCGTTCGTCTACGCCTCGATTGAAGAGGCGGTGGCTGCGGGCGCCGATACCGGTTTCGACGTTGCCATTGTGGATAACGATATCCCCGATCTTTCGCTTGACGACGTGCAGCGCGTCAGCGGACGTGCGCCGTTGCTGGTGCTGTGCTCGCTCGGCCGCCGCAATCAGGGGCTGGCGTCGGTCGCAAAAGACACCGGCGGATATCGCATCCGGCTGCATTCGAAACCCATCAAGCCATCTTATTTGTGCGACGCGCTGGTGAGCCTGTTCGCCGAACAGCCCGTGCGGGTTCCGGTTCGCACGTCGCGCGAGGAAGCCGATCCGAGCTTCGCGGAAAAGCTCCCGCTGCGCATTCTGCTGGTGGAAGATAACCCGGTCAATCAGAAGCTGGCGCTGCTGCTGCTCGCCCGGATCGGCTACCGGGCGGATTTTGTGAGCAACGGCGTCGAGGCGCTCCGCTCCGTACGGCGGCAGCGCTACGACGTGATCTTCATGGACATGCACATGCCGGAAATGGACGGCCTCGAAGCGACGCGGCAGATTCGCGGTATCGATTTCGAAGGCGAGCGTCCGTGGATCGTGGCGCTGACCGCCAACGCCATGCAGGAAGACCGCAAGCTCTGTCTCGCGGCGGGCATGGACGATTTCGTCAGCAAACCCATCCAGGCGAAGGATCTGCGCCGCGCGCTGCTCAGCGTTCCGGACAGAAAGCAGGCGCCGGTTGCGGAACCCGTGCCGGAAAGCGAGAATCTCGCGATCCCCGAATACCTGACGGAAATGCTTTCGGAAGACGCCGACGCGGCCACCGAACTCATCCAGATGTTTCTCGACGACACCACCGCCAGCCTGGAGAAGCTGGACGAGGCCCTGGCCGCCGGGGTGCCGGACCGCGTCTCCCGCCTTCTCCACAGCCTCAAGGGAAGTTGCGGACAGATGGGCGCGGTGAAGATTGCCCGGATTTTTGAAGAACTGGAGCGGAGCGCGGGCGCGGGCGAACTCGACCCGACCCGGCTTCGCCTGGCGGAGATCAGGGAAAAGTTTGCCGGTATCGCAAGGGTCATGGCCGGGCTGTTGCCCTCACGGAGGGAGGCCTGAGTCGGCGTCCGGCAGTCCTGCTGATTTGCGGTGTCGACACGGTTGGGGGGGGACGATTGCCGCGGTTGTGGCATAACGCCGGCTATGACGTGCATCTTCTCGGCTCCGACCGCCTCGTGGGATGCAAGTCGAAGCTCCTGGCCGGAAGAATCCCGTGTGCGCCCGGCCCGGAAGCCGCCGCCGGGATGGCGCGCGCGCACCTGGCTACCGACCGCGCCCGCTACAAAACAATCGTGCTCGCCGACGAACCCACGCTTTGGGCAGCGGTGGATCTGGGGTCCACCGATTGGCTCGAAGGCTGGTTTCCCGTGCCGCTGACGCCTGCGTCCCTGGCCCTGGTACGGTCGAAGACTGCGTTCTTATGCGGCAGCGTCGGCGCGGGCATCTCCACACCGGAATTCTATGTATGTAAGGACGAGACCGAGGTTCGCCGGGCTGCGGATTCGATGGGCTTTCCGCTCTATGTGAAGGCGAGTAAGGGATGGGCCGGGTCCGGACTGCTTTACGTCACGTCGCAGGCGTCTTTCGAAGAGCAACTGGTGAGAATCTCGTATGAGAATTCTGTGGTCGTGCAGAAGGAAACGCCCGGCGAATCGGCCTCCATCTCCGTGCTTTACGATCACGGCATTCCGGTCTGCTGGTTCGCGTACCGGATGCTGAATACCTGGCCTAACCGGTTTTCCTCGGCATGCACGGCTCAGTTGTTTCCGCATCCCGGCACACTGCCGCTGGTCCGCGCGGTGGGCCGGTTGACGCAATTTACGGGACTGGCGGGAATCGATTTCATCTGGAACCAGGAAACCGATCAGCTGACACTTCTGGAATTCAACTGCCGTCCGACACCGGTTTACCATCTTGGTCCCCGCGCCGGCGTCGATTTCGCACATGCTCTGCGCGAAATGTCTTCCGGCAAAGCCGAGGTACAGTTGCCGAACCGTTCCGCGGAGATAATCAACCTGTTCCCGCAGATGCTCTATTACTCCGTCGAACACCTTCAGCCGGCGTTTTTCCTGAGCGCTCTCAGGGACGCACCCTGGGCCGAACCCGCTCTCGCGGCGGCGAATTTCAGGCGCTTCCTCACGCACTACTTACCGGACTCGCTGAAACGGATGCTCAAGCGCTAGCAGCGCGTGGCTGGCTGCGGAAACAGCAGCTACAATACCGCGACGAAGCCTTCCCAGGCCGCCGTCGTGTTTTCAAACTGAAGCCGCGAGTCTTCCGTGATCCGCATCATCTGCTGATCGTCGTGCGTCGGATCGTGATGAAACAGAAATAACTGCCGGACCCGGCATTCCCGCGCCACCAGAACGGCATTCTGCCACGTGCTGTGTCCCCAGCCCTTTTTCGACTCGTATTCGCGCGGCGTATACTGCGCATCGCAGATCAGAATATCGGCATTCTGCGCATGTTCGCGCAGCGTGTCGTCCAGTTTCGCGTGGCCGTGCTCGTAATCGGTGGCATATACGATCACCGCGCCATCCACTTCCACCCGGTAACCCGTGGCATTTTGTGGATGATTCAGCGGAAACGGGATCACTTTCACGCCGTTGGTTTCCAGATATCCGTCCGGCTCAATGATATTGAATTCGCGCTGCGCGGCCACCTGATCGAAATCCACCGGAAAATACGGCTTGGCCATCTGCCCTTCGAGCGTCTCCTGAAGCGGCCGCCCCTGCACTCCCGTATAAAACGAGACCTTGTTTTTCGGCCCGTAAATGGGCGCGAAAAACGGCAGGCCCTGAATATGATCCCAATGAAAATGCGTCAGGAAAAGCTTCACGTCGATGGGGTTGCCCGCCGATTCCTTCATGAGCAATTGCCCCAGGTTCCGGATGCCGCTGCCCGCATCCAGAATGATCGACTGGTTCGACGCCGTGCGCACTTCCACGCACGAAGTGTTGCCGCCGAACGTAAGATTTTCCACCTGAGGGGTGGGCGTGGAGCCTCGGACTCCCCAGAACCGAAGACGGACGCGCGTTTCAGCCATTAAAATGCCATCTTAGTCCGTAGCCGTTTTCGGTCGGCATTTTCGCTCTCGAGCTTCAGCGCAGCGGCATACGCTGTGCGCGATTCCGCAGTGTGGTTGAGAGTATGTTCGATGTCGCCGATCTGTTCCCACAAAGAGGGATTCTGGTCGTCGAGTTTCACAGATGCGCGCAGTTGTTCGAGCGCGGCTTCGGGCAGTTTCGCCTTCACCAGTTGCCCCGCGAGCGCCACGCGGGCCGCCAGATATTCCGGCGCCTGCGCAATCGCCGCGCGATATTGTTCAATGGCCCCCGCGGCATCGCCGCGCGCCGCCAGCAACTCGGCCAGCGCGAGACGCGACGGCAGATAATCCGGTTTCGCCGCGAGGTTCTGTTTGTAGAGATCGATGGCCTCGCTCTGCCGGTCTTTCGAAGACGCCAGAAGCACCGCGAGGTTGTGACGTGCGGGCAGCAGATTGGAATTCTTAACCAGCGCATCGCGGTAGAACTTCTCGGCATCGCCGGACTTGCCCTCGGCAGCCTTCAGCGTGCCCAGCGCATTGAGCGGTTCGGCGGAATCGGGCGAGAGCGCCATGGCCTTGCGATAGGCGTCCTCCGCTTCGCGGCGTCGGTTCAGCCGCTGATACACCAGTCCCAGATTGTAAGGCAGATAGCCGAACTTCGGCGTAATCCGAATCGCCTGCTGATAACTGCGGATCGCGCCTTCCGCATCGCCCGCTTCAAGATAGGCCAGCGCCAGATTATGCAGGGGATACGACCAGTTCGGCGCGCGGTGCGCGGCATCGCGAAACGCCGGGATGGCTTTTCCGAAGTCGGCCTGCTCCAGATAAGCGATGCCCAGCGCGTTGTATCCGTAAGCCTCGTTCGGGTCGATGCGAACCGAAGCTTCCAGCAGATCGGCGGCCCGCGGATACTGTTTTTCGAACAACAGCGCACGGCCCATGAAGAACGAATCCCGGCCCTTGAGGTAGAGCGATTCGGGCGTCAGCCTCATGGCCGCTTCCATGTATTGTGAGCCGGCGTCGAACTCGGGTTTGGTCTGCGGATTCTGATCTCCCGCGAGATAACGCAGCAGCACCTGCTGGGCCTGATCTTCCAGCGCCACGCGCAGATTATTCTCCTGCAGGAACATCATTTCGGGGCTGAGTTCGCCGCGCAGTTTGTCCACCAGCAGCCATGCGCTGCCGGGGTCGCCCGGCAGCAGATGCCGCTCGCGGATAGCCGTCTGGAAGGTATCGATATCGCGCTGCGCTTCGGGTGAAACCGGCGGCGCACCGGTGGATTGCGCGAAGAACAGCGGGCCGCCGTTGCGGGAATCGTACAGCGTCTTGAAGCGCGTGATGTTGATGGCGGCGCCCGAAACATCGGCCAGTTTCACGGCGTTATCCATATTGCCGAAATCGCGCGGATGCTGCTTGTTGCCCGTTTCCGAGGAAACGTCGGTTCGAACGAAATCGATCAGTTCGCCCGCCGTAACTTTGTGGGTCTTATCCTGGTCGGCCGCGCCTTCGAGCGCGCGCATCACCGAGTAAGTAAACGCGCCGTGGCCGCCGCCGTACTGCGTTCCTTCGAGCGCCATCTCCTTCGGGCGCGACGCCATCAGACCCAGCATTTCGCCCGGAGCTTCGCCCAGTTTTTCGACCGCGCTGCCAATCGAAGCGTTCTTGATGTTCCCGATGGTTGTGGCCCGGCAGATGTCCGCCAGCAGCACCACGCGGCCCACTTTCGAAAGCTCGTCTTCGACGAGCTGCTGGATCTCCGCCATCGGCATCGCGGTAGAAGAAAGGTCCTGCGGATCGCTGTCGTAAGTCACGATGTACGCACCGCGCGAATCGACCGTGCCATGCCCGGCGATCAGAATAAAGACCGTGTCCTTCTTCCCCGGCCGGCTCTTCAGAAACGTCTGAAACGCGTTACGCAGCGCGGCGGTCGTCGCCTGCTCATCCGTCAGCACCAGCATCTGGTCGGAGGGCACGCGACCACCGTTCGGGCTGGTCAGGTACTGGCCGAAGGACTTCGCGTCCGCGCCGGGAAACTGCAGCCACAAATCCTGCGGTAGTTTCTGATATTTCGAAATTCCCACCACCATGGCGAAGGTCTTCGCGTCCGGAGAAATGGCGGCGGCTTTGATGGCGGCCTGGGTGGCGAGCGATTCTTCCAGTTCGAAAATACGGCCCCGCACCCACACCGCGTCGGGCCATTGCGCGGCGGCTTTGCGATACGCACTAAGCGCGTTCGCTTCAAGCTTGTTGCGGTCGTAAATGGCGGCCTCTTCGACGAGGGACTGCGTATCGGCAGGATTTGCCTGCAGGGCCTGCTCAAACGGCGCGAGATCGGATTTCACGTTGGCGGGCAGCGCGTCGAGCCCCACCACATCGCCCTCGGGTTTCGCGAGTCCGCGCGTCATGCTCACGCCGTAGTGCTGCTGGCTCGCGACGGCCACGCGTACGACCGTTGGCAGGAAGCAGGCATTCACCGGTTTCACGCCACTGAGCTTGCCCGATTTGATCTTCAGCGCTTTCGATTCGAGCACGATTTCCCCGCCCTGATCGAGCGTTTCCGATTTCTTCTCGGGGCAATACAGAAAGCTGGATGCCGCACCTTCCGAGCGCAGCGCATCGCCCGCAAACAGGATGTCGCCCGCGCGCGCGGCAAGGGGCGTTTCGGTATTGGCGCGCAGCACTTTACCCGCGCCCGGAACGAGGATCAGTCCGACCGGTTCCTCGCGCGGCGTATCCGCGAGCAAAGGCGCCGACAGCAGGAGAACGGCCGTCGCCCAACGCCTCATCATACGGGTTGCTCTTCCGACCTGAGTTCCGCGAGCCGGGACTCTTCCAGCAGCGCGTTCACTGTAAATAACTTCATTTTCTCCGTTTTGCCCTTAACCGGGACCGACCCCAGATAAATAGTGTCGATCCGCCCCCCCAACATTTCACGCGTCTCCTGACTCATTAATAATCGCGTATGTTGGTCTTTGTTCAGGCTTTCGAGGCGCGATGCCAGATTGACCGTGTTGCCCAGAACCGTAAATTCCAGCTTGTCCGACGATCCCACGTTCCCGATAACGACCTCGCCCGAATGAATTCCGGCGCCGGTGCGGAATTCGCCTACCACTTCGCTCACCATTTCGGTGGCTGCCTTTACGGTACGCAGCGCATGGTCGCCGGGTTGCGCTCCCGTGTCGTCGTCGGAAAATACCGCGAGAATACCGTCGCCGATGAACTTATTTACATGGCCGTTGTATTTCACGATGATCGCAACCATCTTCGACATGTAGACGTTGAGCAGATCGACCACGACCGCCGGGTCTTTCGATTCGCAGAATGCCGTGAAGCCGCGAATATCGGTAAACAGGATCGTAACCAGCCGGCGCTCGCCCAGCAGGCTGATTTTCTGCGTCTTTTCGAGCGACGTCGCCACCTCCTTGCCCACGAACAACGCCACCGCGCTGCGGAAGAATTTGCTTTTCTTCTCCGCCGTGGCGAAGCGGAAAACGATGCCGCCCACCAGCGCCCACGAATAGGCCAGCATCGTCTGCGACGTGGAAAGCAGCCAGCCCTGGCGGAACAGCAGATGCGTCCCCGTGAGGATTCCGAGCAGCACCGCGACGGACAGTGCGATTG
>Ga0302278_10004894_pt1 | contig 13573 bp, 16 predicted proteins | sample III_Bog_N3_2_FD_194543 | JGI IMG/M metagenome (GOLD analysis project Ga0302278, IMG submission 194543) | Peat permafrost microbial communities from Stordalen Mire near Abisko, Sweden - III_Bog_N3_2 | ecosystem: Environmental > Terrestrial > Soil > Wetlands > Peat | place: Sweden: Abisko... | reverse complement strand
GCGCGCAGCTTCGTCTTTGTGCCCCAAAAAGCTCCCCAAAACTGCAATAAACGGCCCCAAAACGGCAGTTTTCAGGCGAAAAGGCATCATTTTTAGCGTCATTTGTTCGCTGATGGATGCATAGGCGATTTTGTAAACTATTCGTTTTATTACGCTTAGGAGAGGAACGCCCGCCGGAATGGGTGCTTTTGAGGGGGAGGGGGGTGGGGTATTCGGTGGTATAAACCTGGTACACCCCTGACAAATTGCGCTCGGCACGTCCTCGGCGAGTTATGCCTGCGGGTTTGGAAATCGTCATCACAGTCCCGATTGTGCGACTTCGGACCCAATAAATCGGCAAAGACGTTGAGGAGGTGGGACGAACGTTCAATGTCCGCTCGGGCTTAGGAAGTAATACGCTAGTCATTCCATCTGATGCGGGCTAGCGCGCTGCTAAGCGCCGGGCTGGAAGAAGTCGCTTAGGCCGGCGCGTTGAGCATGGGCGGCCATGGTGGACTGGATCTCCAGAGCGAGCTCGAGGGCGTTGCGGCCCTGGCGGGCTGTGACGCGGGGCTCGCGGCGGGTGCGGACGGATTCAAGGAAGGACTCGATTTCAAGGCGCAATGGTTCGCCGGGTGTGACTTCGAGTTTGGAGAACTTGAGGCCGGGCTGTCCTTCGCTGGGGTTTATGAACTGTGCGAGAACCGCTGGATCAATCTTGGCCATGGCGGCAAACTGGGCGATCATGGCCGGATCGACTTTGCTGAGGTCGATGGCGCCGGATGCGATGCCCGCGGCAATGTCTGGCGGGATAAGCGAGGACACTTGTGGCGGCAGCGAGGCGAGCATATCCGCCGGCGACCGGCTGGGTGCGCCCTCGTCTACGTGGATGACGAGTACGTCTCGACGGGCGTAGTCGATGGAGACGTACTGGCGGGGCTCGAAAAAGCGGAGCTTGCGGACGCGCTCGGTGGAGACGCGGGAAGCGGTGAAGTTGGCGACGCAGCCGGATTCGAGTTCGACGCGCGCGTTGGCGATATCGACCTTGGGGGACAGGATGGGCAGGCCGACGGCGCGGACTTCGCGAACCGGCGAATTGCCGAAGGTGAGCACGATGTCGAGATCGTGGATCATGAGGTCGAGGACGACGTCGACGTCGAGCGAGCGGGGGGTGAAGATGGAAAGCCGGTGGGCCTCAAAGAACATGGGGCGGCGCAGTTTGGGCTGGACGGCGAGCACGGCGGGGTTGAAGCGCTCGAGGTGGCCGGGCTGCAGAATGCGGCTGCCTTTGGCGGCTCTCCGGATGAGGTCGTCAGCTTCGGCAAGTGTCGCGACCAGCGGCTTTTCGACGAGAAGGTCGAGGCCCGCGTCTAGAAGTGCCGCGGCTACGGCATGATGATGAATTGTGGGAACCGCGACGGTGGCCGCATGTAGGCCAAGATCGGCGCTGAGCAGTTCATCGACCGTCGAAAAAACGGGAATGGAGAATTTGGCGGCGGCCTCGGCGGCGCGGACGGAATCCGGCTCGACGGCGGCGATCAGGGCTACCCCGAGACCCGCATCCTCAAGCTCACGGTAGACACGGAGGTGATTGCGGCCAAATGCGCCGTACCCGGCAACGGCAACGCGGAGGGTGGGATCGCCTGCGATCTTGCTTCTCCTGGCTGGAAAAGATTGGCTTCCGTTCACTTTCCTTCGACTGCCTTGAGGCAGCGGCTGTAGAGGGTGAGCAATTGCGCCACCTGTTCTTCGGTTTTGGGTGAGCCGGCGCCGCTAAAGCCGGTGGCGGGGGCAACGGTTCGGCCTACGCCGGCCGAGGCGGCTACAAACTTGAGCAGATCGAGAGCGATATCTTCATTGCGGCGGGCACCAAGGCCGGCACTGGTAAGAGCGTCCATGCGGAAAAGTCTCCAATGGGGATGCTACCAGAAACGGGCCAGCGTCCGGTTGGCTGGGGTGACATCGCCGGCTGCGTTGCTCTTGCACACGTTTAGTCCCACTCTGTGAGGGTCATTCGAATGAGAGCGCGTTTCCCCATTTCGCGATCACCGGTGACGAGGTAGGCCAGGATTGCTCCCTGAAAGAGCTGGAGCAGTTCTTCGACCGCGGCCGGATCGGGGAGATAGTTCGCCAGCAGGTCAACCCAAAGGCGCTGCTGCTCCGCGTAGAAGACCTTGGCGCGCACCGTGCCGCTCCAGGCCCGCCGCGTTGCGTCCATCACGACGAGGAGGGTTCCGCGGGAAGGGGCTGCGGTGGTCTGGTCCCAGAGCGCGGTGATGACAGTCTGGAGAGAGCTTCCGGGGGAAAAGATCTCGGCCCGGAAGGTAGCGCGCAATTGCTCTTCCAGTAGAGCGAAGGCGCCTTCTTCGAGATTTTCGCGGCTGCCAAAGTAGTGAATGAGCATGCGCTTGCTGACTCCGACCTTTGCGGCAAGTTGGTCGAAGCTGAGATCGAGCGAGCCCGCTTCCACGAAGGCAGCGAGACAGCGAGCGGTCAGTTCGTCAATCTCCGACTTCGGCTTTCGCTGCATGTTGCCTCCATTTGTACCATATGGTACAAATAAACGTGTACCGCTTGGTACGCATTCTAACTGCTCAAGGAGGCCCGGGTGAAGACACAGGATATCGCGCTGTTTTTAGTGTTTGGCATTGTCTTTTGGGTCGCGGGAACGATCTGGTATGAAATGCGGGGACCGCTGGTGTTTGAGACGACCGGCGTGCGCTATTGGACCAACTTTGTGCTGACTCCGCTGGTGACTGCGGGGGTGTGCATTCTGATGCTGCGCTGGCGGCATGTTCCCAATGCTGAATGGGCATCCGCGGCGCTGCTGATCGCGATACCGGGGATGATTGGAGAAGCGGTGCTGCTTTCGCGTTTCGGTGAGCTGATGCCGAAGATGCAGGCGGCTTCCGCGGGAAAGTATGGCGGATTTCTGTTTGCTACGTATGCGGTGGTGCTGGGCATTGCGGAGATGGTTTCGATAAGGGGCTAGGTTTGCGGGAGGACCAAAAGATGTTGCAATGGTGTTTTCCCTCCTGGCCTGCTACGCTTTTCGTATGCAGATCACCGTCGAAATTCCGGATGAGTTGGCAGCTAAGGTTCAGGCTCGCGGTCTGACGCCGGAGAGTTATGTTCGGGGGCTGATTGAGGAGGCTGTCCGAAGCGCTCCCCTGCCGCTCCCCCCGGCCAATCCCAAAATGGATATGAAGGAGTTTTTGAGCAAGATGGCTGAGTTTTCGGAGAAGATTCCCCAACTCCCCGACGAAGCCTTCACGCGAGAGAGCTTTTATCAGGATCACGACTAGCTGTGCCGGCGCAGAAGTATTTGATCGACACGAATGTTCTCTTAAGAATCTTCCGGGTACACGATCCCCAGCATCAACTAACCAGAGCATCGCTCGATGAATTGGGGAGTCGCGGCACAAGATCCTGCTTCTCGCTGCAAAACATTGCCGAGTTATGGAATGTCTGCACACGCCCGGAAGCCCGGAACGGCTATGGCCTCACCATCGCCGATACCAGTAAATGCGTTGAATATATTGAAAACACGATGACGTTTCTGCCTGACAACCGACAGGTCTTTTCGATTTGGCGGAAGTTGGTGGTTGACTATGGCGTGCGCGGGGTTCAAGTACACGATGCGCGTCTTGTCGCAATCATGCTGGCTTATGGCCTTACCAAAATCCTGACAATGAATCAGCAGGACTTTCTTCGTTATCCCAGCATCAAGGCAGTTCATCCGAGTCAAGTGCAGCCCTCCTCGCGATAGTCTGAACGAATGAGGGTTGCTTACATTGGGATGGGCGGAAACCTGGCTAGTTGGGCGGGGACGCCGGAGGCTACGCTGGCGGCGGCGGCGGTTCGGCTCGGGAGGCTGGGGCGGGTTGTGCGGCGGTCGTCGCTCTACTCGACGGAGCCGGTGGGGTTGGCCGAGCAGCCGCGCTTCGTGAACGCCGTGGTGGCGCTGGAGACGGAGTTGGAACCGCTCGCGCTGCTGGAGGGACTGCTGGGGATTGAGCAGGAGTTTGGACGGGATCGGACGGCGGGAATTGCCGATGGTCCGCGAACACTGGACCTGGACATTCTGTTGCTGGGCGACTTGAGGATTTGCGAGGCCGGGTTGGAGATTCCCCATGCCCGTTTAAACCAACGGGCGTTTGTACTCGTCCCTCTGAATGAGATTGCACCGAGGGACCTTGATGCCGGCTCTGGAAAGACCGTGTCACAATTGCTGGATACTTTGCATCCAAATCTTGGGGGCACGACGGATGCGGTGGTTCGACTTGAAAGTGATTGTTGGCGCACTGGCGCTGACCGGGGGGATGTTTGCCCCGGCGATGGCCAGCGCCCAGACTCCGGCGATGGTGATGTTGACGGTTGAGGATGGGAACGCGGGAGCTTTGCAGGGAGCGGCGGTGAGCGACCTGGCGGGGGCCGTGCTGGGGCACACGGATGCGAATGGAAGAGTCACTGTACAGTGCGCTACGCCTTGTGGGTTGCGTGTTTCCGCGGCGGGATTTTCCGATAAAACGCTGCAAGTTACGGGCGCGACAACGATCCGGCTGGAGCCCGCTGCAGTTGCAGAACAAGTGACCGTGACGGCTTACCGCACACCGCTGGGATCGCTGGAGAGTCCGGCAAGCACGCGCGAACTTTCGCAGACCGCATTGAACAGTTCGGCGGCAGTGACGCTGGATGGGAAGATGCGGCAGTTGCCGGGTGTGGAGCTCTACCGGAGGTCGAGTTCGCTGGTGGCAAATCCATCGTCGCAGGGGCTGAGCTTGCGCGCGCTGGGATCGACGGCGGCAAGCCGAACGCTGATAACCGAGGATGATGTTCCGCTCAACGATCCGTTTGCCGGTTGGATCCATTGGCAGGAGCAGCCGGAGTTGACGATTGAGCGGATCGAGTTGGTGCGCGGAGGCGCGAGCGACTTATATGGGTCGAGCGCGATTGGCGGCGTGGTGAACGTGGTTCCGGTGCGACCGAAGAACGACTTTGCCGAGTTGAAGAGCAGCAACGGTGGCGAAGGCACGTATGACGAAAGTGCATTGCTGGAGACAAAGCGCGGGCCGTGGGGATTGCTTGTCGGCGGAGGGGCACTGGGGACCGATGGGTACATACAGGAAGCGGCTTATCAGCGCGGACCGGTGGATTTGCCGAGCGATGTGCACAGCCAGAACGCGCTGGTGCTGACTGAACACGATAGCGGGCCGCTGCGGCTTTTTGTGCGCGCCAACGCGATGAACGACGCGCGCAATAATGGAACGCCGGACCAGACGAACGCAACGCGGGTTTGGCGCTACGCGACTGGGAGCGACTGGCAGGGGCCGCAGAACGGTGTGCTGGGGGTGCGGATTTACGGATCGACCGAGCACTACAGGCAGGTCTTCTCGAGCATTTCCAGTTCACCGACGATGGCGTTTCCGGATTGCAACTATCGCTGCGGTGAGGCGCCGACTCGCTTCTCTCATACGCCGGAGAATGAATTGGGCGCGGTGGCGCACTGGACGCAGACGTTGAGCGCCGGGCTGGTGGTGGTGGCCGGCGCGGATACGCATGACGTGCGAGTGTGGGACCGGGAACAAACCTATGGGGCGACGGCGGCGTTGACTAATCTGCATGATCACCAGCGGGACTCGGCCGGCTACGCGGAAGCTATGTGGGTGCGTGGGGGATGGACGGCGACTCTGTCAGGCCGGCTGGATTGGTTCCAGAACTACGATGGGCACATACTGCAGCTTAGTGGAAGCAGTTGGACGCCTGCCGCTGCACAACCTACTGAACTGGACCAGCATGTCTTCGATCCGCGCATGGGATTGTCCCGGAAATTTGCTGATCATTGGGCGGTTTCGGCATCCGGCTTCCGCGCTTTTCGCGCGCCTTCTCCCAATGAGCTTTACCGCACAACGACAGTGGGAGCGCAGGTAACTTCTCCCAATTTCGGTCTTCAGAGTGAACGCGCTACCGGCTGGGAAACGGGGGTGGCTACGGAGAGGCGTTGGGGAACGATTCGCGCCAGTTATTTTCTGACCCAGGTGAATCGGCCCATTGTTGCGGTGACGCAGAAACCGAATCAACTGACGCGCGAAAATCTTGGACAGATTGATAGCAAAGGCATCTCTCTGGATTACGAGCTGGCGCCGGTTCGCTGGCTCGCGGTTGACGGGGGTTACCAGTATGCGCACGCGACCGTGACGCATGGCGAGGCGGACGTGGGGAACTGGATTCCCGAGGTGGCGCGCAATTTGGCTACTATGAACGTGCGCGCATTTCGGCCGCGATTCGGGACAGTGAATCTGCAAGGACGACTTAGCGGGCGACAGTACGATGACGACGCGAATGCGAATCTGCTGCATGGATTCTTCCGGATGGATGCTTATGCTTCGCACGAGTTTGGGAAACGGTTTGAGGTTTTCGGTGCGGGGGAGAACCTTTTGAATCGCCAGATTGAGGTGGGCAAGACGCCAACTACGACGCTGGGGATGCCGCGGGTGGGACGAGCGGGGCTGTTGATCCGGTTTGGAAAAGCGGGCGGATAGGATTTGCTTCGACTGCGGGAGTTTGAGATCGCGCCGATTCGAAGCCGGCCTTCCCGATACAGGCCGATAGAATCGTTGAGTGACTCTCGAATTCAAGTTACGCAATCAGACAGAAGCTGGCGGCAGGCGCGCGCAGCTTGTGCTTCCCCATCAGACGGTAGAGACACCGGTGTTCATGCCGGTGGGGACGGCGGGGACGGTGAAGGCTGTTCCGCAAGACGTGCTTGAGACACTGGGCGCGCAGATTATTCTGGGCAATACCTATCACCTTTATCTGCGGCCTGGACATGAAGCTATCCGGCGCATGGGCGGACTGCATCGGTTCATCAGTTGGCCGCGGGCTATGCTGACCGACTCGGGCGGGTTTCAGGTTTTCAGTTTGAGCGCACTGCGCAAGGTGAGCGACGAAGGAGTGCGGTTCCGGTCGCACCTGGATGGGAGCAGCCACTTCTTCACGCCGGAGCACTCGATGGACGTGCAGATTGCGCTGGGTGCGGACATCGCGATGGCCTTCGATGAGTGCACAGAGTATCCCGCAGAGCGTAGCCGCGCTGAGGAGAGCCTGCGGTTGACGATGGCATGGGCGCGGAGGTCGCTGGATCATTTTCGCGCGCATAGGGAAGAAGTTGTGTGGCATGAGGAGTTGGGTGGAAAGACGCAATCGCTGTTTGGGATAGTGCAGGGCGGGATGTATGGCGACCTGAGGCGCGAGAGTGCGGAGCGGTTGGTGGAGATGGACTTTGACGGTTATGCGATTGGCGGGCTGAGCGTAGGCGAACCGAGGGAAGCAACGCTCGAGATGATTTCAGAAGTGTTGCCGTTGCTGCCGAAAGACAAGCCGCGGTACGTGATGGGCGTTGGGTATCCCGATGAGATTGAGCAGTACGCGCGCATGGGCGTGGACATGATGGATTGCGTGTTGCCGACCCGGGCAGCGCGCCATGGACTGCTGTTTACGAGCGAGGGACGGCTGAACATCAAAGGCAAGAAGTTTGCAGAGGACCAGGGGCCGCCGGACCCCGAGTGCAATTGCATGGTCTGCAGGCGCTACACGCGGGCTTATTTAAGGCACTTGATGCACAGCGGCGAGGCGTTGTCGGGCACGCTGAATTCCATCCATAATCTGGCCTATTATTTGGAGATTATGCAGCGGGTACGGGCATCGCTCGAACCCGCTCCTGAAGTGCCGAGTCAGGCGGGTTCCGCATGAACCTGCGGTATGGCCCTCCGCGCAGTCTCCAGCGCCAACGCCAGTGTAACCGCTGCTGAAGACAATAGGATGACGCCGGCTCCGAGCGCAGTTATGCCCTGGACGTGATCCGCGGGAACAACGATCATTGCGCCGGCCGCCCATAACACCATCGCGGTGCCGGTTGCGTAATGCATGGGGTAGCGGAACAGCCTGGCCAGCGGAAACAGGTGCAGGCCCACAATGCATGCGATCAACGGAACGATGTACGCGTCAAGATGGAGGCGGCCCAGTATCGTCGCCAGCACGAAACACACGACCCATTGAATCGCGTTGATCCAGTGAAACATTTTCATAATTCGTGGATCATCGGGTACGCGCGGCAGGCGCTTTGCCTGACCCAGCAAGTAGACCGCGGCCAGCACAAGGCCGGCGGCGATCAGCGCGAGTCCGGCAAGCGAGATCGCGCTCACTTGTTCGCGCGCGTAAAGGGAGAGGAAAAGCCAAAGGGTGCCGAACCCGGTGAAGATCAAAGCGCCGATAGCGCGGCCTGTCAGTCGATTTGCGGTAACTGCCTGTGTCATTTTCAACCTCCGTGGGGATTCTGTTATGCGTCGATCGCGGCGCCGAGCAATTGCTTCAACGCCTGTACGTATTCCGTAAGAGCCTCGCGGCCGGACTCTGTCATGCGATAGAGAGTCTGCGGCTTGCGCTGAACGAACTTCTTTTCGACTCCGACATAGCCGGCCTCTTCGAGTTTGAGAAGCTGCGCGCCAAGGTTGCCGTCGGTGGAACCGGTCTTGGTGCGAAGCCAGGTAAACTCGGCCTCCTCGACGCTGGAGAGCAACGAGAGCAGGGCCAGGCGCAGCTTCCCGTGGATCACTGGGTTGAGCTCCGGCAGGTCAGGCATGGGATGCCCCTTGCCTGGCGCCGCGGCTCTTATTCTTGCGGGCCTCGGCGATCATGCAATAAATTCCGAAGACGATCTGGCAGAAAAAGATGGCAACGAGAAAAACGATCCCCGCCTGAATTTCTGAAATAAAACAGGATGCCGCGGTTGCCGTCCACCAGACGAGGGCGCAGGCGAATTGCATCTTCCACTTGAGAATGATGCTCGAAGTCGCATTAGCCGAACCGAGCATGGCCCCGATGATCGCCACGGCGATGTGCAGATCTGCTCTGCCGCTGAGTCCGAGCGATAACATGACAATGAACACAGAGATTCCCATGCCGAGCCAGATTGCCATCATGGAGCGGCCCAGGGTGGTCTCGGGATGCCTGCTTGCCTTTCGCGAGGCCAGTCCGAACGTGAGTACACTGGCGGCGATCATGGTAACGGGCCATGCCATCGTGCCATGGCCGAAGGTCGACCACGCAATGGCAATGTAGTACGCTACGCCCCAAAGAACGAAGGTCCAGCCCCAACTCTCGGTAGTGCGCCGGCCTTCGGCAATCATGGATTCAATCAGGCTGAGCCTATCTTTCAGATCTTCTGTTAGTTGATCTGTCATCGCTTATCTCCATTCAAGGGCGTTCAGTATCAATGGCGTTCAGTGACCGTTTTGGGTAGTAGCGAGGCTCGTTGAGCATTTCCGTTCCCATTTCAGGGTCGATGCTGAAGCAGCATCTCAACGCTGTGCTGCGGAGGATTGTTGCCGACTGTAACCTCGGTTACTTCATTCCATTCACCGTTCTTTGTCAGGCGCATGGTGTTTACGACGTGCGCCGGACCAGAATCGAACTGCCACGAGAAGCCTTCTGTCACGACAGAAAGTTCTGTATCAAGGTAGTGGCCATCGTTATACGCGCGAAACCGGTAGGTATGGGAAGTGTCGTCAAAGGAAATCGTAGCCAGCGCGTTGAACATGACCCTGCCGTTGGGGCCGGTGCTCTTGCCCTCGACGAGCATCACCAGACCATCAAGCTTGTACTGGACATCCTCTGACTGCGTGAAATGGAGGGGTTCGCCCGGCCCGCGAATGATGGTGATGGGGCCGGACCATGTGCCGGCAAGAAATGAGAGTTTGTGCATGAATTCACGCTGCACATCGGCGCTGCTGCGAGCAGGTTCTTGTGCGACAAGCGCGAAGCTGAACACGATCAGGAAAGCTGAGGCGATCAGCTTGCTTGAGATCGCATAGTGGCGGCTTAAGACTGGAACTGGAATCTTCATTGACGACCTCCTTTTGTTGCCTGATCACTTCGCCTTTACGCGTACTCCCAGCGGCGGGCGATTCTGCGGGCGACGGCGAAAAGCACGATGCCGATGGCAAGAAGCACAGAGACTTGCTGCCACAGCGCGGTCACCGGCAGATCGCGCCAGAAGACTTTTGTGAAACCATCAATAGCCCATGCATTGATGGTCCACAGGCCGGCTTTTTGCATAGCTTCAGACATGAGGTAGCGAGGGAACATGCTTCCACCGATGGCGGACATGGTTAGAACGAGCAGTGTGGAGAGCGCGCCAAGTTGTGCGCGCGTGCGGCAGACGCTGGCCAGCAGGATTCCGAACGCGGCTACTGCGAACGCTGTGCAAAGACCCATGACGATGAAGCCGGGAATGTGGGTGAAGAAGTCGAGCTTGAAAACGGCCCAAGCCCAGAGAAACATAAGTGTGAGTTGGGTGAAGGCAAGCAGGATGTTGAAGACCAGCTTGCCCGCCAACAACCCGGTCATGGTGATGCGCGAGCTGAGCACACGGTCGAGTGCGCCGCTCTCTGCTTCATCGAGCAGCGCGCCCGCCGAGCCTGTGGAAGTGAAGAGCAGGAACATGACACCGATAGCCGCGGCGTAGAAGGAGATCATGGGACTCTTTTTGTTTTCTCCCACGACGGAGCGTGTAGTGACGGCGATGATGCCGCCGGTATTGGAACCGGATGAACTGGTAGAACTGCTTGAAGCACTGCCTGCGTTGCCTTTGCCCTGATCGCTCTGCAGGTGCCGAAGCCGATCGAGTGTGTCTTCCATCTTCTTTCGCTGCTCGGGCGTATAGGCGCCGAGATACTGCTCGGTGTACTTCATTCCCTGCTCCGCCATGGTGTAGGGCATGGAGGTCATCGCCGCCTTTTGCAGGAGGCCCCCGACCATCTGGGGCGCAATGACGTCGCTCTGGTCGCTGAGCAATTGAATGGAGGGCGCGCCTGAATCGCCACGGAACGAGATGGGATTGGCACCCCAGCCGTGGGGAACGATGAGCGCAACCGATACGTCGCCTGCCTTGACCGCATCTTCCGCAGTGGCCGCGGTATATGGAGTGGGCTGCGGCTGCTCTTTTGTGGGCGCCGGTTTGGTCAATACGGTCAGCGAGCCGTCGTTTTCAAGGCCGCTGAGGAGTTGTTGAGACGCGCTGGTCTGATCCTCATCGACCGCAATGATTTTGATCTTGGGCACGGTGTCATGCTGGCCGCCAAAGATAACAGCGAAGATGCTGAAGAAGGCGATAGGCACAACGAAGCTCAGTACCATGGAACCGCGATCGCGGCGCAGGGCGAGGATGGCGGTACGAACGATGGGGGTGATCAATCGCGTAACTCCCTTCCGGTGAGGTGCAGGAATACAGATTCAAGATTTGGACGGCGCAGAGACAGGTCAACGAGTTCAAGGCCGGCGTCAGATGCGGCGTCTAGCAAGGCGGCGATTTCCTTGGGGCCTTCGATCGTAAACTCCGCTGTGTTTTCTACGAGACGGCCGCGGCGGGATTCAACCCATTCGCTCACTTTGCCCGGTGGACCTTCGAGGCGTGCCAATACCTGGCTGCGCGATGCGAATGAGGTGTGCACCAGCGCTTCTCTCGTGTCGAGGGCAATGATGCGGCCGTGATCGACGATGGCGATGCGGTCGCAGAGGCGCTCGGCTTCTTCCATGTAATGCGTGGTGTAGATGATGGTCATGCCCTCGGCTCGAAGGGCTTCAATCATCTCGAAGATGCGATTGCGCGACTGGGGATCGACGCCGACAGTAGGCTCGTCCATGAGCACGAGACGCGGTTGGTGAATGAGGCCGGCGGCCATGTTGAGTCGGCGCTTCATGCCTCCGGAGAGGGTACTGACCAGATCGCCGGCGCGATCCTGAAGCGCGGCCCAGTCGAGGCACCAGGTGACCGCTTGATCGAGCTTCTTGCCGGTGAGCCCGTAGTAACTGCCAAAGGAGCGGAGATTCTCCGTTGCACTGAGACGTGGGTAGAGCGCCAGATCCTGCGGCACCCAACCGAGCGCTGCCCGGGCCTGTGGTGAACCGGCGGAGGCGCCAAAGATGGCAACCTGCCCGGAGTCGGGAATGACCCGGCCGGCGATTGCGCGAATCAGGGTGCTTTTGCCTGCGCCATTTGGTCCGAGGAGGCCCAGGCATTCACCGGCACGCATTTCGAGCGAGATATCGTCCACGGCCACCACCTGGCCAAAACGCTTAACGAGCGCGTTGACCTGAAGCGGCGAAAGCAATGGTAAGGGAGAAAGACTGGGGGAATGCGGGTAAGTGCTCATGGGTTCCGCCTTGGGTCTTGAAATCAAGTTCTATGAACGATTCTTGCCTACTGTTAGAGTACTCTACGTTATAGAGTACAGAGTGTCAAGAATAATCTTTGTCCCCAATTAAGAGGCTTCTTCTTGTCGAATTTTTGGGCATGTGGCGGAGCGTCGGAGCGATACCGCGCCATTAGATGTTCAGAGCGAGAGTTCGCAAGACAGGAATCTAAGCTCTCTACTTCGGAGGAGGCTTGGGCTTGTGTTCTAGATCACAGCCTATGAATGAAACTCTCTTCTACTTTCGTGAAGCAAGCGATGGGACGACTAGACGACGAATCCGTCTGGCGTCACTTACAACAGATTTTTCTCCGCTTCGTATTCCGCCCTTCCGGCGGAAGTCTGGCCGTTGAATGCGGGTTTGAGAAATGTGTTGACGCTTGTTGGATAACTTTATGCGCGCTTCGCTTTTTATTGCCTGCTATAACGACACGCTTTTCCCGGAGACGGGGAGAGCGGTAACGCGTCTGCTCGAGCGGTTGGGGGTTGAATTGGATTTCCACCCCGAACAGACTTGTTGCGGACAGATGCACGCCAATTCCGGATTTCGCGCGGAAGCCTTTTCGCAGGCCAAACGGCTTGTCCGGCTGTATGAGAAGGATGAGACGGTGGTGATTCCGGGTTCGTCCTGTGTGGCCATGATGCGCGAGCAATATCCCGGCATTTTTGAGGAACTCGGCAATGAATCGCAGCGGCGAGAACTGGCCGCGTTTCTGCCGAAGGTTTATGAGCTGAGCGAATTCATCATCGACAAGCTGGGAGTGGAAGACGTGGGCGCGTACTTTCCTCATCGTGTGACGTACCACGCAAGCTGTCACGGGCTGCGCGGATTGCATCTCGGCGACAGACCGTTCAGGCTGCTGAAGAACGTACGCGGCATCGACTTTGTGCCTCTTGAAAATATGGACCGCTGCTGTGGGTTTGGCGGGACGTTTTCAGTGAAGAACCCTGAAATTTCGCAGGCGATGCTGACCGTGAAGCTGCACGACATTCTCTCAACCAAGGCGGAATTCTGCACCGCTCTCGACAACAGCTGCCTGATGCATCTGGGCGGAGCGATGCATCGTCAGTATGCGGCCATGCGCACCATCCACATGGCGGAGATTCTGGCCAGCACCGAAGATGCACCGGCGGAGGCATTGGCATGAGCACGGCGATTCTCGATCCCAAGATTGCTCCTCCCTTTCGCGAAGCGGTGCTACCTGTGCTGCGCAATCCGATGCTGCGCAAGAATGTTGCGCATGCTACGCAGGTAATACAGAACAAGCGCGCCAAGCTGGTGGCGGAAAAGACGGATTGGCAAGAGCTTCGTTCGGCAGCTTCGGCGATCCGCATGCATGTTC